>SXGS01401788.1_pt1 | contig 49909 bp, 40 predicted proteins | sample 3174681 | NCBI WGS metagenome assembly SXGS01 (sample SAMN11356861, study PRJNA531348) | freshwater metagenome | isolation source: freshwater sample F1-80 | place: China: Fuxian Lake, Yuxi | collected 2017-12-25
GCCAAACGGCAACTTCGTGACATTGTGTTCTACCGAAAGATTTGTCAATCCGTTCAATCGGAATCGGGAAAACGGTTTGTGGAATCGATATTTTCGGTGAGTGCTACTTGCAGGAAAAACGGGGTAAAGGTCTTGGATTACATTAGGTCCTGCATCGAATCCTTCAGGACAAAGCTCCCCTCACCTCGACTCATCCCACTCAAAGGTTGAGATAATTAGGCTCCTGCGTACCATTTCATTACCCGGTTAGTGTTGAAACCCGTGAACGCATACGTTTTTTTTACGATTTTTTGGCCTTTTTTGGGACACGGATTGGTGTTTTTCCAGGGAATTTGGAGTATGTCGAGTTCAAATCGGCAGGTTGTTCCAGTCACCTTACTTGATATTTAGGCGCAACTTGTGGGATTATATCAATGATGGTTGCATGGATCGTCAGAAACCGGGAATTGTTCCCCTCCCTTTGACTCGGTTTGGTCGCTTGAACGCCCTTGGGAAACAAGAGGCCAAAGCTTGAACCAGACGCTAGCAAAAGGGATTTGTAATCCCGATTTTTGCATGCTGATTTGAATCTTTCCCTGGAAAACCAAGGTTTTCATGGTCCCTTTAGCGTAACCTAGGTTAACCCCCTAGGGTCATCCCCCCCAATGAATTAACCAATTGACCAGGATCAAAGGATGCCTATTCCGCGGTTTCAATCGCAACTACGGCCTGCTTTGCCAAATAGGGATCAACCACCCAATGCCATGCGCCAAGGCCAATCAAAGCTCCGATCCCCATGATGGCAGCAATCACGATTTTTCCCCGCCAACGGAACAATCCGAACGATCCCAAAACGATTTGCGCACCCAGGGAAAGTCCAACCAAGCCACCGGACACCATTATCCATTGGGCAAACATGGGTCCGTAGGGTGGGTCAATCCGGGCCAACCACCAAAAAGAAATGTCCATTACCGAGAAAATCAAAGCCGCTGGGGCAATGAGAATACGGATCCAGATCGGCCAGCCAGTAAGGCTAAAAAGGATTCCCGTGAGTCCATAAAGAATGGAGAATGCCAACAGGTGGATGTGGGTGGTTAACGCCAAATGGTCCAACGATTTCCCCTGCGGGGCTTCGACGCTCAAGTAATCCTTTAGGTCTTCGAATTTTTCAAGGGAATACCTTGAAGCAGGGCCTCCTACCCCATCGGAATGGCAACGGCAGCACCGGTCATGAATGATTGCCTGAAGATGGACTTTGACCGTCCCGTCTTCTCCCTGGACGATATACTCCTTGCTGATTGGTAGCTTGGCCAAGTCCCCTTTGAGTTCAAATCCTACTTCATCATAGGTTGCTTCTGGTGCCCCGGACCGAATCCAGCTAAGCAAGGCCAACCGTTCGCCTTCCCTATCCTTTAAGGCAAGAGCTTTTGCTTTGGCCGCTTCGGCAGGGTTGGACAAATCCAGTACCTTTTTGGCGGCTATTGCCTTCATTTCGGCTTTGAAACCGGATCCTTTTTTTTCGGTGAAAGCAGCACGCATACTGCCAGAACCGTTGAAGGGAAGAGATTCTGGTTCGGTCAAGAGCCTTTCCAATTGGGATTTCCCGAGTGTACCATGGTAGGCCCGAACCACATCCTTGGCATCCGGGAGCAGGTTTCCGGGGCTAGCTTCCTGAAAATGCATATTTACAAGCGCAGAAATGAATCCCAATCCCACCGCAAAAAGAAAACAAACGATGACAACCCGGGCGGGTAAGGGCCATTCGGTAGTAACGCCTCCCATGCCGTGGGATAGTCCATCCAGCCGTTTAAGCATTCTCAACATTTTTCTTCTCCCATTTTAATGATCCGTCAATTGGCAACGGGAAGCCTCTTTCCAAGGCGTTCCAGCAAGAGGCCTTTTGCCTCTTGGGCCGATCCAGGGTGGGTAAAGCCAGCGGCGGCCTTGTGACCCCCCCCTCCAAAAGTTTGTGCCAAGGCGGCCACATCAAAACCATTGCGACCCCGCAAGCTTCCCCGGGTTTCGCCCGGGTTTCGCTCCACCAAAACAAAGCCCACAAGGGTGCCCTCAAGGACTCTTACAAGGTCGATGAGGTCCTCGGCATCCTCGGGGATCGCCTCCAGTTCGGCCCAATCCCCAAGGAGGATTTCGCTTCCGACCACCTGCCCATTCAGGTGAGGGGCCACCCGGGAAAGCAAACGGCCCGAAAGCCGCAACTTTCCCAGCGAGGATCGCTCATGGATTTCCCGGTAGATCAGGGTGGGATTGGCCCCAAGGTTTACCAACTCGCCCGCCAGGCTAAAGGAATCCTCCTTGGTGTTTCCATGACGAAACCAGCCGGTATCGGTGGCCAGGCCAACAAACAAAGCCTGGGCGGCAAGGGGGTCGGGAACATAGCCCAGGGACCTTCCCGCTTCGAAAATCAGGCGGCAATTGGCCTCTGAATCGGTGGAAACAAAGTTGATGCTGGCGATGGGGTTTTGGGTGAAGTGATGGTCGATAACCATTTTGGTTCCTGGGAAAGCCCGAACCTTTTCACCCCAATGCCCCAATTGATTCCAGGTTCCCGTATCGACCACAGCCAAGGCATCGGCATTGGTCCATAGGTCTTCGGTAACCTGATCCCGCAAAAACAGCCAACCGTGTGGGTCCATAAACCGGTACCGGGAAGGAAGTCCCCCCTCGAGGATGGGAGTCGCAAAAGCCCCGGTTGACCGAATTGCGGCGGCCAATCCAAGAAGGGAGCCAATGGCATCCCCATCAGGTTTTGCGTGGCTGAGGAGGATCCAATTTTTGTGGGTTTCGACCAGGCGTTTAAGGGGTAACCAATCCATTTGGGAAACCAGAAGGTAGGGTAGGAGAATGATAATTATACGGATTTAGGATTGGGGCGGTTAAACCCTCCCATCCTAAATCCGTACATTTTTGTCGCCTTTTAGGGCACCAGCAAAAGAAAAGCGCCCGGATGGTCCCGGGCGCTTTCCCAATGGGGTGGAATGGGTTCGCATGGGAGAGGTTTAATCCACAATAACCGAGGGGGTTGGCGTGGGGCGACTTGGGGCATATTGACCTGGGGGAAGGACATGCGGGGCGGTCGTCATATGAGGGCCATAAAGCAGTTCCCATGGGGTGGGACCACTTCGCTTGTGGCATGGTTCATTGAAAAAGGCCCGGGAAGATCCCAAAATAAACACCGCATCCGAGGTAAAGGAACCACAACCGTTGCCATTGTGGTTGGCGTAACATCCACGGGGAGTCCCATCATTCACCATGCCACCCCATGGCTTGGGGAAAAGGCGCTTCAACCCAAATCGGTGGTTCTCACAACTGGAACAGGTGGCTTCGGGGGCAACGCCATTGGCGGAATCCCCGCTAACCGTTTGAATCCGATTAGGATCATAGGCTTTGATAATGGCGGGATCCAAGGCATTGGCCCCGTTTAATCCCAAAAAAAATAAGAAACCGGTCGCTACTAATTGTTTCATGGTGTCACTCCTTTGATCCCATCTCCATATCGTCCAACCCGTTTCGACCATGCTTTCCCAAATATTGAAAGCTTGGGGTTTTGGGAACAAAGGGTTGGTTTTAATCCCGACTCAATCGCAATACCGTTTTTAAGGAATATTCAAGTCCTGTTGGTTGTAGGGTCGATGTTTGGGATAAGGCCATATTCGGCCAAATGGTTTGGTATTGTTGGTAAGCCTTGGGCCCATGAAGGGATAGTCATGATAGCAGGGACAGTCATGCTGGCATTCTTGGCTATTGGGGTTGATGCCCAAGCCGAGGAGCGCCATCTTGCCACAGGACGGTTCACCATTCCTTTTCGGGTTCAACCGGAAAAAATGACCTCCGTTAGGGAAGCCCTGCTTTACCTGTCTATGGACCGAGGGAAGACTTGGCACCTCCATTCAAGGTTGCCCGCAAATCACGAAGGATTTCTTTTCCAGGCGACCCAGGACGGCCCCCACTGGTTTAGTGTTGCTCTTTTGGATCATAATATGCGTCAGGAACCGGCCCATATTCCTTCCGCTCCGGTGGGCCAAAAAGTCATCCTCGATACCTCAAAACCGGAAGCAAGCCTGGTGGTTCAACGCAACCAATCCGAGATTGCCATTCAATGGGACTTTCGTGACCAAAACCCGAATTTGGCCAGCCTCAGGTTGGAATGCAGGACACCGGAAATGGCTTCCAATCAGTGGATTCCCATTCAATTGCAACCGGGTGTGTCCGGGTCGGGAAGTTTTCCGGCCCCTTCCCCCGGAGTTGTGACCGTCCGGTTTCAAGCCAGTGATTATGCGGGCAATTTTGTTAGTGTGGTGGGAGAGAGCCTGGCGGCCCCGGTTCCCCCACCCGCCCCGGTGGTGGTGGCCCAACCTGTAAGTGGATCGCTTTTGGTGGGAACAGGAGTCAATCCTCCGGTTTCGGGACCGTCGCCCCAATCCGGCCCTTCCCCGGGATGGGACGCCACGGTTTGGACCCCCTCTGCCTCGACTACCATTCCTGGTTCCGCTTCGATAAGTCAGGTTTCCACCCAAAGACCTCCATCCCCAACGGCCAAGTTGGTCAATCAGAGACAAGTCCAATTGGATTATGAAGTAGGCAAAATGGGGCCGTCCGGTGTCGGGGCGGTTGAGGTTTGGACTACCCTTGATGAGGGAGAAAGTTGGACGCTTGCCTCCACCGAAAGCTTTGCCCAAACAGGAGTGGCATTGACCGCAAACCCAACGACACCCTTACGAAACAAAATTCCATTAAACCTCCAAAGGGAGGGAATTCCCCAGGGCTTTACCCTGGTGGCCAAGAGCCGGGCAGGTTTGGGTCGCCCTTCTCCACAAAAAGGCGAATTGGCCCAAATCCGCCTGGAATACGATACCACGGCACCTGAAGCGACCCTGTTTAGCCCTGTTCCCGATCCGGAACAGCGTGACCATCTGCTTCTGTCCTGGAAAGCCTCGGATAAAAACCTGGCGATTAACCCGATTACCATTGAATGGGCCAATCACCTTGAAGGGCCTTGGCACAAAATCGGAAACCGCGAGTTGGCCAACTCGGGCAGGATTTCCTGGCTTGTTCCCCCTGGAACACCACCCACCGTCCAACTTCGGTTGACGGTCAAAGACCAGGCGGGCAACCTGGGTGTGGCCCAAACACAACAGCCTATTTTGGTGGATCTCACGATTCCTGAAGTAAACATTTTGGGTCTTTCCGACGGAAAATAAATTGCTTGGGAAAGTCCCTTCATGGCCTACCGCATTCATGATGCTGTCGATTGGCTAAACAGTCGCATTCCCTTGGCGACTGCGGCGGATTGGGATAATGTTGGGCTTTTGGTGGGTGACCTTGATGAACCGCTGCATCGGGTAGCAACTTGCTTGACGCTTACACCCCAAACCGCAAAAGAGGCCCTGGCGTATCAGGCCAATCTGGTTTTGGTGCACCACCCGATTTTATTCAAGGGAGCCAAGTCGCTGGTTGCCTCCAAACCCAAAGAAAAAATGGTGGTGGATTTGATCCGGGGAAATGTGGCCGTCTATTCCGCCCACACCGCCTGGGACAATGCTCCGGGTGGAATCAATGATCAACTCCTCCGGATCCTTGGGGTATCCTGCTCCCCACCCCTGCGGCGGTCCCTGGATTCCGATTGGGTCAAGGTGGTTGTCTTTGTTCCTCCTGCAGCAAGGGAAACGCTAGCCCAAGCGATGTTTTCCCAAGGGGCCGGCAGCTTGGGCAACTATGCGGGTTGCAGTTTTCGAACAACGGGCACGGGGACTTTTTGCGGAAACGAAAAATCCAATCCCGCCATTGGGAGCATTAACACCCGGGAAGAGGTAGCCGAGGAACGACTCGAGGCAATTTGTCATAAAAAAGATCTGAATAGGGTCATTTGCGCCCTTCGGCAAAACCACCCGTATGAAGAACCGGCCTTTGACATCCTGTCCCTGATGCCTGATCCAACGAGGAGTATTGGTGAGGGGCGAATCGGAGAACTTGACCAGCCAAAATCGTTGGGCGAATTGGCCCAATCTTTGACTTTTGGACTGGGGATAAAAAGTTGCCTTGCCATTGGGTCCAGGGAACAAAGGATCACAAAAATTGCGGTGGCTTGTGGGGCAGCGGGCGCGTTTCTAAATGATGCCATAAAGCAGGGTGCGGACCTGTTTGTTACCGGGGAACTTCGTTACCATGAGGCGTTGGATGCCAGGGAGGCTGGGTTGGGGGTACTCGTTTTGGGCCACCATGCCAGTGAACATTTTGCCATGAAGGGCCTGGGAGAGGAACTCGTTGGATCGCTTGTTGGCGTGGAAACCAAAGAATGCCGGGAAGCAGACCCATTGCAGGAATGGGTTTGGTAAATCCTTCAGGGGTCTGATTGTAAAACTTGCAAATGGGTTCACCGAGGGTTTCCGCCCCAATCACCAAACGCCTTCCTAACCGTCAATATCCACACAACTTACAGCGAATGGACCCTGTTTGGCTCAATCCGGCATGATTCCTGCTCCGATGAAGGAAGGGTTGGAGGAAATGCGATGCAGTCTATCGTTTGGTTGGGTTTTTCCGGGTTCCTGGGTGTGTGCACTTTTTTTGCCGCCCAAGGGACCCAAAATCATGCACCTGCTGATTCGGTGGAACAATCACGCATAGAAGTTGCAGGAAAGGATGACCCATCCGTCGACCTCAATTCCAATGCCGCAATTCGCTTCCGCCAGCAACAGAGCCGCCATTGGCGTCAAATCCTTATCAAAAAATAAAGGGATCCGAATAAGCGGTGTTACGAATGTTCGTTTTTGGAAATGGGAATCGAATGGATGGGCAATGGGGTTAAAATGATATCGACAACAGGAAAAATCCCGTAAACGCAGGATTATTGGTTAGGGGTCAACTCTCCGCCTGATTTTGTAACCCAGGCCCGCAAGTCATTTTTTGGCATTTCCGAAGGAAACGAACGGGTCGAACCGTCGACCATGGCCACCGAAAACTGGCCTTTGCCCCCTGAACCCATGGGGGGAGGCTGGTTTACATCCAACCATTCGGGCCTTGTCCATTCCACCATTTCGTAGGTTTCCACCACCATGAAAGTATTGGAGGTCCCATCGCCAATACTCGAAAGGGACGAATGGCTTCGCGGTTCAAAAACGGCTCCATTGCCTGCAAAAACCCGGTAAGGGGTGTGGCTTTCGCCGTTTTGATTGCGGGGACTAAGGGATTTTGGCATCAAAGGGAGCAGTTTGATGTTGTTCGGTCCATCCCAAGGTTCGGACATGTTAAACTGGCGAAAGAGGTTGTCCTGGTCAATGGCCGGCAAAATGGCTACTCTCCAGGAGAGTAGGGGTTTTCCCCCGCCATCACAAATCGTTGCCGGGGGAAGCTGGTTGTTATTGGTCGTGGCGTACAGGCTTAATGCCTGAGCCAAAGATTTTAGCTGGTTTTTATTGAAGGCCCGGTCCCCGGCACCCCGGGTGGCCATGACAGCGGCCCCTGGCCCTTGATTGATCAGGCTAGACCCGGTGACGGGTGCCCTTGGTTGGGGCGTGGGGGTGTTACTGGAGAACGGTCCGGCTCCAATGGCCCCTGCGGGGAAACTGAAACCCCCGCCAGGCGTGGTTTGGGCCCCAGGAAAGGTGGGGGGTGATGATCCTGGTCCCGGTGGAAATCCCATATTGGGTGGGCCGCCGGGCCTCTGTCCGGGCCCAGCCGGGATCATGCCTTGCATCAAAGGCATGGCTGCGGTGACCCCTTGCATGAAGTCATTTCCTGCAAAGTTAAAATTTAACTTTACAACTCCCTCATTTTGTTCGGGTTTGAGTTCCCTTAGTTGTTTCAAAACCGCATCCATGGTGGCTTTTTGCTGGGGATCTTTGCCTCCCATGGCGGCTCCCATCGTTCCTAAAAGCAACGGAAGTGATTTGAAAGTAACAAGGGCGGCGGTCGCTTTGGCTTTTTCACCATAATCAAGCTCCAGGGAAAAGGAACTGGTGTCCCCCAAATCAAAAGTGGCATTGCCCGAAGCAAAGCGGGTCATCGACATGAACATGGCACTCGCTGGATTAGGAGCGGTGGCATTGGGATCGGGATTTCGAAACGAGGCATACAGTTGTTTGGAAGAATCCCTCCCCTTTTGAACATTGGCGGGGAGGTTGGGAGCGGGTGCCCCCCCCTTGACCAAGGTGAATGGGGTGAGGGCCTGTTTGGAGCCGATAACAAGTACCTTGTCGCCTGGGGCAAGGTAGATTGCCTCTGGAATTGCCCCTGGTTTGGACCAAACCTCGCGCCCATTGATGGATTCATTCGTTTTTCCAAAATCCGATTTGAGTTTGACCCGATTCATTTTTTTGTTCGAGGAAATAGCAAAAAGGTAGTCATTACTTGGGTCCTGCAAATTGGTCAGGGATACACTCACCCGTTTAATGTCGGTTAAACCGATTTCAGCGGTGGCGAAAAAGGGATTGCCTGAAACCAATGGACTGGCTGCCAACTGGTTTTTTAGAAAGGTCCCCTGGGGTGTCCCTGCCATTTTGGAGACATCAAGGGTTGCGAAAACTGCCGGTTCCTGGGAAAACATGGCCCATTCGTCCACCTCAGCCTCGGGCTTCAGGAATTGCATGAGGACAAAGCCACCCACAAGCAAAAGGACCAAAACACCCCCACCAATGCCTCCGATCAAGCCCCAATTGGGCCCCCGTGCAACCGGTTGCTTGGCTTTTTTCTTTTTCTTTTTTTTGGGGGCTTCCTCCTCTTCTTCCTGAGGATCAGAAACGACCACCGCGGCCATCACCTTGGATTGGGCGGGTGGCAAGGAGGGCTTTGCCATGGCGACCGTTTTGGATTTCGGATCGGCTGGAACAACCACCGCGGCAACCAGGAGTTGGGTGTCCTGGTTGTCCAGCTGGGGTGCTTGCAAAACCGCTTGACAGGCAGGGCATCGGAAAATCTTGCCTGCCAGGTAATCTCCTACCTGAAGCTTTTTTCCACAATTGCAATTCACAACGAGAGGCATTTGGACCTCAATGGCAAGATGATGGCGATTTCTCCCATTTATCCTAATCGTTTTTGCCGTGTTTCTCCATGTTAGTTTCGGCCATTTCCTTCAATGAGGCATTTTTAACCGCTTCCCGGAGCCGCTTCCTCCCCTTCTCAATCCGTTGAAAGGAGTCCTGGGAAAGGCGAAGCCGACTGTCAATAAAGTCCCTCTCCTCCTCCAAAAGGCTTATGGCAGCATCCAGAATTTCCCTACCTGGACCATCCTCTCTTGGTAATCCTCCGAACAAGTGCTTTCCCATTTCCCCCAAAAACGGGGAGGGCTGGAAAAGGGTTTCTTCAAGGGTTTGGGCCTCCCGGATAGAGCTTTGGATGTTCAAAAGTGCTTCCTTTACCTGATCTTCCTTGCGGAGGGCAGGGTGGGTGTTCATCATCGGGATAAGCGTTTCGTTTTCCCTTTCCCCCAACGGACGAATAAAGCGATTGTGAATCTCCATCAGGCGATACGATTGCCATTTGGGATTGAGGGGCCTCGCCGCTTCAATGGCCACCACCCCGGCTGCCCCTATCAGGAGGCTAAGGCCCAAAAGGGCCATCCCGCCCCAAATCCCCCATGAAGCACTGGCCAGCCATACCCAGGCAATCAGGGCCCCGGCAAGGGCACCCCCGGCGTGCCCGGCGGTACTAACCCTTGCCGCAAAACTGATCATGGCCAATAGACCCAGGTTCACCATTACCTGGGTCTGCCACAAACGCCTTATCTTGCGGGGGAGCTCCTTCCTTTTCATGAGAAACCAGACGGAATCCGCGGCGATGAAACCAGAGATAGCAGTCGATGCCCCCGCCGATCCAAAGGGATACCAGGCAACGGCAAAACAGCCTCCCAACCAGGCGGAGCAAAGAAACATCACCAGAAAGGGGCCGGGACCAAACATTCGTTCGATATGGCGGCCAATGGACCAGAGGGCACTTCCGTTAAAAAGGATATGCAAGGCCCCAATATGGACAAAAGCGGACTGAAGCGGCAGCCACCAGCCACCCTCCTCCCATCCTCTCCCGGTGATCAACCCCAAGGTTAAAAGGGTTTGCTTGACCACTGCATCCGAGTCCTCCATGGCAAGGTAATGCCAAAAAGTATCCCAGGATTGCGAGCAAAGGTATCCACCATAGGCAAAAACAAGGATATTTGCCCATAGCAGCAGGTTCGATAAAGGGGCAGGAATTTTCCCCTGCAGGCTGGCCCGGATCCGGGAAGCAGGCTTGTCGGGGTGCACGATTTTCCCAGCGACCCAATCTTCCGGTCCATTGGCCCGAGACAGGATGGCAAGGGCGTGCGGGGTGGGGGTAAAGGCCACCTCCCCCGTTTGGATGGGTGACCTTTGAATCATTCCCTCTTGCCAGAGCCAATCGGCGGTTTCAGCCACTTTGGGCAAACTTAAGCCCGATCGTCGCGCGAATTGGGCCAAAGTCGCATGACCGGGAGGCTCGTTTTGACAAAATTCCAAAAAAAAGAGCTGGGAATTGTCGGAATAAACCGGTCCCGGAACCCCTTCTTCCTCCAAGGGTTCCTTCGCCATAATTTCCTTGTTCCGGACAACGGAGGGAAAGGAAGGAACAGGTATTTCGGGCTCGGTCACGGATCAAAAAACCTTTAATGGGAGGGAGGCGAAAACATTCCCGCTTTTTCAGCATAAGGAAACAGCCCGCCTGTCTCGATGATGGGGGCAACCTCGCCCAGGGACCGCAAAAGAAATTGCTCCCCGGTTGTTTCATTCACCATGGTGGAGGTGGCCAGCTCAATGCGGAGAACATCCCCGGTGCAGACCTTTTCGATGAGCCTTGCCGGAGTCTCAAAGGGGATGAGGTAGCCTCCATTGACCGCATTGCGGAAGAAAATGCGGGCGTAAAATTCGGCAATGACTGCCTTGATCCCTGCCGCATCCAGGGCAATTGGGGCGTGTTCGCGACTGGATCCACAACCAAAGTTTTTTCCGGCCACGATGATGGTATAGGGCGAAACAAATTCATCTCCCGCCTCATGGAAAGGGATGTGGCCTTTGGGAAGCCCCCCTTGGCTGGCGGGAACGCCAATGAGGGCATATTTGCCAAACTGCCTGTATTCCTCGGGAATGGAAGGGTTAAAGGTAAGGTATTGGGCGGGTATGATTTGATCCGTGTCGACATTGTCGCCAAGGACATAAACTTTGCCCCGAATGATTTCCGGCAGTTTCATGCGAAGTACTCCCTGGGGTCAGTAATCGAACCATTCAACGCACTGGCCGCAACCGTGAGGGGACTGGCGAGAAACACCTCCGCCTCCTTGTGACCCATCCGGCCGGGAAAGTTCCGGTTGGTGGTGCTTATGCACCTGAGGGCCGCATTGAGCCTCCCGAAAGTGTCTCCTGGCCCACCCAGGCAAGCCGCACAGGAAGCCTCGCCAATCTTGGCACCGGCATTGAGGAAAACCTGTTCCAGCGACTTGCCGTCAAGTGTTTCCGTTTTCAGGTTTTTGGCGATCTCTGTTGTCGCTGGAACGATGAAAGTGTCAACCTTCACGGTATGGCCATTCAACACCCTGGCCGCCGCCCGGAAATCGGTCATTTTGCCACCCGTACAGGAACCAATGTAGGCCCGGTCAAGCCGGGTCCCCACCAATTCATCGACAAACGCCTTGTTGTCGGGGCTATGGGGTTTGGCAACAACAGGCTTGAGTTGGGAAAGGTCATAAACCTTCTCGAACTCAAAAGTAGCATCCCCATCGCTTTGGGTCACTTCGTATTTTTTGCCCGATTTGTTCCGGGCGTTGACATAGTCAAGCGTTACCTGATCGGGTGCAATGACCCCGTTTTTGCCCCCCGCCTCGATTACCATATTGCAAAGCGTCATCCGTTCTTCCATATTGAGGCCAAAGACCCCCTGGCCATCAAACTCCATGGCTTTGTAAGTGGCTCCATCGCAGCCAATATCACCAATGACCGAAAGAATCATATCTTTGGCCATAAGCCAGGGAGGGAGTTCCCCATGAAACACGAAACGCATGGTAGGGGGCGTTTTTAACCACAACTTGCCCGTTCCCATCACAAAGCCCGCATCCGTATTGCCAATTCCCGTGGCAAATTCGCCAAAAGCTCCGGCATTACAGGTGTGACTATCGGTTCCCAAAAGCAATTCCCCAGGCCGGGTGTGCCCCTCCTCGGCAAGGGCAATGTGGCAAACCCCCTTGTAGCGGTCGGTCCCGACATCATAAAAATGGGGAAGGCCTTGCTCCTTGACGAAAGCCCGGAGCACATCCACATTGCGGTTGGCCATGGCATCCGCCGTGAAGATGTAATGATCGGGAATGATGACGACTTTATCCCGGTCCCATACCTTGGCGTTTTTGCCAAATTGCTTGTGAAAGACCCCAATGGTTCCCGGCCCACAAACATCATGGGTCATCAGGACATCGATATCGACCCAAATGTTGTCACCAGGGGCCACCCGGGCCCTTTGGGCATGTTTTGCCAGAATTTTTTCGGTTAAGGTCATACCCGCCATGATTCGCTCCGCCCAAGGTTCCTTCCTTAGTAATATAAGATCATTGGCTTCAATTCCCAAACCCGGTTCGGTATGATTTCCAAGCGTCAATTTCAGATCCTCACCCTTGGTTGCAAAGTCAATCAATACGAATCCCAGTTTGTCCGGGAGCTTTTGGAACAGGCAGGTTGGACCCAAACCGATTCCGGGAAAAACGACCTCTGTATTGTGAACACATGTACAGTAACCCACGAAGCGGATGCCAAAGGTCGCCAGGCCATCCGCCGCTTTCATGCCGAAAATCCCAAGGCAGCCGTGGTGGTGATGGGTTGCTTCGCCACCCGTGATCCGCAGGGAGTAGCCCAACTTCCCGGGGTAACCAAGGTCATTACCGACAAAACCAAGCTTGCCGAAGATTTGGCACCTTTTGGGGTGTTACCCACCTTGCAAGGGATTAGTCGTTTTGATGATCACCAGCGGGCCTTTGTCAAAGTCCAGGATGGTTGCCTCCTCAATTGCAGCTATTGCATCATCCCTTCGGTCCGCCCGGGAATGCGAAGCCGGAGCATGGCAGACATCGCGATGGAGGTTTCCCGATTGGCGGAGGCCGGGTATCAGGAAATGGTCCTGACCGGCATCCATTTGGGACACTATGGCCTCGATCTGAGCAAAGGCTTACCCAAGGAAAAGTGGAGCCGCCTTTGGCATTTGCTGGAAAGTCTCGACGCCTTGCCGGGCGATTTTCGCATTCGGCTTTCAAGCCTCGAAGCTGCCGAAGTGCGGGAAGATTTCCTGAAAGCATTAAAACAAAGCAGGCGGGTGGTTCCTCATTTGCACCTCTGTTTGCAATCAGGTTCGGACAAGATCCTTGGCGCCATGAGGCGAAGGTATCGAAGGGATTCGTTTTTGGACCATTGCCAAAGGGTTCGCGAAATCCTTGATGCACCCGCCCTCACCACCGATGTTATCTACGGTTTCCCAGGCGAAACGGAAAAGGACTTTGACGATACGGTGGAGGTCTGCCAAAAGGCAGGGTTTTGTAAAATCCACCTTTTCGCCTATAGCCCAAGGGCCGGCACCGATGCGGCCCGTTTCCCGGAAACGGTGGAACCCCAAATCAAGGCGGCCCGGCGCAAAAGGTTGCTGGAGGTCGAGGCTGGTCTGCTTGAAACCTATCAAACCCGAATGGTGGGCCGTGTTTTGGATGTGTTGGTGGAACAACCTCTGGAAAACCGGCCGGGTTGGGTTCGGGGTACCAGTTGCCGTCATGTCCAGGTCGGGTTCGAAGGTACTTTGGGGGCCCTGCGGAAACATCGGTTTCCCATCCGGATAACCGGGATCGAAAAAGGTCTTCTTTTGGGGGAACCCATCCCCATGAAGGAATCCGTTGCCCCCCTCAGGCCTGTTCCGAAAACGCAAAGATTTGCCCTAGAAACCATCTCCCTCGCGTAACCCATGTTTCGCGGTGGGAGTGGTTTTTTACGATCATTTGGCCAAATTTCGGACCTTTAGCCCAAGTTACGCAGTTGGAGTGATTTTTTACGATTTTTTGGTCTTTTTTGGGACCCTGATTGATGTTTTTCCCGGGAATTTGGAGTATGTCGAGTTCAAAACGGCATGTAGTTCCGACCAAGTTACTTGATATTTCCCGCTACTTGTGCGATTTTAACAATGGGGTTTGCAATTGTTCAGAGATCCTCTGAACGGATTTAAACCATTTGCCTTGGTTTGAGGGGTTGAATTTCGGTTGGGAACAAGAGGCCCATGTTTCAATCTCTCGCCTACATTTGGTTCGTGGTCCAATGGATCGGGCTTTCAGCCCTCAAATATTTGGGGGGGGTCCGAAACCTGGGCCGTTGGCCCAGGCTGGTATAGATCGGGCCTTTGGCCCGCAGAACCAAAACGGCAAGGGTAGGATTCGACCGGATTGTATTTGTCAGGCCACAGACATGGATTGGCATGCCACCTTCCTATTTTCACCGGCGTATGTTTTTAACGCCAACGGCGTGGCACCCTACCAGCCTGGGGCAACGCCCCAGGTACCCATTCCCGAATTCACAAAGGGCTGAAAGCCCGAGCTATCCCATTCCTCAGTCTCTCGCCAATCAGGATCAAACGCCTTGAAACAGACCCTGTACAGAGGATTTGTAGTCCCGACTTTTGCAGCGTGATTTAGCTTTTTCCCGGGAAAAACACGGTTTTCATGGTCCAAAATGCGTAACTTGGGTTAGGGGGGAGTGATTCCCACACAATAAAGATGGGTTTTGGTCCGAATGAGGAGGTTGTCTCCAAAAAGGGCAGGACTGGCCATGCAACCACCATCCAGAATCCCTCCACCCAGTTTCTTGAAGGAAGGCGAAGCACTGATGACAAATCCGGCCCCGAGGTCATCAAACAGGTAAATCCGCTCGCCTGCAAGTATGGGAGAAGCATGAAGTTTGCCCCCACCCAATCGCTCTTGCCACACCGGTTTTCCGGTTGCCCCTTCCAGGCAGGTTGCCGTGCCACCGGCATCCCGGTCCCGGGCATAGAATAGCAATCCATCCTTGGCCAAAATGGAAGCATACGCAGGGGTCCCACGGTTGGATTTCCAGGTGACTTTGGAGGTAATGTTTCCCGAAGGGGAATTTCCTGGTTCGACGGCATGAAGGGCAAATCCTCCATCCCCGGATTGCAAGAAAATTCTTTGCCCATCAGATTGGGGGACATTGGAGGCATTCATGCCTCCATGCCTGACAAACCAGAGTAGCTTTCCCGTTTCGGGATCAAACCCTTGTGTGTCCCCTGCGGAGGGGCAAATCAAAGTTCGTTTGCTTCCGATTTCAATGAGGGCGGGAGTAGCAAAGGCTTTCTTGTAATCACCAAAATCGGTATCGTAGGTAATGTTTCGATCCGTCCGCCAAAGCGTTTTTCCCGTTTTGGCATCCAGGCAGGTAAGGTATTGAAAATCATATCCATCAAAACAGAGGTACAACTTGCCAGAATCATAAACCGGGGAGGAGCCTGCTCCCCGCCAGTGATGACATGGTAAATCCTGACGGGCCCAAACCGTTTCCCCGGTTTTTGCGTCAATGCAGGCCGTCCCTGGACTTCCGTAATGAACAAATACCAAGCCGTCTCCCGCCGCAGGGGTGGGTGAGGCATAGCTGTTGTAAGCAATGTTGAATTGTGGCCTGGAAATTTCAAAAAGGACTTTATCAACGGCTTTCTTTCCTGTGGCCAGGTCTACCGCAACCAGCGATAATTTTTTGCCATCCTCGGTGGCATTGGAACACCATACCTTGCCGCCCTGGATGATGGGGCTAGACCAGGCTTTGCCTGGAACCGGAACTTTCCAGCGCACATTCTTCGACTCCGACCATTCCAGGGGGGGCGAGGCGACTGTCACTATCCCCCGGCCACTCGGACCGTGAAATTGATTCCAAAGATTGGTTTGAATGGGGTTGTCCGCTGCCAAAGTTGGGTTGGCATTCATGATGGCAAAAAGAAACCACGCAAACAGATAAAAACGGATCATGGTTAGGATTTCCGGGGCAGGGATTGCATGTGTGGCACAATGGCTAAGGTGGAGTTGGAATTCTATACCCAATTTGAACCATTGCCCATGGGGCCTGGCCACTATTGTCGATTAGCAAGGGAATATTAACGGGCTTGGGATAGTGCCCACCCATTCAAGGCCAATACTGACTCCGTCCCGGTTCAAAATCCCCAAACAGGTGGCAATAGTTGGTAGGCTCGTTTTCATGGGATTTCCTGAAAGGATTAATTCTTTGAACTCCCTTTAGGGGGAAATGGAAAGCCTATAAGCTAATGGAAACTAGGGTGACCCGGTTTGGGCCAATCCATGAAATGGCCCGGATACCCTTTCCAGGACCCATTGCCTGGGTTATGGGTTGGCTTAGAATTTCCATGAGCCTTATGGGAACAAAAAAATGAATCGACGAAACGCCATGGCCATTACCGCAACCGCCGGGATCGTCCCAGGTCTTTTGGCCAATGCTACCCCGGACCCAGGCAGTCTGCGTCAATCCATTGTGGCTTGGTGTTGGCGAAATTATGGTCCGAAATGGACCCTTGCCGAGGTCTGCCAGGCAGCCCGCGATTCCGGCTGCGTTTCGGTGGAGTTGATTCCACCCGAGGAATGGACAACTCTGAAAAAATATGGACTGGTTTGTGCCATCGCCACCAACAATACTGGCTGGGCCAAGGGATTCAATAATCCAGCCATCCTTGAGGAGGTTCGCAGCAAAACAACCAAGGCGATTGAGGACGCGGCCCTGGCAGGGATTGGGTCGGTAATTGGCTTTGTTGGCTCAAAATATGTCAAACCAGGAAATCCCAAAAGCGGAATTATCGCCCGGGATGAAGGCTACAAACATTGTGTAAAAGAATTGAAGGCAATGGCAAAAGTTGCTGAAAAACACAAAGTTACCCTTTGCATTGAGCACCTTAACAGTCGGGATGATAGCCATCCCATGAAAGGTCATCCGGAGTACATGGGAGACAACCTGGACGAGGTGGAGGCACTCATCAAGGAGGTCGGGTCTCCCCGGATAAAAATCCTTTTTGACATCTATCATGTCCAAATTATGCATGGTGACCTGCTTCGGAGAATCAGGAGCCTGGGCGAATGTATTGGACATGTTCATACAGCGGGAAACCCGGGCCGCGGAGAATTGGATGCGAGCCAGGAAATCCAGTACAAACCGGTGATGCAGGCCCTTTGGGATGCTGGCTACCGGGCCTTCATCGGGCACGAATTTTTGCCGACAAAACCTGCGTTAAATGGCCTGATTCAGGCGGTTACCACCTGTGCCATCTCAGGTTAAAACCTATTTGGGCACAACAAACCATAATAAAAAATGGTCCGGTTTGCCATCGCCCTTCAAAATGGCAAGAGGCCGGGGGGGGTGCCCGGCCTCTTGAAGGGGTATTTCACAAAACGGCCTTATTTGCTCATGAAACTGCCGATGGACATATTCTTGTCCAATTCCATGCGGAAATCGTAGGTAATCTTTTTGGCTTTTTCCCCCGCTTGGCCGGGTTCCACATCAAGGTCCCATCGAAGCAGGTTGCGGGACCTTTCTTCCCGGATGTAAAGGGCATCTTTTGCCATTTCCGGTTCCGCTTTCCCTAATAGCACATTTACCGTTTCGCCCTCCGCCAAGGGCAAGCGATCCCAGACCTGGACCTTTACTTTTTCCTTAAGGTAGCTTGAAGCCAAAATTCGGTATTCAAACTTGAGGACCTGATTTCCCCCTTGGGTGCTGCGGGTTTTTTCCATCAGGGTTCGTTTGACCTGAAGTTGGGGCTCAACCCCGAATCCTACGATAAATTGTTCCCCAACGGCGACAAGTGGCAGGGCCATCCGACCGACGAAATCACCCTGGTGGTACATGGTAGCCTCGCCTGGGAGGATCACATAATCACTCTTGTTGTTGAGATTTCCCTGGCGATAAACATGGGGGGTAAGGACTGGGACCGCCTTGAAGAAAGTTTCCACAGGAAGGTCAAAACGGGCAACCTCGAGTACCTGGTCATCATTTCTTGATGAGATGGTGGTCATTCCTGGCAATCGGTGGGAAATGGTAGGCCCTTCCCCTCCGGAAATGGGTCTACCACCCCGCCCGCCCAAGCCTGGTTTTTCATCCACAATCATGGTTAAATCCCGGGCCTGATCCAAGGCTCCGGCATAATTCCATATTTCGTTGCTTTGAAACTCATTGCGCAGGTTGGATTCCGTTTGGGCCCGAAAACGAAGTTGCTTTGCGGCACCTTCCAATTCTTCGGCGGTGTTGTTTCCCATGGGGTTCAGGATTTCAAGGTTGTTTGTTTTCCCTTCCAGGGCTTGTTTGATGTTATCCCGATTTTGGGTAGCTGCCAATTGGCCACCCTGCCCTGCCGGTTGATTCGGCATGCCCGGTCTCCCTTGAACCTGGGACATACTGTTTCTGGTAAGGACTTGGTTGGTGGTCAACACCACGGCAAGGGATCGTAATTCCGGAGGGGAAGCGTTCAACCTTGGTTGGGCATTGGAGACCTCAAGATTCACCCCGGACCAATCCTCCCCCGATTGCTGGGTAACCGCTGCCAAGTATTCCACTTTCACAATGTTAGCGTCGGCTTGAGGGGCAGCTCCTCCAAGGCCGCCTGGTACCAAAGGTGGCACCCCCCCCTGGGGAATGACATTTTTGCCGCTTCTTAAACGATATTGGGGCTTCCACGATGCGTTTTCCACGAGGTAGCTCAACTTGGCATGGGTTTTTCCTGCACCCACCCGTTCAACCACCAAAACGGCTTCCCGTTCGGTTTTGCTTGAACCGACGGAAAGTTCTCCGCGCTTCCTTTGGATAAATTGAAGCTTCTTTTGAAGTTCCTTGGTGGCAACGGATCGGTCGTGAACCTCTTTGTTCTGGTCCGTTCGGGAATCCATTAAGAATTTGGCAAGTTTTGTTACTTGGGCGCTATCCAGTTTTGCTTTATCGGTGGCTGCTACAGTGGTAGCTCCGGCAAAGGCCTCAAGCTTGGTCAAAAACGCCATATTACCGGTAAAGGTGGACATTTCGGAGGTGATTTTTGCTATTTCATCCTGAACCGTATCCTCTTCCACTTGAAGCTCACGAACCTCCTTGCGCGTGTCGGCTTCCACAGCCCTTGACCGAAAGCGGGTCGCCAAAACCCTAATGCCATCCGATCCCTCACCATAAAGCGATTTCCCCACCACCGAAGCAGGAAGTGGGCCGACCACGATTTCATGGAGACCTTTGGCCTCAGGAATCCGGACCTCCCTGGTTACCAAAGCGGTATCCGGATAGACGGTGACATGGGTAATACGACTGGTGGCAGGCTTCTCTATGGCTTTTCCGGGTTGAACCGCTGCGGTTTCGGGAGCCTGGCCCCAAACCAAAGCCGAGGTGAGCGAAAGCAAAAAGAGGCCCAGGAACCCTTTGTGGGGTTGGAACCTAATGTCATAAGGAACCACTGTGTTTTGCACGGCCAATTCTCCTGAACAGTTGGAAAGGATCATTCATTACACCAAAAGGGAGCTGGGATCAAAAGGCAAACTCCCAAGCTTACCCAAATGTTGGTGGCAACCTAACCTGTATGTTGCGATTAATCCTTACAATCCCTACTTTTAGTCGGGGATTTCGAAGCGATTGCCGGGAAGTCTTCGGATGGTACCTCTCGTTTCCATGTTCAGGGTGATCATGGCCATTTTTCCCATTGGCAATCCAAGAAGGCGGACCAGTTCATCGGCTTGACGGGGGCCCTGTTCAAGGGCCTGCCAAACCAGGAGTTCCTGGGGATCGGATGGTGCTTTGGGTAAACTCTTTTGCAGAAGGGGGCAGGCCCGCCCTGGTTCCCCTAAAAGGGCAACCACATCTTCGGCAGAGGTGCAGAGGTGTGCCCCTTGGCGGAGGAGGTTGTGCGTTCCCGCACAAAGGGCACTGTCCGCTGGCCCGGGAACCGCCAGAACAGGAATTCCTTGCTCTGCGGCATGGGTTGCGGTGTGCAATGTACCGCTTTTCAAGGCTGCCTCAATCACCACGACCGCCCGACTCATACCCGAAATGATTCTGTTTCTGGCGGGAAAAAGGCCTGCCTGAGGGGGACATGCCATATCGGCCTCCGCCAAAAGGGCCCCATGGTCACAAATCGCCTCCGCCAAGGATTGATGTTCCGCCGGGTAAACCCTGGACAAACCATTCCCCAAAACCGCAAGGGTCCGCCCACCGGCATCCAAAGCCGCCTGATGGGCACAGGCATCGATCCCCCTGGCAAGGCCACTAATTACCGTAAACCCACATTCAGCAATGCCTTGGGATATTTTTCTGGTCATTCGAAGGCCGTAGGGCGTGGCACCTCTTGATCCAACAATGGCCACAGAATCAAGGTCCCCCGGGTATCGCAAACCTTTTTCGTAAATAACCATGGGGGCATCCTCAAAAGGAACCAGGGTTTGAGGATAATCCGGGTCGATAATTGTGTGAAAAACCGCATCGTGCTTTTGAAGTAGTGCCCATTCCCGATCCAATTCCCTACCCAAACGGGCATGGAAAAGTCGCTTAACCAGGGTTTTCCCAACTCCTAGGATACCAAGCAAATCCGCTTCGGAAGCGGCGAATAAGGCCTTTGCAGACCCCAACGCCCTGATTAACCCTTTTCCAAGCCGGGGCCCAATTCCATCCACCAGGTGCAGGGCCAGTCTGGCAAACCGTTCCTCCCCAAAGGGGTTTTCTGGAAAAAGGCCGTTCATAGGGACCTGCCTGAATGGATGGAAACCCTTGGGTTCAAAATAAGGGAACAATTTCCTTGAATGGGGTAAATGGGCTTTTGCCTGTACCTGGGACCCATTTATCAACTAGAATAGGGTTATGTTTCCAAGTCAGGAGCCTTTTTTGGCCGGGCAATAAATCATAACGATTGGAAAAGGGCAATGGATGCTGTTGTTGAGGAAATCCTGAGGCTCAAAAAAGAGAAGGGTGCCACCATTCTGGCCCACTATTACCAGGAGGGCGAGATCCAGGAATTAGCCGATCATACCGGGGATAGTTTGGCACTCGCTCGCATTGCAACCAAGGTGGAGACGCCAGTGATCCTTTTTTGTGGGGTTCATTTCATGGCGGAGACCGCCAAAATACTCAACCCTGAAAAAATCGTTTTGCTGCCGGATAGGAAAGCGGGTTGTAGCCTGGCAGACAGCTGCCCTGCGGATAAATTGGCCCGTTATCAGGAAATGCTTCGGATCAATGGCCGCAAGTTCCAAACGGTCACCTACATCAATTCCACCGCAGCGGTAAAGGCACTTTCCGATTGGATTGTGACCAGTGGGAATGCAGAGGAAATCATAAAGCGAGTCCCCCTGGATTATGAGATTCTTTTTGTGCCTGATAAGCATCTTGGCCGCTACTTGCAGGAAGTAACGGGCAGGCAAATGATCTTTTGGGATGGGGCCTGCATGGTCCACGAGATTTTTAGTGTAAAGGACTTGCTTGACCTGAAACGAAAAATGCCCCAATCCATCACCATTGCCCACCCGGAGTGCCCTGCCAACATTCTTGAGCATAGCGATTTCACGGGGGGTACCGAAGCGATGATCCGCCATGTGGCTACATTCAGCGAGCCGAAAGACTTCCTGGTTGCAACCGAGCCAAATATGATGTGGCAATTGGAAAAACGATTTCCCAAGCACCGCTACCATGGCGTACCCGGGATTTCTTGCGCATGCAACAAGTGCCCTCACATGGCTTTGAACACGCTTGAAAAACTTCGCGATTGTCTTGAAAAAATGGACCCGCAGATCGAATGGCAACCCTTTTTTGACCAATCGGGGGAAGTCCTGCGCCGAAGCCTTCTGCAATAACTTTGCCAATTGGCTGCAGGTGGCGAATGCCTTTCGTAAAGCCACAATAAAACAGCCTCCCGGTTTTATCCCGGCAGGCTGGTAATTGGTCCCAGGAAAAAAATCCTTAGACGGTGGCGACAGCGGCCTCAGATACGGGTTCATCCGGTTTGATGAGGTCCACCGTGTCAAAAGCTATCCGCTTTTCACCTTTTTCGTCGGTTAATACCTTGGTGTGGATTTCCTGGTGTTCGCCAAAGGCGCCACGGAGCAGATCCTCCGAAAGGGGATCTTCGAGGAAGTTTTCAATGGCACGACGCAATGGCCTGGCCCCAAAATCGAGACTTGTCCCCTTCTCGATGAGGAAATCCCTTGCCTCGTTGTTTACCATCAGGATGAGGTTTTTTTCCTTGAGCCTTTTGGCGACTTTTACCAATTCGATGTCCACAATCTGGCCAATGTCGTCTTTGGTAAGGCTCCTGAAAACGATGATATCATCGCACCGGTTAAGGAACTCCGGGCGAAAGTTGCGCTCCATAGCCCCCTTCAGGGATTCTTTCATCTTGGCATAATTGGCATCTTCATCCCGGCGGTTATGGAAACCAAACCCGCCCGCCTTGCCCGTAATCTCCTCGGCACCGACATTGGAGGTCATGATAACGATGGTGTTTTTGAAGTCTACAATCCGCCCGATATTGTCCGTCAGGCGACCTTCCTCCATGATCTGGAGGAGCATATTCCAGACCTCCGGGTGGGCCTTTTCGATTTCGTCCAAAAGGACGACGGCATAGGGACGCCTCCGGATCTTTTCGGTGAGTTGGCCGCCTTCCTCATAGCCTACATATCCAGGCGGGGCACCAATGAGGCGACTGACATTGTGCTTTTCCGCGTATTCGGACATGTCTATCTGAACGAGAGCGCTTTCATCCCCAAACATGAAGGCGGCAAGGCGTTTGGCCAAAAGGGATTTACCCACCCCGGTTGGTCCTGCAAAGATAAAGGTTCCAATGGGACGCTTCGGATCCTTGAGGCCGGCCCGGCTCTTGCGAACCGCCCGACTGATGGAGGTGATTGCTTCTTTTTGGCTGATAACCACCTTCGCCAATTCTTTTTCCATTTCCAGAAGGCGTTTGGATTCGTCTTTTTCGAGGCGCTTTAGCGGCACGCCTGTCATTTTGCTGACAACCTCGGCAATGACCTCATCGTCGACAACGCCGTCGATTTCTTTCGATTTGTCCCGCCAATCACGGGTGATGGTTTCTTTCTTTTTCTTTAGCTTGTCCGCCTGATCGCGAAGCTGGGCAGCCTTTTCGAAATCCTGTTCGGCGACAGCGGATTCCTTTTCCTGATTGTATTTTTCGATGGTTTCATCAATCTCTTTGAGATCGGGGGGACGGGTCATGGCCTTTAGCCTAACCCGGGCACCCGCTTCATCAATGACATCTATGGCCTTGTCCGGCAAGCAACGCCCTGTGATATACCGGTCGGAAAGCTCCACCGCCGCTTTGAGGGCAGCGTCTTTTATTTGAACACGATGGTGGGCTTCATACCGGTCCCTAAGGCCCCGGAGGATTTCAACCGCCTCCTCCTTGGAGGGTGGATTGACCATGATTTGTTGAAAGCGCCGTTCAAGGGCTCCATCCTTTTCGATGTACTTGCTGTACTCGTCAAGGGTTGTGGCACCTATACATTGAATTTCGCCCCGGGCAAGGGCGGGTTTTAAAACATTGGATGCGTCGATGGCACCTTCGGCCCCACCTGCTCCAACGAGGGTGTGGAGTTCGTCGATGAAAAGGATCGTGTTTTTCGCACGCCTGACCTCGTTCATGACCGCCTTGATTCGCTCTTCAAACTGGCCCCGATATTTGGTTCCTGCAACCATCATGGCAAGGTCAAGAACAACGATCCGTTTGTCACGAAGGAGTTCCGGAATATCCCCATCAATAATGAGTTGGGCCAAGCCTTCCACAATGGCGGTTTTGCCCACGCCGGCCTCACCCAGGAGGACCGGATTGTTTTTGGTCCTGCGGGACAGGATTTGAATGACCCGTTCGATTTCATTGGCCCGGCCAATAACGGGATCGAGTTTGGCCTGGCGAGCCAATTCCGTGAGGTCCCGGCCAAAGCTGTCCAAAGCAGGTGTTTTGGACTTTCCTTTGGTGGGTCGTTCACTTTTTTCGCCACTACCTCGTTCACTGCTGCTTTCTTCAGGTGGCATGGGTGTGCTGTGCCCCAACAGGTTTAAGACTTCCTCGCGAACTTCTTCCAACTTGAGCCCCAGGTTCATCAAAACCTGGGCTGCAACACCTTCCTGTTCCCGGAGGAGTCCCAAAAGGAGGTGTTCGGTGCCAACATAGTTGTGATTGAGATTGCGAGCCTCCTCGTTGCAATACTCGATAACTTTTTTTGCCCTGGGTGTATGGGGAAGTCGGCCAATGGTGACCATATCAGGCCCGGATTGAACGATTTTTTCGACTTCCATCCGTATTTTTTTTAAGTCCACATCAAGGTTTTTGAGGACATTTGCCGCAACCCCTGATCCTTCCTTGACGAGCCCAAGGAGGATATGTTCGGTGCCAATATATTCGTGATTGAAACGCTGGGCCTCTTGGTTGGCCAATTGCATTACTTTGCGGGCCCGGTCGGTGAAGCGCTCGTACATTCCATCTCCACATAAGGTTGTGGAGCCTGCCTTCCAAAGAATCCCGCCAGAGGTCCAAAGCAAGTCACAAATCTGGCTCGACCACGGAAACTTTAGGGTTTAGGCCCCTGCACTCACCCTCCATCTTATAACCAATAAAAAGTTGAATCAAGCTTCCGTCCAGTCAATCTCCCTGGAATACCCTCCCCTTAAAAAAATAGACATTCCGCCCAATGGGCAGGTTGGAAAAGGACTTTTGAGAAAGTTTACCGCGATAGGATAATTTATGGTTGCTACGAAGGCAAAGGAGGCAATCCAGGCAAAACAGGTGGTGGCTCTGGGGAGGGTGGAGTCATCGCCGGATCGAGGGGAGCGGGGGAGCTTGGGAGGGGTTTTGGGGTTGTCGGGGGGGCCGAAAGCGGCGGATTTGGGGAACCCTCCGGCATGGGTACCGGCATGGGTAATAGGGGAGCGGGAGCCATAGGGATCGGATTGGTAGCAGGAATGGAAACCGCAGGAGGAGATTCGGGAGGGGGGACCGCAACCGGCCCGGTAACAGGTTCTGGAACCTTGGGTGTTGAGGGTAACGGCGGCATGGCAGCGTTTGTCATGGGTAAAGGAGGAGGGATGCTGGGGGGAGGATTCATAGGAACAATGGCCTTGGTTTCCGGAAGCACCGGTACGGCGGGAGCCATCGGCGACCCGACGGGAGGGGATCCAAAGGAACCGGGAGCAACTGCTGGGCTTGGAGAAGGGGTTCCCCCCGAAGGTAGGCTGGTAGTGGCACCCATGGGGGGGGCTGAACCAAGGCTTAGGGCTTCAACACCTACCACCCTGGCTTTGGGGGTTGCCAAATCGACTTTTACCGCGGATGAGGTGAGAACGGCGGATTTGTTTCCCGCCTGATCAACACATTCCAGTTTGGCGAAAAATTGGAACGGAAGCCCCGTTTCGGGCATTTTCCAGACAAATCTTCCCGTGTTGGCAAGGGGCTCCGGCCCGATGGGGGTCCAGGGACCATCGACCGAGGTGGCATACGAAATCGCAATGGGGGTTGGCCCAAGAAAGCGATCTGCCGCAGTCCAAACAAAGGTCATGGTTCCCTGATCAATGCCCCGACCCACCTCGGCGGAAAGCAGCTTTAATTGAGGCTTGGTTTCATCTACTTCCACCCAAATGTGGGGAAGATCGCCTGGTCTTGGAGGGGCCTCTCCCAAATCGACCCCTGAACGGGCCACCAAAGTAAAACCATAGCGGCCCTCCTCAGGAACTTCGAGAATGCAAGGGGGTGTTTTTTCAGCATCTTGCGGATATTTATTCCAGGTTTGTCCCCCATTACGGGTATACCAGACCTCGATCCGGGAAATGTCCGAAGGTCCCACCTCGTCCACCTTGAAATTGAGCTGAAAGCGCTTGTGATTCACCATCAGGACATTGGGGGGTAACCCGTTTCCCGCCCCCGGGGCCCCGCTGGGAATTGTTGTCCCCTGGGCCCCTGCCGTTTTGGTTTGTCCAGGGACAAGGAGTAGGGTTTGTTCCCCTAAATTTCCCGATTTGTCACGGACAACGAGACGCGTTTCCACCTGGCCCGGGGAGGGATTCCAAACATGACTTCCGGTGGCCAAGGGCTGTACCCCAAGAGGAGTCCATGAGGGAGACCCTGCCGACCGGGACTCCACCGAAAGCGTTTGCAAGTCCACTGCTTCATCACGAATTTCCCAATCAAGGGAGGCGGCCCCGGCTGCATTGATCGCACCTTTGAGGAACATTTGGGGAGGAACAGTATCCACACAGATTTTGAGACCTGGGACGGCCAGATTCATTGTCGATGGATAATAACGATTTTGTTTGTCCTGGGTTTGAACCGCAAACCAATACCAACCATCTTTGGGTGCCCTGAATGGAAAAGATCTCTGGTTGGCTTGGGCATATCCCAAATAGCGCCAAGTCCGACCAAAATCGTCACTTACATGGAGGAGGACACTGTGGATTCTTTTGTCGTTTGGATCCTGACTGAAAGGGATAAGCAAGGAACTTTTATTGGTGTAATACGATTTTGGTTCCGGATTCGAGGGAATATCTTGCACTGGTTGGGCATTGGCCTTTTCTGGGGAAGAAAACGCCAAAACCAACCAAACAAAAATCCCAAACCCTGCCGGAAAAATTGCTCCGGTGGGAAATACCAGCCCCTTCAGGGATTCCCAACACTTAACCATGAATCAATTGCTACCCTTGGAATCGCCTCCTCCCTTCAAAGGGCCAACCATGACGGCATAATCGGCAGATTGAGAGGAATTGGCATCCTTTACATCGGCCATAAAGGGTCAATAACATAAATGATCCAAATAGCGTTTGGTTTTGTGTAATTAGGGGCTTTGGGATGATTGCGTGGTAAACAAGGCAGTTATCCCAGGGTTTTATTATCCAGGTTGGCTTGGGACGAATTGGATAGGTTTTCCAAAGGTCGGGTTAACCCCAGGGCTTTGAATACCATTTGGCGGACCGATTCTCCAACCTCTGGGGGAAGAAAACTGGCCACCAAAAGGATCATAAGCGTGCTAAACATGGTTAGGCCCATGAGGATGCCAATGCCGGTATGAAGGAGGACCGCCCCGGCCATCATGACCCATCGCCAACGAGGGTACCAAACCAGAAAAGGGAAGGCCAATTCCAAAAGGAGGGTGAAAACACAACCTGCGGTCATGGCGACCTCCCACAAGGGCCGGTTGTTGGCCAGGAAACGAAGGATCTCAAGGTAAAACGGGGAATCCATGGGATTAAACTCATAGTTGGCCATTACCGACCATAAAGCGTTTCCATTCCACCAGGATCCACCCATAAGTTTTGAAGTTCCCGAAGCAAGGTAGATAATCGAGAAATGAATCTGCATTAACCGGGTGACAAAGGTGGCCCACCCTGTGGCAGGTGGGGGGGCATCCCAGGAAGGGTCCATGGCTTTTTTGCGACGCAACCTCGAAAGAAGACTATCAAGGGAAAAAGCCTGGTCGCAAGGACCGATCATCATGTATAAACAAAAGATAGCAGCAATGGTGTCCATTCCAAACAAATGTGTCGGAGCGCGCTGGATATAGCTGACAAGGCCAATCCAGGTTAAAACCGCTGTTGTTCTGGTAAATAAACCCAAAGCAAACGCCAGGTTCGCCACCAGAATGCCAATATGTACCGCCCAAATCCCGGTCGGGTGGTTTACATGGTAGAAGATGCTGAAATTAAAGACCTTTCTGAGGGATTTGTCTTCCTTGTAATCTGACCAGTCGGTGGATGGGGAATAGACCAAACTCTGACTCCGCTGCTCGGTAATCCTTGTTTGGTCAATCCATGCATCCGGTCCAACGGTTGAAAGGAGGTCAAATGTGTAAGAAAAGTGGATATAAAAGATAGTCAACCCTGCAAGGAGCCTCATCAAACCAATCAGGGAGGGGCTGGTGGGTGCAAAAAAGAACCTGTCCAAATCCAAAAAAAGTTGTCTGATAAAACCGGTAAGCGAAGCTGGTGCGCCTTCGATGGTTTCCTCAGGGTGGTTGGGAGACTGGTTCATTTTTTACCCTCCTTGGCAAGATCCAGGCCTGAATGAAGGACAAAATAATCCAAACAGGAAGGGAGGAGTCCATCCGGATTACGCCGCCTTAATTCGGCAGCATTGTAAATAGGAAAAGCAAACCAGAGGAATCCGTCTTTATCATCCAGCATTTTTCCGGTTGCGTCATAATCCCCGTAAAAATAAGGGACAAAAGTAGAAGGATCGAGGGGGGAAATCCCCCTGGCCAAATCAGGTGCCGCCAAAATCGAGTGGGTGATGCGGTAGATTCGGATTTTGGAAATCGTCGCTTTGGGGTTATCCTCCGGGTGGGCATAACTTTTGGCAATGTGCCTGGCGTAGGAGGACAGGATCGTTTTCACATGAGGCTGGGGTTCCCTGTAGGCCAACCCTGATTGTATATCGGAGGGTAAGGGAGGGATTTGAGGGGAGTTTTCCAGGCCGGCCGCGGTTCGCCTGGGCAGTAATTCGGAAAAATAATGGCCGGGAGTGTAACCGTTTGCCATGTTGATAGCTTCACCCACAGACAAGGTCCGCTGGTAAAGCAATGGTATTGGGCTGTCCCCCCTGTGAGGAATCCGGATCCAACGACTTTTGCCATCGGAATAGTCGATTCTGTACCACACAAGGGTTGCGGGACCCGGTTCCGGTGAATAAAAATGGTACGCATTGTTCATGTAAAGGAAGTGAAGGTAGGGGCGGTATACCTTTACCCACAAATAGGTCGAAACCCATGGGGCATGGGTGCCGGGAGGATCCACGGAAGTGACTGCACTCAAGATTCCCACAAAGTGAAAACCAACCAAACATACAAGGATAACCTTGCGAATTATCAGGGGCATCAGGATCAAAAATGCCCCAAAAACAGCTACCCCGCCAAGTACCAACCCCAAATTCTTCATGGTGTCCCAGTCCCGGCCGGGATCATCGGACGTGGGCAAGATCCAAAAAGTCGATCCCACCTGGAGCATGCCAACCAGGCAAAGGACCCCCACGGCAATCAACCGTTGGTTAACCTCAATCAACCGTTGATTAACTTCATTCAACCAATCCCGGATTACAAATTGGCAAGCCAAACCCAGGAACAGGGCAATGATAAGCGACCAAAGGCAACGCCAATCCTCGGCCAGGTGCCCCGAAAAGACCGCTCCGCCAAAGGTCAAAAGGCTTGCCGCAGCCAAGGGGGTCAGGGCCGGGCAATCCCTGAACCAACCCATCCATTCCTGCAACACTCCACCCGAGTCCTGCTCATCCCGGTTTGCCTTCATTTCCCAACCCTCTTGGAATTGTCTAGCTTCGTCATCGGCCATATGCAGGCAATGCCTTCATTATGGGGACGCAACCAGAGTAAGGGCAAAGGGCTAATTTCGGTTTATTCGTTTCCTACGGAACAAGGTACCCAGCATTGTTAGCCAATTTGTTCAAGTTTGAGGTAGGACGAAGACGGGGCTGGAAGAACTTTCAATAAAAGCCTATAAACCTGAGACATTTGCCCCACTAACAATTTTTTTCAAACGGCCAAATTTGGCTTTTTTTGGACCAAATCAGGAACACCATGGTCCCAATCGCCAAAGTGACAGCACCCAACACCATAAAGAAATTCCCGGTGGTGAGGTAAATGTAAAGCCAACCCACCAATGCCACAAAACAAGGCAACGGATAAAGGACCATTTTCCAGTGGACGAATAAATCCGGGCGGGTTCGCCTGAGGACCATAACTCCAATTGCCTGAGCCACAAATTGTTCAAGAATGCGGGTGGCAATCAAGGCGGTGATAAGCGTGTCCAAACTGAAAAAACTCCAAAACAACACCATGCCCCCGATCAGCAAAAGCGAACGGTGGGGAATTCTGTGTTTTTCATGGACAGCGGCAAACCAGGGAAAGAAATGTCCGTTTTTGGCGGCGGCATAGGGTACCCGGGAATAGCCTAACATCCCCGAAAAAGAGGATGCGAAGCAACTCCCCATGAGGAGGATGGTGATTGCAATGGCGGCCCATGGACCATGGCGTCGGTTCATGAATTCCGCGGCAAGGTTCTCCTTGAATTGGGTTGCCTCCCGCCAGGGAATAATATTGACAAAGGCCAAATGAACGAGGCAAAAAAGGATTAACACGGTTATAACGCTGCAGAGGATGCTAAAGGGAATGGTTCGACCGGGTTGTTTAACCTCACCACCAAGATAGCAAATATTGTAATATCCAAAATAGGAATAAATGGCCAAACCCATGCCCGCTCCCAAGGCCACGCCAAAATTTTGGGGTACCTCCTCGGGCTGGACGGGTTCGAAAAACGCTTCCATGTCAAGGCCAGGCAATCCTTCGGAAAGGATCCAAAAGAGGGCTCCCAAAACGCCAACCATTAATAATACGCTTATTTTTCCAAGGTCGGTAACCTTCCGGTAAAGCAGAAACAGAATGAGAACACCCATGCCAAACCCGATCAAACGGGAAGGGGAAAGGGTGAAATCGATCGCCTTAAACTTTTCAATGGAATAGCTAAAGGTGTAGGTGTGAAGTTTGTCGATCGCCTGGAATTCCGGGCTGATCGCGGTAGAAAACTGGGAAGCGGCCACCAAACCCGAACCCACCTCAAGGGGACCGCTTATCAGAATCTGCCAAACGAAAAGAAACGCCATGAGGCGGCCCCATCTGTTTCTGCCAAACGACTCCAAAAGAAAATGGTAGGAGCCACCCGATGCCGGCAAGGCAGCACCGAGTTCGCCCCAAACCATACCATCTGCCAGGATGAGGATGCCGGCCACCAGCCAGGCGACCAGGGCATAAAAACCGGGAAGGTATCCTAATATGAGGGGAATGGTGGCGAAAACACCCGCTCCAACAATTTGGGTGATGTTGATAGCGGTCGCCTCCCAAAATCCAAGTCCTTGGGTTAGGTTCGGCTGGGGGGGTGATGTCATGTTTGGGGTCCAAAATATCCTTGATGGCCAGAGGGTTGACTACCGATCCCGAAGGGGAGTGTCCCATTGATTTATTTGCCTTTCCCATTGAAAAACGGGTTGGGCTACTGGTTGAAAATCCTTAATGTGCAAATCGACCGAAATACGGCCCTGATATTCGTTGATTGAGGGGGCAAAGGCCAAACAAATGTCCCCTCCGCCCGAAAGCATTTCATCTTTGCGTGACCCCATATGGAACCCTACCGCTTTGATGCGGGTCTCGCCCTGTTTGAGGTAAATCTGAATCGTGTTGCCATCCTTGCCTACCAGCCGTGGTTCGCCATCGATTTTGAGTCCCGTTGCCATGTAAATGGGTCTGGGATTGGCACAACCAAATGGTTCCAAATCATCAAGCATCCTGATCACACCCGGGGACATTGCCAGCAAAGGAACCTCTGCCTCAATGCGTAGTTCAGGCACATTTGGTTGTCCCCCCTGTTGCTGGGATACTGCCGCCTGGAACCGTTCCCGGAGGGCATCCAAATGTTCAGGAAGAAGCTTGAGGCCAACCGCGGAAGCATGGCCACCACCCGTGATCAACAGGTCTTTGCATTGATCCAGGGCCGCCTTAAGGTGAATTCCAGGGGTGGTTCGGCCTGAACCTACCGCCATGTGTTCCATGGGAGTCCCCTCAGCGCCTTTTCCCAACATCAAAACGGGCCTACCAAAGGATTCCACCAAACGGGTTGCGACGATTCCCACCACCCCTGGAGTCCAGTTTTTGCGAAATAGGACCATTGCGGAAGCGTCGGCCTGTCCCGTCTTTTCGACCTCGTCTTTAGCCTCTTCAACCATGGTCCGTTCGATCGATTGGCGTTCCTGGTTGTATTTATCAAGGACCAGGGCAATCTGTTTTGCCCGACCTGATTGATCCGTAGTGAGCATCTCCACCACAAGCCTTGCACATCCAAGCCGACCCAGGGCATTTAGCCGGGGACCAAGTTTAAATGCAACATCCTCCCCCTTTAGTGGTTTGGAGGGAGAAATGCCGGCGACATCCAAAAGGTGGTGGATTCCAGGCCATGGAACATTTATTAGATGGGCCAAGCCAAATCGGGTAATTACCCGATTTTCGTCAATCAATGGGACAACATCGACGATCGTCCCAATTGCGGCAAGGGCCAGGCAGTCTCTGATGTGGGAACGCAATTCGTCAGGAACCCGGGCCGATTCTCCCCCCGGAGAGGCCAGTCCCCATGCCAACTTGAACGCAACCCCTGCGCCGGAAAGGTTTTCAAAAGGGGCCTTATTCCCAGGAAGGCGAGGGTGAAGGATGGCATTGGCGTTTGGGAGTTCATCGCCAAACTCGTGATGGTCGGTAACAATTACCTTCATCCCCAATTGTCGGGCCAAGGCCACAGGGCCAACCCCCGTAATCCCACAATCCACACTAATTAAAACTGTGGCACCTGTGGCATGAATCTCGGAAATGGCTTCCTCATGGAGACCATATCCCATGCTTAATCGGTGGGGAGTATAATAATGGGCATTGCCACCCAGCTTGTTAAGGGTGCGTACCAAAATCGCAGTCCCGGTACAGCCGTCCGCATCATAATCTCCATAAACACAGATACGGGCCCGGTTATTACAGGCTTCCTTCAATAGGTTGACCGCTTCCTTCATATTCCCCAATGAATCGGGTGGATAAAGTCCTGCAATGGAAGGGTTTAGAAACTTTTTTCCGGAAACGGGGTCCGTTATTCCCCGAGCAGCAAGGATTCGAGCAATCATTGGGGCAATTTCAAGGGATTTGGCTAAAGCTTCAAAATCTCCTTCCGGGTCGGGTTGAACAATCCACCGTTTTGGTATGTGTGCCAAGGAAAACTCCAGGAATCAATGGTTAGGGTTCCTTTTAAATTATCCGAAAAGGTTACCAATTGTCCTCTTTGTGGTTGGAAGACTAAAACGGCAACACCGATGGTAGGGATCCCGCAACCGCCTTTTACCCAGACCATTCGATCATGGCACTTTGTGGAATCAGCAAACCTTTAAAAGTGCCGATGGACAAGAATACCTACGGGTTCCAAATCCGTGCCAGCATGTATCGCACCATGGTTTACAAGGAGGTTTTTCGTGAAACACAAAGGAAATAATTGGATCCTTTTGGCTCTACCCTTGATGGGTTTGATGGGATGTCGAACTTTGTCCGTATCCAAGGATTGTGATTGCTCCCCGGGCCTTGGAAGGATTGGAACAAGCATTAACGAATTAGGAATGAACATAGTGGCTCGGAGCCATAAATTGGGTTTTGGGGAAAATACCCTTGGGAATTGTTCCACCTGCGAGACCACCAGTGAATTCATGGGGCCTAAGACTCCCCTGTCCTTGGGTAAGGTAAGGGAAGGCAAGATTATTGAAGGAAAGGTCATCGAATCCAAACCAAGGAACCAATCCAACCCGGTAGTCGTCCCGGATGAGGTTTGTAAACCACTACCTAGCCGGGATTAATAAAATAAAAAACGATTCCAAAAACGACACAACCCACTTGATTAAAGTGGGTTGTGTCGTTTTTAGCCCCTCAAAAAAGCTGTAATAATTTGAAATGGTTGTAGTGGTTTGAGGGGAAAAACAACATGCAACGAAAATAGGGAGACAGGGTGGGGGTGGTAACCAAGAAAACAAGGCAAAGCTGCTCAAGCAAGTCAAAGAGGGGGCCGATGATAAAATTGGAAAGTCGCCAAATCCTTTTGTTGATCCAGAATCGGAATCTGGTGAGGGGATGAGGCGGGTGACCCAGGCCGGAAGCCAAGGAGCCACTAGGGTTCCTTGGGGTTGAATCAAGGCCCGTAGAAGAGTCCATGGAGGTTCTCACCCGTGAAAGCTGCGATCCTGCTTCTCACTTCGGCTTGGATGGCGAGCGATAATACTCAAGCTCCTGCCAATAAAGCTGCCGCCGACAAGGCGGGTAAAGCTGCCGCCTGTAAGGGCGGGGCACATTGTGGCGATTTCCTGTCTAACCTTAAGGGCAAGCTAAGTGGCCTTACCGGTCACCTTGGCGGAAAATCCTGTGGGGACAAGGCGGCTGCAAGCAAAGGCGGCACCAAAGGCTGTGGAGATTTGAATCTCCTGGGCGGCCTTCGCGATAAGCTTGCCAGCCTTGGCGAAAGCGCCAAGTGCGGTTTGGGCGATTTGAAAAACCGCCTTAGTGGCCTTGGTCATTGCTGCACCAAAGCAGCCGGTGGCAAAGCCGCTGATGGCAAGGGCGGGGCCAAGGCTCAAGACGCTGGTAAAGGCGGCAAGAGCGGAGCTAAAGCTCAAGACGCCGGTAAGGGCGGAGCCAAGGCTCAAGACGCCGGTAAGGGCGGAGCCAAGGCTCAAGACGCCGGTAAAGGCGGAGCCAAAGCTCAAGACGCCGGTAAAGGCGGAGCCAAGGCTCAAGACGCCGGTAAAGGCGGAGCCAAAGCTGGAACCAAAGCTCAAGACCCAGGCAAGGGCGGAGCCAAGGCTGGAACCAAAGCTCAGGACCCAGGCAAGGGCGGAGCCAAGGCTCAAGACGCTGGCAAGGGTGGCAAGGGTGGGGCCAAAGCTCAAGACGCCGGTAAAGGCGGAGCCAAGGCTCAAGACGCTGGCAAGGGAACCAAGGCGGACGCTTCTGTCCCCGGAACTCCCGCTGTACTCGCTAACCCTTTCTAAATAATCCCTTTGACGAGCGAAACAAGGCCGGGTTCCCCGGCCTTGTTTCATTTATGGGCATTTTGGTTTCCCCGGGTATCCTCCTCCAGGTGAAAATGATGCAACATCCGGTGGTAAAAGGGTGCCAACATGATTCCCATCAGCGTTAAATAAACGATGCCACAATAAAGGGCATAAAAGGTTGAGAATAGTTTGCCCGATTGGGTTTTGAATTCAATTACGGGGCCCATACCCGAAAGAATCATGGACGCATTATGGAGCGAATCGATTCCCGAGCTTTCGGCAAAGTACCAAAACCCGACCGTCCCAAGGAGGAGCGAAAACAGGGTAATGAAAATCGCAAGGGAAAAGTTCCACACGACCCGGAGTAAAAACCTGGGGATACTTGCCAAAGGTTTGTTTTTGCGTTCAAGCCGGGTGATCATTTCCGCTACTCCCGATCAGGAATCTCAAAAGGACAACCGTTTCCAGGAAAGATTGTCCCTTATCGTTGCCGCCAAAGGACCTCCATTGGAATGCCTAGATTCTGGCGAGCGAAATCAACCTCCTTCAGAAATCGTTTTGCATCCTGAGGATACCCAGCCGTGCCCACAAGCCCAACTACTTTTGTTTGCCACCAAGCATTAAAGGCATACATGCTTCGTTCCCGCAAATATTTGGCTATCATGGATGCTATTGCTACGGGCAGGTGATTTTGGTCTGCCTTGGATTCAAAACAAACCCTAAGCTCTTTTTCCGTTTGAATTACCCGATAGTCTGATTTGGCAAGGGACTCTTCTCCGGGAGCAACCCACCCCCCCAAAACCGATCCCAACCAAGCTCCGTAACGATCTCTTCCACCCAGTTTATCCACCACGGCAAAGACCCCTTCCCCAGGGGCCGCAAGGTCCAATCCCCATTGAAGAAACCGCCCTACCCCATCGGTAAGGACAGTCGCCTTGCTTTGGGAATCCTCCACCGTCTTGTTAAAGGCCCGAGGGAAAACCATCCGAACTCTGACATGGATTGGTCCCAATCCATTTTCCGCCAATTCCCTTTCCCAAACCGACAATTGGTCCACACGGTCCGTTGATTTTTTCTGGAAGGGAAAGGGTAAAAGTGGATCATGCCAAGGTTCCAGGGCCTCGTTAGCGGGCTCGATCCAAAACGGGGCCAGGGATCTCCAAAGGTTTTGTCCCATCGGGGTAATCCCTACCATGAACAGGGCATTTTCCAACCTTTCCAAACCTTCAAGGGGCCTGGCCGCAGAAAAAACTTCCTTGGAATCATCCACCAGGATTTTTTTGTTTGCTTTGCGTTTGTCTTTGGTAACCGCATTCCCAAGAACATCCCACCACGAAATCAATTCCTTTGGAATGGGTAGGGGTGGTTCTGAAGCCACCCGAATCGCCACGCCAACCTGAACCAATGGCCCCAGATTGGGTCCATACCCCGCTTCATCCACACCTATGTGCCAAATGCCGCCTTTGGTCTCATCCATTCGCCTGTTTCCATGCCCTTTCGTAAATCAACCCAAAGGGATCATTCTTAATATGGGAACCATGTGCCATGCTTGCGGAAAACCTTTTTCAACGAATCATTGAGGGCAAGATCCCCGCAAATGTCATTCATGACGATGAGCATTGCCTGGCTTTTCATGATATTAGTCCCCAAGCTCCGGTTCATGTCTTGATCATTCCTAAAAAAATCATCCCAACCCATGATGTCCTCACCAGGGAGGATGGTCCATTAATGGGCCATCTCCACCTGGTTGGGTTGAAATTAGCAAAGGATCTTGGCTTGGTGGATGGATACCGACTTGTCATCAATTGCAAAGATCGGGGTGGTCAAACGGTGCCCCACCTTCATATGCACCTCCTTGGGGGGCGGGATTTTCATTGGCCTCCGGGTTGAGGATTTTGTCCAGGGCTTCCCCCATGATTTGACAGGCATCGCTTTCCCTAATGGCAAGGTTGTTGACCTCGTGCCAATCGTCGGGTTGCCGATACCACTCCTGAGTGGTGCCCCCCAAGGTGGCATCATCCGCCCTATTTTCCTCGCACCGAATGTAGGTCGAGTGGCTATTGCGCAGGGCCGACCAGTGTCCTTTTTCGTTTGTTGCCTGGGAAAGATGTTGGTCTTGTCCAAAAAGGCTTGGTATCCCGGATTCCCTATGATCCCGGGCCAATACCAGCCATTTGCCAAGGGAACCATGGCCGGTAAAGGTGCGTACCGAGACTCCCGGTTCCAAACCGGGGGAATGAATGACCAAAGGGATTCGCAAAGTCTCCTGGGATAAGGGCCGAACCGGATTCAGGCCCACATGGCCAACCTCCCCAAGTCCGTATCCCGCATCCGAGGTAACCACCAACGCCCACGGCGATCCCGCCCAGGCCCGGTCCACTTCCTCGTAGATTTCTTCCAATTCCTTGTCGAATTCCTTCAGGATTTCCGCCCTGGCAAATTGGAGCCTTCGTGCCACAGGACCAAACGGATCAACAGGGCCCATTTCCAGGCAAAAGGGGCTAGCATCCTCGAGGTTGGCCTCCTCCCCAAGTGCTGGCCCTGGATCGGGGGTGGCCAATAATGCAGGGGGCCAAGGCCATAGGAGGTCATTTTTTTCAACCAATAAAAGCTCATTCTGGGCGGCTTTGGCAATGGCTTTGGAAAGGGCCTTTTTGGCCAGGTTGGAACTTAGCTCCATGGCACCCGAAAAAAGGCTGGCAATCGGAAGTTTACCCCCGGGCGGGAGGATACTAACCCGAAAGGGAGCCGATTTGCCCCATGCTTTTAAGGCATCTAGCCAAATTTTGGAAATATCAGGCCCAATAGGGGTTTCCGAAAAATGGTGCCTACAAACCAGGGATTCTGCGGCTAAAGCGTCCAAAAAGGGTGTCTCCGCCCACACCCCTCCATAAATATTGAGACAACCGGCCCCCATTCCCCGGTTCAAAATCACCAATACTCGCATAAAATTCCTTTAGCCCGGTTTTGGTTTGAAGCATTTGCTTGACTCCATTGGTCTAAAGGTCTTCCAATCAAATGTCTAAGCCCCCTGGTGTTGAAATCCCTGCCTTTCAAAACCTAAACCCGCAATCTGTGGCAAGTTCCGTTCCCCAAAATTCTCAAAGTCCTGCCCCAACCGGTGGCAGTCCTCCCCCCTTTGATCATGGAAGAATCGAGGCGGCCGTTCGTGAAATCCTCGAGGCAGTTGGGGAAAATCCGGATCGGGAAGGTCTTTTGGAAACCCCACAACGGGTGGCCAGAATGTATGCCGAGGTGTTCGCCGGCCTGAAAACAGATCCCCGCATCCACCTGAAAAAAACCTTTGAACAAAAGTACGACGAAATGGTGATTGTCAAAGACATCCGGTTTGAAAGCTGTTGCGAACATCATTTGCTCCCGTTTTTCGGCAAGGCCCATATTGCCTACCTTCCCAATGGACGGGTGGTTGGCCTAAGCAAGCTGGCCCGGGTGGTGGAGTCGATTTCAAAACGACCCCAAGTCCAGGAGAACATTACGGAGGAGCTAGCCGACATCCTTATGGAGGAACTCAATCCCCGGGGGGTCGGGGTCATTCTCGAAGCCAGCCACACCTGCATGACCATTCGGGGTGTCCGCAAACCCGAATCCCTAACCACAACCTCTGCCATGCGGGGGACTTTTCGTGAAAATCCCATCACCCGTCAGGAATTTTTGACCCTTGTGTATACCAAACAATGACCATGTCGGTGGCCCCCTACGAAACCGATTCCCCAAAGGAGCCGCGCCTTTGCGAGGTCCTTTTTTTTGCAGGCGTTTCTGACTTGGCAAAAACCCGATCATTAATTATCCCGGTTCAAGCCGACCATACTTTCGCCGGATTAAGAGCAGACCTTGTGGCCAAATTTCCCCGTTTGAAAAACTTCCTGCCTTTATGTGCCCTTGCCGGTGACGGCATGATTGCATCGGACGCTGATAAAATCGGAGAAATTCAGGTAATTGCCGTACTCCCTCCCGTAAGCGGAGGTTAGCCTGTGGCACGCTTTTGCCATGATCCATTGGAGGAACTTGAACAGCCGAACTGGGTTCCTGATCCGACTATTGGAGCAAGGGTTTTGTTTACAGGAATTGTCCGGGGAGAAACCGGCGGGGACACCACAACCGCCTTGGAGTATGATGCCTATGAACCCATGGCGTTGAAAATCATGGACGAGCTCGAGACAGAAGCCACCATCCGCTTCGGCCTTAGTCGTGCCTGGTTGGTGCATCGCCTGGGCCTGGTAGGCGTGGGAAAAACAAGCGTTTTGGCCTTGGCAGAGGCCCCCCATCGCCAAGCTGCCTTTGCCGCTTGTGAATGGCTCATGGAAGAGGTTAAAAAACGCGTGCCCATCTGGAAAAAAGAGATTGGACCAAACGGCGAAATATGGCAGCACCCAAAATCCGGCAACCTGAATCCCTAATGCAAAGGATCCCCCTGATTCAAAGGCGCTGGACGGCAAACCATTCGGGCTCTATGCCCCTTTCCGGGCCTTTGATGGATTCCTTCGGTCGCACTCATAGGTCTCTTCGCGTAAGCGTTACCGACCGTTGTAACCTTCGATGTACCTACTGTATGCCCGAGGAGGCATCGTTTCTCCCCGAAAAACACCTTCTCTCCGGTCGCCAAATGGGTGAAGTGGTTGCAGTAGGTGTGGCCCTTGGGCTTGACAAAATCCGCCTAACCGGCGGGGAACCACTACTCCGTAGGGATCTGGTGGACATCGTTCATCAACTTGGCCAAATCCGGGGCATTCGGGACCTTAGCCTCACCACCAATGGGATCCTGCTCAGGGATTTGGCCCGGCCGCTTAGGTTGGCTGGACTCCATCGGTTAACCATAAGCCTGGACACACTCAACGAAGGTACCTTTTCCCGTTTATCCAGGAGGCCAGGGCTCGACCGTGTCCTTGAGGGAATTGCCGCCGCAAAGAATGCGGGCTTTCAAGGCACAAAGATTAATGCGGTTATTCTGAAAGGCATTAATGAGACAGAAATTATCCCATTAGCTGACTTTGCCAGGGAAAACAACCTTGCCCTGAGGTTCATCGAATCGATGCCTATCGGGGCCGACCCATGGGATCGCCAGGCAATGGTTTCAGGACCAGAAATCAAAAAAATTCTCGAAGACATGTGGGGCCCGCTTATTCCCGTTCCCGAACAGAATCCCCATGCCCCGGCAATGGATTTTCATTTTGCCGATCGGCCGGGCCGGATCGGCCTCATTATGTCCGTTACCCATCCTTTTTGTGGACAATGCGACCGATTGCGCCTTACCGCGGATGGCAAATTGCGAAACTGCCTTTTCTCCTTGCAGGAAACTGACCTGCGCGATTGCCTTGGTTCGGTCACGGATACAACCGGACTGACCCTGCGGTTTCGCCAATCTGTTTGGGATAAATGGGAAGGCCACGAAATCAATTCCGCCCGATTTCTCAAACCCAACCGGACCATGCATGCCATTGGAGGCTGATAGGCGGCCCAAACAATCGTTTGGGATCAGGAGAGTTTGGCCTTTCCCCCCTGCCTTTCGGTTTGCAATGGACGAAAAAAAACTCCCGGGAATTACCCCGGAAGTTTTTGAGTTGCGGCGACAGGATTTGAACCTGTGACCTCCAGGTTATGAGCCTGGCGAGCTACCCCTGCTCCACGCCGCGATCCTAATTTCCCCAAAGGTTGTCCCTCGGAGTAATGCTATCTTAACCCCAAATGGAAATTAGGCAAGAGAACCGAAAAGATTTCGTTTCTATCAAACGGAAGGGCCGGGTTTTCCATGGCTTAAGGAGGGGAAATTCTTTTCTTTGGGACCATTACAAACCAAAAAAAGGTACTGGCAGCAGAAAGGCATGTTGTTCATAAAGGCTTCCAATCCCATTCCAACTTGTGTATTGGGAAAAAAATACAAATAAAAGATAGATTGCAATAGCAGGTAATAGCGGCAATCGTCCCGTCCATCGAAAGAACCAATGCCTTGGGGTTTCCCTTTTTAGCGACCGACCTACCGCCCAACCCGTGGTTAACCGGGCCGGGAAAATAAAAAGGATAAACACCAAAGTCGGAAGCCAAAGCGCCTCTTGGGGAACTACCTCAATTTTCAGCAAATAGAGCGGTAGGGCAAAAGCCAAGGTCACCAGCAACGCAAAACTGATCGCCCAAGGGGCACGGGTGTAAGCCCTCCGGGCTTTGCGCCAATCAAATTGGCTACGGAACCTGTTTTCGACCGCCATTTGGGTCTGAAGCAGAGGCAAATGAAGCACGACAAGGGCCAAAAGAAAGGCACCCAAAAAGCCAAACAAGGGGGCAATGGGCGTTTTGGCTTGACCAAACGCCAATAGGCTCACCGGCAACAGCAACCACAAAAACCCACCCATAAATCCCTTAAAACCCATGGAAAAATAATAAGGCAAACGAAGCGATTCCAAAAACGCCAAGGATCCATCCCGGGCTTTGGCAAAAGCTCCCCCCTGGCGAATCGTGCGGTAAATGATCCAAAAATTCAAAGGCCAAAAGAAATGTCGAATCCGTCCTCCCCGGGCAATGGCAAAAACGATTTGGCAGCCCACTACCATTGTCAGGATTAAAACGACCAAGCGGAGCCTTTCGGCGTTTGATCCTGCCGGGTTTATGATTTGTGCGGTAAAGGCAACATCACTTAGGTAACGCAAAGGCAACAATAGAAGCCAACCTGTGGTCACGGCAGCACCAAATCGTGCCATAATGCGAATTCCAATGAACCCCTCCCCGATTTTCCCCGAACGGGCCACTCTCGCTGCCGATTCGAGCATGTAACCCAAACTCAAAAACTGAAGGATCGGGATGGCGGCCAACACGGAAAGGGTAACCACCATGGAACCCAGTCCAAACAGCCATTCCACCACCGAAAGGGTTCCCGAAATTACTTTTGAAAAGAGTCGGCGGGGATTGGTTTTTTGAAGTCTATCCGGTTTTTCGGCCAGGAGGTCCGAAACGGATGAATCCAAGGGTTCACTGGGGGATAACTCCTGAAAAGGGAGTACCTCCGGCGGGTGGTTAGTTGGGATCATGGTCAAAACTCTGGGGAATCCGAAACACCGATTGGAACAAAGTCCAATTCCAAAGAGTCACCTCCCCTTTTTTAAAACAAACCAATCCTTTTGGGAGGGCAAAGTTGAATCATCATTTAAGATCCATAAATTATCAAATGTACCCCATGAACCATGAGGTGGATGGTTCGGGGATTTTCATGCTCTGAAGCATACTGCTATCCCTTGGGCGGAACAGGGGGGAGCTTCCGTAAAGGCCCTCCAAAACCTTGCCCACCATTCGAAAATCGCCTTAACCAGGAATAGATATGTCAAAGCACCCAGGGCTTTCGATCTGATTGGACTGATTGAAGGTCCTGACCCGGTTGCCTTGCCTGATTCCAACCAGATGGAACCGGGACAAGCGAAGGGAACAGATGAATTTGCTGTGCCGTCTGCTGTGCCGTTGCTCTGACAAAAGGGGGAGATTCAAAGACAACGAATGGGGATGATTGAGACTGCGGACAGGATGGCTGAAACCCCTTGTTTTAAGGAACTTGGTGGGGCTTCATCGGGAAAACAGGCAATGCACCCGGTAGGATTTGAACCTACGACCCCCGGTTTAGGAAACCGGTGCAAGATTGTCCTAAAGCCTTTCCCGAAAATGGGGTTAGGTGGATTTGAGAAATCTACTGCCCCCGGTACTGCCCCGTTCCCCAAGGACCTCCAAAAAATCATCCAGGCTTGGCCTGATCTTGCCGAACCGATAAAGGTCGGCATCCTGGCATTGGTTGGATGCAACCAAGCCCCCAGGTTGAGTCTGAGGGCCAAAACAAAAATGAAAAACAATTGGTTATGGACCAAAAGGCGTACGAATTAAACGAATTAACGAATTAAGCCCCCGGTGGCCAGACCCCTTTTGACCCCCGGAAGGGAGAGGGTGCCGAAGGACCCTATTGCCTGGTAGACCGTACCGCTAGCCAATCGTGATTTTGCCTGCCCATTTGCACAATACGAAAGTGCTGCGGTAAAATAAAGCAAAAGCGAGGTGCACCCATGTTTCAAGAAAAAAATGGACCGTCACCAAACGGGCGTGACGGAAGAGGCAAATTTGTCCCTGGTAACCCCGGGGGCCCTGGTAATCCCCATGGCAGACAGGTAGCCAAGCTTCGAACCGCCTTGGTGAGCGCTGTTTCAGAAGAGGACATCCGGGATATTGCCAAGAACCTGGTCACCAGTGCCAAAGCCGGCGACCTCGGGGCTGTCAAGTTGGTATTGAGTTATTCGGTGGGGCCACCCCATCAAGGCCCGACTACGGACATTACGGAATTATCAGAAATCCAAACCGCCACAAAAACCATTGGAGCACGAACCGAACTGGAATTTGCTGACCTTCGGCGGTGGAGGTCCTAAGGCCTTTTGAAAAACCTGCTTAAATCCTGATTCTGGCCTTGGCCTGATCAAAGGTCATCCCTGCCAACCCTGTTCCATTTCGTCATGGGATACATTCAAGGTCCGAGGCTTCTTCCCGCCAAGGCCCTTTCCACTTGGTTCGTCCCCACCAAGATGTCAAAAAACTTACCTACCTGGCCGGCAATGGATGGGGATTTGACCAAAAGGCCGATTTCAATGTTGCGTTCCTGAGCGGCCTCGGTGAAATTGGCCGAGGAAATGAAGACCTCGGCATCATCCACCACCACTACCTTTGCGTGCAGGCAGGATTTGGACGGGCTCTTTTCCTGGGAAAGGGACCGGGGATCGTAATAAACATCCGGCAAAGGCTTTCCCATTGGCCACTGATTTTCAAGGAACTGGTTTGCAAATCGCAGGACCAGTTCCGATTTGATGCTTGTATCACCTTTGCTTCGCTGAATGTCCAGGAAGAGGAGAACTCTCAAATTCGGGATTTCCTCCATCCGGTTGGCCAGGGCCTGAAATACTCTCCGCCCCTGGTAAACCGCATAACCAGCGACCAAAACAGATCGTTTGGCATGGCTAAACATTTCCCGAACCCCATCGATTCCCCATCCAGGGTTTTTTGAATTGGACAAGTCTGTTATGGGAAATATCATTCAGATCTTAAATGTTCCAAGAGACCGTAATGCTTCCCCATGCACTTACCCGAATTGGAAATCTTCCAGGTGGCTCCACTCTATCGTGGGGACCCTTTCCGGTTAGGCAAAGAATCCCGTCAGAAACCCAAGTGGAAAAAACAAAACCACCGTGAAAAAGTGGGCCAAAATAGCTACACATATCATCTGACCATTTCTCCCAAATGGCGAAGGCGGCAAATCCCTTGACAGGCAACTGGCAATCCTACGCCGAATCCCAGTTTTCCTGGGAGCGTGAAGCCCTCGAGTTCATCAGGAACCAGCTTCCCGCCTACGCACCCTGGTTCGCCTGGAGCAACCTCGAATTTACCGATGGTAATGGCAACATTCGGGAAGTAGACCTCCTTGTTTTCAGCAAACAAGGCGTTTTCCTCATCGAGATCAAGTCGTGGCGCGGAACCATCACCGGGGACGATAGCTATTGGACCAGGGAATACGATGGCAGACGCATCACGGTCGATAACCCGCGTCGCCTGGCCAACATCAAATCCAAATCCCTGAAGTCCATCCTTGGGAGCAACCGCGCCTTTCGGGGGGGCAAAGCGCAATGTCCCTTCATTGAGCCCCTTGTGTTTCTGGGCGATGAGCGGGTTCGCTTCGACATCACCGGGCCGGGCCGGTCTGGCGTGTGCCTTCGCGACCGGGACGATCGCCCCGGGATCATGGCCGCCCTCCAAAAAAGGGATTGCCCTGGACTCGATACCCGCATCAGCCCCAACCTGGACAAGTCGCACCTGCAAGCCTTTGCCCAGGCCATGGAACAGGCGGGGATTCGCCCGTCCCTGCGTTCGCGCACCCTTGCCGATTACCGTCTCGTCAAACCCATTGCCGAAGGGCCCGAGTGGCAAGATTGGCAGGGGGAACATGTCTCGTTGGTTGGGAACAAGCGCCGCATCCGCTTTTACCTGGTCCGGGATGCAAAGGGGCGTGAAAAACGGGACCTTCTTGAACGGGCTGCCAGGCGTGAATTCCAACTTTTGGAATCGCTCAACCACCCGGGAATTCTTCGTGCCCATGCCTTCCATCAACATGAACTTGGGCCGGCCATCCTGTTCGAGTACCCGGCCAATGCATTGCGACTGGATCACTATTTAAGCCAATACGGCAACTCCCTAAGCGAAACCACCCGCCTCCATTTGATCCAACGCATCACAGAGGCGGTGGAATTCGCCCACCGCAAGCAGGTGGTCCACCGGGCCCTATCCCCACAAAGCATCCTGGTGGTGGACCCCGATCAACCCACCCCCAGCATCCGCATACTCAATTGGCAGACCGGGTCCAGGGCCAGCTCGACCTCCGGCGGGAACACCATCACGGCCACCTCCCATTTGGGTGCCCTGGTGGACGAATCCGCCATGGCTTATCTTGCACCCGAGGTCCTGGAAGACACCGAAGGCAACCAACAGCTTGATGTGTTTTCCCTGGGTGCCCTGGCTTATTTGATATTTTCCGGACAGGCGCCGGCCCAGGGACATTCCGACCTCAAACACAGGCTTCAAAGCGATCAATGCCTTTTGATCACCTCCGTTCTCAATGGGGCCAGCCCTGCCCTTGTCGACCTGATTCGGGGAAGCACCCAAGGCTCCCTGGTGCTACGAGTGTCCGGCGTGGATGAGTTTCGAAGCGGAATCGATCAGATCGAAGAGGAACTTACCACCCCGGATAATGAATTCAAAGGCAACCCGGCCGAGGCTCCCTCGCAGGCAGTCCTTCCGGGCGGCTATGTCATTGAGCGGCGTTTGGGTCAAGGGTCGAGTGCGGTTGCCTATCTGGTCAAAAAACAGGGCAAATACCTGATCCTAAAACTGGCCAGCCAGCCCCTCCACAATCCCCGTCTCCAGAGCGAATACCGGATCATCAAACAGTTGGCAGGGCAAAAAGGGCTGATCCAGGCCCAAGGTCTTACCCAAATCGGTGACCATGCGGCGCTTGAACTCGAACCGGTTTTTGCCGACACCGAAAAGCAGAACATCGAAACCCTGGCCCATCGCCTGGCCCGCGAGGGACAGCTCCACCTCGACCTGCTGGAAAGGTTCAGCGAAGATCTCCTGGAAATCCTTTGCAACCTGGAAGGCTGTGGTGTCTACCACCGGGACATCAAGCCCGAAAATATTGCCGTAGGCCAGGGTGCTGGTCGATTCCTCCACCTGACCCTTTTTGACTTTTCCCTGGCAGAAACCCCTCCCAGAAACATCACGGCTGGCACCAGACGCTATCTGGACCCAATGCTCTCCCTCAAGGACCGGATGCACTACGACCACGGGGCGGAACGCTATGCCGTGGCCGTAACTCTCTACCAGATGGCAGGCGGGCTTGGTTCCTATCCGGTTTGGGGGGATGGCCAGACCGACCCGACCCTTCAACCCGAAGTCCACCAGGCCACCATCAACCTCGAACTGTTTGAAGCCTCGATGCGGGATGGTTTGGGCGAGTTTTTTGCCAAGGCGTTTCAGCGCAATGTCAGGCTCCGCCACCATAATGCCCAGGAAATGCGACGCGACTGGATCCGATGCCTGGCAGGGGTTGCCCGTGGAAAAAGCCCGGAGGATAGCGGCTCCATCCGGATGGAATTTGAAACGACCCTCGAGCCTGAACTTTCCCCGCTCCTGGACGAGGCCACCTTCGATACTCCCATCCTTGAACTCGGCCTTTCCGGCCGGGCTGTCAACGCCCTCGACCGGACCAACCTTTGCAATGTCCGGGACCTCCTTTCCTACCCGGTGTTTCGCCTATTCAGGCTTCCAGGGGTGGGATCGAAAACCCGCAGGGAAGTAAACCAGGCCACCCGGGCGCTCCGCGACCGCTTGGGCAACCCACCAACCGCCTCTGCTGTTGAAACCCAAAGTACCGGCAAACGGACCAAAGGGGTGGCCCTGGACCCGGATACTTGTGGCCTGGAACCGGCAATTGATCGATTGTTACTTCAGGTCCCTCCCAACAGCCGGGAAACCGCCCGGCTCTTTTTGGGCCTGGATGATCCGTCCAATCCCTGGCCCTTGCAGGCCTCTATCGCCCGCCAAAAAGGCGTCACGACAGGCCGCATTGGTCAAATTGTAGTCGACCTCAGGAAACGGTGGTGCGAAGAGCCGATTTTGGATCGGGTTACCGACCAGGTCGATGAACTCCTTCGAAGCGAGAAAATGGGAGGCGTGATGACCCTCGATGAGCTCGCCGAGGTGCTGGTTGCCGGTCGTGGTTTTTCATTGGCCCCTGGTCAGGCTATGCCCATGGGAAGGGCCCTTGTTCGGGCCGCCATGGAGGTCGAGGAGACCACCCAAACCCCCCGGTTCATTGGACGGCGGGATGATCAGGCGGTGGTCGTGGCATGTAACGAATCCCTGGCCAAGCTTGCCTTCAAGTTGGGTGAAAAAGCCGACGCCTTGGCTGGTGAGGACCCATTGCTTAATCCCCAGCGTGCGGTGGAACTCCTACGCGGGGTCAAAGGCGATTGGACGGGGCTCGGCACCTTGCAGGATGGCCGCTTGCTAAAACTTGCTGGCTTGGCCTCCCGCAATGCGGCCCTTTCCGCCCGACAAGAATTGTACCCCAAGGGGATGGCCGCCGTTCGGGCCCTTAGGTTGGCTCAGGGGACATGGCTGGGAAGCCGATATCCCACGCCCGAACAGATCCGGGAAAGAGTAGCCAGTCGTTACCCCTTCGCGGAAAAAGTCCCTGATCGCCCCTTGCTGGACGAAATGCTGATTGAGGCAGGTCTGCCCCTGGCCTGGGACCAATCCGCCAACCAGGGCCTTGGTGGGTACATGATGCCCCAGGCTACTCTTTCCGTGAGCAGCACGGGCAAACTCGACCGCTGGGCCACCCGGCAACCGGATTCCGAAGGTCTCAGGGCCCCCGAAGCCGAAGGAGCAAGGCAATTTGAGGATCGCCTGACCCGATCCCGTCGGCAGCCCCATTTTTTGGTCCTACTTGTCGAACCGCGTCTTTTCCCCCACGCCCGGGAGGAACTCCTCAAGCGCTTTGATGCCCAAATCATTGACCTGGAAGGAATTTTTCTCGACGCCTTGCGCCATACCGCAAAGGAGAATGAAGTCACCTGGTCCCTTGTGCTTCAGGCGGATACCCATCGCAACTCCCAGGATTGGAGGAACCTGATGGAGTTGGTGCGCCACGCCATGCCTGATTTTGAATCAAGGCTCCTTCAGGAGTGCAAAAAGGCGGCCCCCAAAGGACCCGACCAAACGGATCGGGCCCTGCTCCTGGTGAATCCGGGACTCTTGGCCCGTTACGGCCACATGAACCAACTGGACAAAGTAGCGGAGCAGGCGGGCAGGCGCGGGGGCTTTCCTGCGGTTTGGCTCCTGTTGGCCGGGGATCACGCTCTTGTGGATGGCCAGCCTGTCCCCCTGATCAACGCAGCCCAACAGGCCTCCATTCCCCTGGAATGGCTGGAAAACAAACACCGTGCGGTAGGCGTCGGTTAGGGTTCAGGGTCTTTCCATGACCTTGCAAGGCCTTAGGATAGCCCCTTTTGGGAAAAATCCTGATTGCATTACCAAATTGGGTTTCAATTCCGTTGGAAGACAGGCCTTCGGCTCACTGGTGGATTGGCCCTGGATTTTGCCCAAGGTTCACCCAACGGAAAGCTCCAGGTGGCACCCAAGCCCAATCAGGGGTTACCTTTAATATGCGTTCCCAAGTAGGATGTATAGGTTAATATCAGATCCACTGCGGGGCATCCGCAAACGACAGGCACACCATGAGCGTTTCTGATTTCCTTAGGCCAAGACTGGACGGCAAGCGATTCGAATCCCATTCGATCCCGCTTGAGCTGTTGGGGGATCTGGCTGTTTTGGAAACCATGATCGTTGAAGTAGCCAAATGGAAGTACCTGCAAAAAAACCCGGGCAGAAAACGGGTACCCCGTAAATTTTCCGAGGGGGTCTCCTTAAACTTGACCGGTGTCGGGGAAGGGAGTGCCATTGCCAATATTTGCCTTATTATTTCAGCCCCAAGCCTGTTTCCTGCCGACCAATTCCCCGGCGAGCACCAGGTTTATTTTGAGGAGGCCCGGGAGGCCATAATAAGCGCCATAAACGCAGCGGAGGAAAACACCCCCCCAACGGCACACTTGCCAGCCAAAAGCCTCGCCTATTTCGACAGGTTTGGGCGAAACTTGCGCCCCGGTGAAGTCATTGAATTCACCTCCAGCACACTTGCTGGTACCGCCAAGCTTACCAGGGAAACCCGGTTACGCCTGCTTAAGGCGGCCGAGGTTGCGGAGCATACAGAGGAGATTCATATTCGCGGCGGGGTCCATGCCATCAATCAGGAAGAAATGGTGTTTGAGATAATTCTTTCGGATGGCACCAAAATCCCAGGGCCCATGACCGAGCAACATATTGATGGAATTATGGATGCATTAAATCTATATAGGAAAGGGTTCAAGGTTCTTTTGGACGGGGTGGGACGATTCAACAAAAATGACCGCCTTCAAAAAATAGAGTCTGTCGAACACATCACACTGCTTGACCCATTGGATTTTCAAACCCGGATGGAGGAACTCAAATCCCTCAAAGATGGTTGGTATGACGGGTTGGGGATTGCGCCCCCGGCCGATAAATTGGACCAACTTGCAGGTGATTTCAATGATTACTACCCGGACACTCTCCCCTCCCCTTATGTCTACCCTGTGGCCGAGGGCGGAATTCGCCTGGAATGGTCGCTGGGGCAGGCTGAGGTTTCGGTTGAGGTCGATTTCACGAACTATGCCGGGACATGGCACGCCCTTCATTTGCAGACGGATGAAGAAGACGCCAAAGTATTGCAAATGGCTACCAAGGCGGATTGGGAATGGATGGTGAAAAAACTGCAGGAGATTGGGGAGACCCATTCATGACCGACGGAACTCTTCTCCTGCGCCAAATCCACCCTTTGTTCATCCAGCTTGGCAGGGTAACATCACAAGCCTTTCGCCCCACTCCAAAAGACAACCATAAATTATCGGTATATGACGGCGATTTAATTGCCCCAGAAGCGTCCTGGAGGCACTACCGTTCAAGAGAACTCCAATCTGTTGGTGTAATGGCTATTTCTTAGGACTTACGCAGTTGAGGGTCTTGGAGCTTGAAACCAAGGATTCGCTCTGAAGGCCCTCACGGCCTCCTGAACGATCTTTAACTTGGTGGCGACCCAGTTGTATCCGGTATTGAAACAGTATTTTTCGAATACAAGGAA
>SXGS01212020.1_pt1 | contig 49862 bp, 28 predicted proteins | sample 3174681 | NCBI WGS metagenome assembly SXGS01 (sample SAMN11356861, study PRJNA531348) | freshwater metagenome | isolation source: freshwater sample F1-80 | place: China: Fuxian Lake, Yuxi | collected 2017-12-25
CTTCGCGGCGGCGGTGGAAGTCGCGACGCTCCCGCCATTCGCGGTGGTGTACGCGACAAGCCTGTACGTTTCCAAACACGCCTACGACCTGACCGCCACTCGCGATTTGTTGGGGTGGGAACCACGCGACCAGTGGCCCAGCGGTAGCGCGGAGTAGAAGACGCGGACAACCGCGGTGCGCGAATGGTTTCGCGCCCGCTCGGGACCGTGTTTGTAACTGGAATGAGTGGAGGCGCGGTCGGCGGTCACTTCTTCTTCGGGGGTGGGGGCGCCTTCGGTGCCGCCTTCGCATCCTTCTTCGGCTTCTTCTTTTCCTTGCCCTGTGAGTTGTTGCCCTTCGCCATGACGAGTACCTCGGTTGGGGTGTGCGGTTGGTGACCGCGCGGCGAGTTTCGCGCCCCGCCGTACTTCGGTCATACACTCGGTGGGGTGACCGGGCTACACAAGACTGGGGAAACGTTCCGGGTTCCCGGTTCACCGGCCGCGCGAACCGGCGCTGTCGATATTGCTTGCAGGGTACCCGGCCCGCCACTACGATGCCCGGCTAACCTCATCTTCCCCCAGCCGCGTATATGAATGACGTTCGCTTAGCTGTGATCCACGCGGACGAAGCCGCTCGCGCAGGGATCGCGACCCGGCTCCGCGGCGCGACTGTCGTCCCGTGGGTACCCGGTGATTGTGACGCCGTGCTGATTTTCGGGATAGCGCCGAGCGAACAACTTTTCGGCGGTGGCGTTCCTGTGATGTACGTGGCGGAACCATGCCCACCGGCCGACGCGATCGAGGAACTATTCGCCAACGCTCGGCACTTCGGTGCGCCGTTCGTTGTGGTGAACCCAGACCGCTATCTGCCTTCGCGCCAGCTCATCAAGAAGCAACTCGCGGGTCCGCTCGGCGAGCCTGGTCTGACTCGACTCCATCTCTGGGAACCGCATTCGACGGACGCCCCGATCATTCGCGCGCTCGACGTAATCCTGTGGCTCGCGGGTCGGCGACCGAATCGCGTGTACGCCGTCGAGCAGAACGAAGCAGGCGTACCGGGCCGGTTCGTGCAAGTTCACCTCGGGTTCCCAGACGGCGGGATGGCGCTGCTCGACTACACGAACCGCCTTCCGCCCGGCGACGGCTATCAGTCGCTCTCCGTGATCGCGGCCAGCGGCGCGGCCTACGCGGATGACCACCAGAACGCGCAACTCCTGTACCGCGGCGGGAACGCGCAGGCGGTCCGCACCGACGAGCGGGCAGGTCAACTCGCGGCCATCGCGCAAGACTTTGTCAATGCTCTCTGCACGGGCCGTGACTTCTCTGCGAGCGCGACCGAATGGCAGAGCGTGTTCGCGGGCGCGGCGGCGGTTCAGAAGTCGCTCGCGTCCGGGCACGCGGTCGAATTGGAGGCGCTGTGATGACCGCCGCGCGAAAGTTCCGGTGCGCCGTTCTCAGTGCCGTGAAGCACGATTATGTCGCGCGTGGCGTGGCTTCACACCCGCGCTTTGAACTGGTAGTGGTCGCCGACGATCCCAATGTGCCCGCCTGGGCGCACGAACGCAACCAGCAGTTCGCAGACGCACACCGCATTCCATACATGCGCGACGTGACCCGCGCGCTGAGTGACTTTGACGTTGATATTGCGATCGTCAGCCCAGAAGCGGAACGCCATTGCGGTCTGAGCATCCGCGCCGCGCGAGCCGGCAAGCACGTTGTACAGGACAAGCCGCTCGCGACCCGTCGCGAAGACGCGGACGCGCTGGTCGACGAAGTTGAGCGAGCCGGAGTGCGGTTCCTGATGTGGAACCGCAACTTCCTCCCCGCGGTGCTACACGCGCGTGATCAAATCGCCGCAGGCGTGATCGGGAAGCCCTACGCGATCCACGCAGATTTCTACTTTGCGAAGGACGCCGGACCGCCGCGTGGCACAGGCCAGCCGGGCTACCCGCCAATCAACTGGGAGGCGCATCAGATCGCGGCACACATCGATGGCGCCGACGGCGGCCTCGGTCGCGAGCCAATGGGCGAACTCGCGGTCGAAGGCATCTACCCGCTCGGCTACATCCGGCTTCTGACTGGCGCAGACGTGAAGAAAGTGTTCGCGCGCTCGACCGCGTTCTTCCACCAGGCGCACGCCGACAACGGTGTTGAAGACCTCGCGAGCGTCACGTTAGAAATGGACGGCGGCTTACTCGGCTCCATCGCCATCGGGCGCATCGGGCTGGCGAGCCACTCCAGTGGTGGCGAGATCAAGTTGCACGTCCTCGGTACTGCGGGCGGCTTAGTCATCAGCGAAGCCCGGCCGGAAGTCGGTATCTACTACAAGGGTCAGCCGCCGAAGGAAGCCCGACAGCGACGCGTCGCGGGCGAGAATGATCTCCTGCTGGCCGACGACTTCGCCCGCGCGATCGACGGGACACGCGACACGGTTCTCGGTGTTCGCGCGAGCCGCGCGATATTCGCCACGGTCACTGCAGCGCTGGAGTCGTGCCGCACCGGGGATGTGGTTAAGGTGAGGTAAGCCGCAAACAGCCCACGACGAAGGAGCATTTCCATGAACGGCCGCGAGATCATCCAGGCTCTGCACGACGGGCGGCACGTGTTCGCGTCGGCCGTCGTGGGAATGTCTCCGCACTGGCCGGAGCTAGCGTCGAAGCTCGGCATCGACTTCGCGTTTGTGGACACCGAACACATCCCGCTCGACCGGCAGACACTCTCGTACCTGTGTCAAACGTACCAGGCGCTCGGGCTGCCCCCGGTCGTGCGCATCCCATGCAACGACCCGTTCGAGGCATGCAAGGCGCTCGACGCTGGCGCCGGCGGCATCATTGGGCCGTACCTCGAAACGGCGGATCAGGTGCGCGCTCTTGTTGGCGCGGTGAAGTTACGCCCGCTAAAGGGACGACGGCTCGCGGAGGTTCTGCGCGACCGGAAGACGCTCGAACCGGAATTAGCCGATTACCTGGAGAAGCGGAACGGCGACAAACTACTCATCGCGAACATCGAGAGTGTGCCTGCGATCGAGAACCTGGCTGACATCTGCTCCGTGCAAGGGTTGGACGCAGTGCTGATCGGTCCTCACGACCTGTCGTGCAGCCTCGGCATCCCGGAGCAGTACACGCACCCGCGATTCGACGAAGCCGTGCGCACGATCTTCAATATCGCACGCGAACACGGCATCGGCGCCGGCATTCACTTCTGGCTCGGCATGGATCAGGAGATCGCGTGGGCGAAGGCCGGCGGTAACCTCGTGATGCACAGTTCCGACCTCGCCGCGTTCACGCGCACGCTGAAAGCTGAGATCGAACAACTCCGAAAGGCGCTCACCTGAGCACGTTCACATGTCTTCTCCCGCGCCTGAAGTCGTTTCGTTATCGCGTGCCGGTCGGCTCACGGTGCTGGCGGTCGCGTTCCTCGGCTGGCTCGGCGCCGGCGGCCACATGGCGATTACCCAGCAAACCGGGCGCGCCGCGTCCATCGACCTGCTGGGCCGCACCGGTGCGCTCGACCCCGAACGTTTCGCCACGCTCAACCTGCAGCAGGAGTCCGCGAAAAAAGGCGTCGCGCCGACGCTGTCCGAAGCAGACGCTGCGCAAGCGAAGGCGTGGGAGGTGACCGTCGGACGGTGGTTCGCCTGGAACCAGTGCGCGTTCCTGTTCGGGGCCGCCGCAGGTGGGCTGCTGTTCGGCTGGCTCGGTGACCGGGTCGGCCGCGCTCGCGGGATGGCGCTCAGCATCATCACCTACTCGACTTTCTCCGCGGTCACCGCGCTCGCGCAGGCGCCGGAACACTTCGTGACGCTGTGGTTCTTCGCGTGTCTCGGCGTCGGCGGGATGTGGCCCAACGGTGTCGCGCTGGTCGCAGAGGCGTGGTCGAACCTGTCGCGGCCGATGACGGCCGGCATCATCGGCACCGCAGCAAACGTTGGCATTTTCCTGCTGGCTACGCTCGCGAAGGTGGAACCTGTCACGCCCGACCACTGGCGCTGGATAATGCTCGTTGGTGCCGCGCCGCTGGTGTTGGGATTGTTCGCGCTCGTCGCGGTGCCGGAATCACCGCGCTGGCTGGCGGCGCAGCGCACGCAGCCGGATACGCCCACAGCGGGCGTATCCACCGCCGGTGTGTTTAGGCCGCCGCTGTTGTTGGTCACGCTGGTGGGTATCGCCCTCGCGACGACGCCAGTGATCGGCGGGTGGGGCACCGCGAACTGGATGACCCCGTGGGCGGAGAAAGCCGGGAGCGCCGCGCTGCGCGCCGACGTGCTTCAAATGCGCGCGCTCACCGGCATCATCGGGAGTCTGCTCGGTGGATGGATCGCGAGCATAGTGGGCCGACGCACGACGTACTTTCTCGTCAGCCTTGCGTCGCTGCTGATCGCGCAGTACGTGTTCTGGTATCTCGTCCCAACAGACCGGTGGTTTCTGACGTGGGTCGCGTTGCTCGGGTTCGTCAGCGGCATCTATTTCGGCTGGCTGCCGCTGTGCCTGCCGGAATTGTTCCCGACGCGAGTGCGCTCGACTGGCGCGGGCGTGAGCTTTAACTTCGGTCGTATCGCGACCGCAGTCACGCTGTTCGCGAGCGGCGCGCTCATGGGCTACTTCGGAGGCGACTACGCGCGTATAGGGCGCATTACCGGCATGTTCTTCGTGCTCGGTATGGTCGCGATCCTGTTCGCCCCAGACACGAGCAAGAAGCAGATCGCGGATTAAACTCCACCGAAAGCGGCGGGCACACTTGACGCGCGTGTCACGCCCGGCGACACTCAAATTCTCCCCAGATCGGCTCCCACCTACTCTCCCACGCGGTCACATGCTCACGATTCTCGAACGCTGTCGCAGTTCATCCGCGAAACGCACCCGGCGGCAGGTGCTCGTCGCGGGCGCGATGGGGTTCGGTGGAATGACGCTCGCGGACTTGCTGCGCGCCGAAGACGCGTCGGGCGTGCGCTCCTCCGTCAAGTCGGTGATCAACATTCACCTCGATGGTGGGCCGCCACAGCACGACACGATCGACCCGAAGCCCGACGCACCAGAAGAAGTGCGAGGCGAGTTCGCACCGATTGCTACCAAAGTTACCGGGCTGCGAGTCTCGGAACTCATGCCGAAGGTCGCGGCCATCGCGGATCGGTTCGCGTTCGTCCGCTCGCTGGTTGGTTCAGCCGGCGCACACGACGCGTTCCAGTGTCAGTCCGGGTTCGCCGCGAAGGATCTGCAAACTGTCGGCGGACGGCCCGCGATGGGGTCCGTCGTCGCGAAGTTGCGCGGCACACCCACCGACGCGGTGCCCGTTTTCGTTGATTTGTTGCAGGGGCGCCCCTTGGTGCGCAACAGCGCGCGGCCTGGGTTCCTCGGACCGGCATTCGGCCCGTTCCGCCCGGACATCTCGAAGATGTTCGCGCGCGAACTCGAAGCCGGTATGAAGGGCGAACTCGCCGCACGTGGCGCGAACCACACCGTTCAACTCACGCTCGCGGAAGGCATGACCACCGAGCGACTTCACGACCGGACGCGGTTGCTCGCCGGGTTCGACGACACGCGGCGCGATCTCGACGCAAGCGGCACGATGGAAGCACTCGACAAGTTCAACGCTCAGGCACTCAACATTCTCACCTCGGGGAAACTCGCGGCGGCGCTCGACCTCTCGCAAGAGTCAGCGAAGGTACAACATCGCTATGCACCACCGGAGTCGTCCGGGGGCGGGGAGAAGTTCTACACGAGCGAAGATGGTAGCGCCGCGAAGAAGTTGCTGCTCGCGCGCCGGCTGGTCGAGGCAGGTGTGCGGTGCGTGAGCGTGTCGTTCAGCGACTTCGACACGCACTCGAAGAACTTCCCGCGCATGCGGCAGTTGATCCCGGTGGTCGATCACGCGATAGCGGCACTTGTCACCGATCTCGAAGACCGCGGCATGCTCGGCGATGTTGCAATCGTGGTGTGGGGCGAGTTCGGGCGCACGCCGAAGGTGAACGCGGCGGGCGGGCGGGACCACTGGCCGGAGGTCGGACCCGCGATACTCGCGGGCGGCGGAATCAAGGGTGGGCAAGTGCTCGGCGCGACCGACCGCAACGGCGGCAAGGCGGTGTCGCGGCCCGTGACGTACCAAGAGGTGTTCGCCACGCTGTACCGTACGCTCGGCATCACGTCTGGCGCGACGACGATCCCGGACCCCACCGGTCGCCCACAGTACCTGCTCGACGCGTGCGAACCGATGCGCGAACTGGTGTGAGGTGCGAGGTCGAAGTTGTTTAGCGTAGGCTCCAGAGGGGCCGCTCTTCGGTTGAGAGACGGCCCCGCTGGGGCCTCCGCTAAACGGACACTCCATTACTCTGCGCCGCGCCTTAGTTCTTCTGCCGCTCCTCCAGTTTCTTCTCCAGGTCACGCGTCTCCTTCTCCACGTCGGTGAAGCGCTGCGGCCAGTTCTGGATCCGCAGCGTGCGCAGTGACTTCGACGCAGCGGCCCAATCCTTGTGTTCTACCTGCGCGCCGGTCAGTTTCAGCAGACCGGTTGGATCCAGTGCGCGGATCTCGGCCACTCGCTCCCAGTGGGTGATCGCGTCCGGCCAGCGGTTCTGCTTGCCGCGGACCTCGGCCAGCAGCGCGTGGCCCTCAGATTCGTTGGGGAGCATTTCAACCACGGATGTGTAGGCACGCTCCGCTTCGACCGGGCGGTTCAGTTCGGTGTACCGCTTGCCGAGTTGCTCGTAGAGCTTGATGTCGCGACGCGACAACTCGACCGCTCGGAGCAGTTGACCGACCGCGCCTTCCTTGTCGCCGATCTTGTCGTGACAGACGAGCAGCGATTCGTAAATCTCCGCGTCGTCCGGTTGAAGTTCGGAGGCGAGTTGCAGCTGCGGGATCGCCCGCGCGTGATCGTTCTTTTTGATGTAGGCCTTCCCAATTGCCTTGCGGACGACCGCGCTGTCTTGCGGTTCCTTGTTCCACCACGCGATGTACGCAGGCAGGTCCGGCGCATCGACCAGCACCTGCACGAGCGCTTCGAGTGCCTGTGTCCGGTGTTCGCGGCGCGGTCCCCAACTCACGACTGCGCCGCTCGCCATATCGATGGCTTTCTTCGTGTCGCCCAGACCCGCGTACGCGCGGGCCGCGTACTCGTAGTAGCCCGACAGCGTGCCGTTCCCGATGCCGCGCCGAGGGTGGGATCGCTGGTGCAGCGGGATGAGTTCGTCGTAGTACGCGGCCGACTGCTTGAAGAGCATGTTCTCCAGGCAACTGTAAGCCAGCGCCGCGAGTATGCCCTCGGTCCACCGGTCCTTCTCGTGGAAGTACGCGTCGGTCTGCTTCAGGAGCGCGAGCAGTTCCGCCTGCTTGCCGGTGCGGAAGTACGCGTGCATGAGTTTGGTGTGGTATCCGAGGTTCCCGGGGTGCTTTTCGACCAACGGCAGCAACAGCGGGATTGACTCCATGTAGCGTTGTTCGCGATGGAGGTAGTCTGCGAGTTGCCACTGCCCGGACTCGGCGAGAATCGTCTGCGCGTGGGCCGCGAACAGAATCTCGATCGCGCGCTTCTCGCGCGGCAGACCGAAGAACAGATACTCCGCAATGTACTCCACCGACGCGCTCGAGTTCTTCCGCAGTGCGAGAACTTCCTCCGCGACTTTCGCGAAGTCGGTTCCCTTTTCGGGCCAGTGGGCACTGTGGCGGCGGTCGTACATCGTGCGTTCACGCGACTCGCGAGAACTGAGGTCGCGGCGCAGTTCGCTCAACACGAGTTTCAGGAGACGCAGTTCGAGGTCCCCGAGTTCCTTCACTGCCATGCGCCAGTGGCCGAGCCGGTAGTTGTTCTGGGTCCAGGCGTTCTGGTTGGTGTAGCGCAGCCAGTCGGGTTCGTCGTCGATGCGGTCCAGAACGAACGCGATCGCATCGCGCGGGCCGATGAGGTCGTGGAGCGTCTGGGCTGTGTCGCGGACGACTGAGTCGTAGCCAACGGTTTGCTCCTTCAGGATCGCTGGGAGTCGTTTGAACGCGAACGCCTTGAGGTCATCTCTGACCCCGGCCAGTTTGAGGTCGTGGGCCGTGCGGTACAGGATCGTGAGTTGCCCGAACACGCGGTAACGGTGGTTCTGATCGGACTCGGTCAGGTCGGCGAACAGCTTGCTTTCGAGTGCCTTGTAGAGCGTTCGCCCTTCGCCGAGCGACACTGCGCCCTTGTTCTGCAACGCGTGATGGTACAGGTCGTTGAGGTGCTGGACGAGCCACCGCTTCTGTTCCGCGTGAACCGGGTGCTTGAGTTGCGCGAGCAGCAACTTCTCGCCGCGGTCGTAGTGCCCCGCGCTTTCCACGAAGCCGATCAGCGTGGCGAGCGCGTTGTTCGCAGATGTGGGTAGCACGCCGTTGTTCGCCTCTTCAAATTCCTTTAGCGCGGCCTGTAGGAAGTCGGTCGCCTCGGGGCGGCGCGAGTACGCGTTGAGCGTTTCGGCGTGGCGCTGGGCGATGTGCAACCGGTCGAACGTGCCGGCCGCCGCGCCCGTGTGCAGCGATTCCAGTTGGCGGAGTTGTTCCTTCGCGATGGCCGCTTGCGGGACGTTTCCGAGCGCCGCGAGGAAGTCCGCCATGAGTCGCGGTTCGCCGGCGGACCACTCGCGCTTGAACGCGCGTTCAAGAGCCGCGAGTGCCTTCTCCGCGTGCGGTCCGGGTTGGTTCTGAAGCTCGGCCGCGCGGCGCTCGACGAGCAGTTCCAGTAGGTCGAGTGCGCGCTGATCGACGGTCGTCTTGGCGGAGAGGCGCACCGCTTCGATCCGCTTCGCGAGTTCGTCCGCGGTCGCCTCGTCGCGCACCTCACCGAGTACCGCGCGCATCCCCTGGAGGAACGGGTACACCTTGCCGGCCGTGTGCCCGATCACGCCGTCGGGAAGCATCGCGAGCAAGCGGAAGTCGCGCGACGCCTGATAGAACTGTTGCAGTTGCCCGAGGTAGTTCTGGGGTGAAGTCGACTTCTCGAACAGCACGGTGAACAGGTTCAGAATCTCCGGGTCGATCTGTGTCGGGAGCGTGCCCGTTGTGGCGCGCCACGGGTGCAGGTAGTTGTTGATCCGCTGACTGAGGGAGTACTCTTCGGTGGTCTTGTAGACCGCGGCGCGGGCCTTGTCGTGCTGCGCGCGGCGGTTCTCGACCAAGTACCAGTTCGCGAGCGTGCGGTACGCGGTGGGACTGAGTTCGTCGTTCGCTTCGAGCGCCTCAAACTGCTTGATCGCGTCCGGCACCTTTCCTTGTTCGGCGAGGAGATAGCCGAGCGCGAGCCGCCACCGGTTGTCCGGGTCCGGTCCGCTGACCCACTGAGTCAGAGCGGTTTCGAGTTCCTTCGCACGGTCGAGCGCAATGAGCAACCGGTACCTCTCCGAACGCCAGCGGGCGTCGTCCGGCTTGTCCTTGAGTTGCTGTTCGACGTGCTTCACGAGCCGTTCAACGAGTGCGGCGTCGGCGCCTTTGCGGGCCGCGAGGTTCAGCAGCGTGACGAGAGATCGGGCGCGAAGCAGTTCATCCAGTCTCGCCTCAACGACCGCGTTGCCGTCTTCTGGGTCACTCTTCTTCGGCGCGTTCGCGAACAGCGCCCAGCAGTCTTCGGCGACCGGCTTGGGGTCGCGTTCGAGCAGCATGTCGATCCAGACGCGCTCCGCAGTGAGCCAACTGGCGAACGGACGCGCGTGCTTCGCGGCCTCCTTGCTCAGCCGGTCCGCGAATGCTTCACGTGCGAGCTTGCGAAACTCCGCGTGCTTCTTCTGGAGGTCGGTGCGCGTCAGCTTCTCGGGGTGTTCGAGGGTCTTCAAGCGCGCCTGATAGCGTGCTTCGAGCATGGTGTCGGTGAGGTAGTGCAGGCACGCGACGCGTGTGCGAAGCCCGTTCGCCGGTTCTTCGGGGTTCGCGAGTTTGTCGAGCAGCGCGAACGCTTCGTCTTCGAACGCGGTCGTCCACCGTTGCGACAGAATCGCGTTGAACAGATCGTTCGTGTAGGAGACGCGATAGATTTCCGGGCTGTCCTTGAGTCGCGCGCGAAGGAACGCGAGCGATTCATCGAAGTCGAGCCACGACAGCACGCGGACGAGCGGCTGCGCGATCCGGTGCTTCGCGTCTGGCTTCTTCTCCGCGTCCCAGCGATTGCGGAGCCCGGAGGCTATCTTCTTCCAGTCGTCACGCCCCAACACCGAGTCCGACCAACTTAGATTCACGAGGGACTCGAGCCGCGCGATCGGAATCGTATCGATGTCCTTCAGCAGGAGTTCTGCCAGATCCTTGCGGACGGCGCGACCTTCGTCGGAGTTGGTGAACCGCGACGAGTTCATGATCGTGCTGACGATGTGGTTGTGGTCGTCACGTCTCGCGAAGAACCGCACCGTTTCGGCGAGCGGTGCGTGCCATCTGTCCTCGACGCGGTTGGTGTGCAGGTCGTATCCCTGCCCCGTGGCGAACGAGACGGCCACACGAAGCCGCGGCGCGACCGGAGCCTGCAACTCGCCCTCGACCCGCGCTTCGCGCAGCCACTGCGCCGCGAGTGTCTCGGCCCGCGCTGCTTGGTTGCTTCGCACGAGCGCCGACAGGTATTGGGAGTACGGCGGTTCGCCCTCCGGGTTCCGCTTCAACCAGTCGGCGAGATACGCGGCGAGTTCGCCGTAACGCCCTTGTTGGCGCAGCAACTGGGCGTATTGCCCGCGAAGCGCGTCCTCTTCGCTTGGATCCCACTTCGCTGTGGGAACGAGGACGCGGTCGAGCCACGCGTAGGCAGAGGGGTAATCGCCAGTGTTCACGAGCGCCTGCGCGTAGCGATACTGGAGGTAGTAATCGCGCGGGTAATCGACCGCGAGTTCCTTCGCGAGTTGGAGCGCCTTGTCGGTTTGCCCGGCCTGTTCGACCAGCGAGACGCGCCGGATGCGCCAGGTCTTCACCGCGAACAGGTGCGTCGGTTGCCGTTCGTAAACCTTCTGCAACTTGTCGGACAGCGCGAGCCGTTCGTTGGTCTGCAACACCTGATCGGCTTGACCGCCGAGGTTTTCCGCCAGGAAGTAGTCGTTGGCGCGTGTGTCCACGTCGGTGGTCGCGGCGAGCGCGGTTGCTTCTTCGAGGAGGCGCTTACGCAACTCGTCGTGCCGGCGGCTCGCGAGCAGGAAGGAGTCGCGGAGCCACCGAATGCCCACTTTGCCCGCGGCCAAGCGTTCGCACTCGGTGAAGTGTTCGAGCGCACGCGCCCACTGCTGCGTGGTCCCGAAGTAGAGTGTCAGCACAGCAAAGTCATCGAACGTTGCTTTCTTGGCCGCGACCGCTGCTTTCGCTTCGGCGATGGTCGGGAGCGGTTGCTTCAGGAACTGCACCTTGCTCTTGCCCGCGAGTTCCTGCACCATTCGCTCGGTGAAGTCATCCGCCGGGACTTCCGACACCGTCTGCGTCGTCAGCGAGGTCCGGCGTCCCTTGTCGTCTAGCGATTCGATTTTCCGCGCCCACCACTGTCCCGCGACTTCGACGAAGTCCTCGAACTTCGTCGAAGAGGTCGCCTTCCCTTTGTGCCGGTGTTCGACACTGAGAACGACACGTCTCGTCGTGTCGATCAAGAAACGAGTTTCGTAGTCGGGGCTGTCCTTGTTCGTCAGGATCAGCAATTCGCGGCCTTTCGCGATGACCTCGACCGTCGGCGTCATGGGCGCGTAGCTGACGTGCAGCGGCGTGACGGAATCGTCGGCCAGTTCGAGCGGTGGCTGTGCGAGATCGTGCTTGTTGGAAGCGCGGACGCGGCCGAGCTGGAACGCGGTCGTGTACGCGCCGTATTCCTTCGCGTCGCTCCAGGACACCGTGATCTGCCCGCCGTCCGGTGTGGTGCGCGCGAGCCACGCCGTCGGTGAAACCAGTTCGAGCCGGTTGGAACGCGAAGACAGTTCCGCGCGTCGGGTGTCGAAGCCCTCGGTCTTGCGCGTGATAACGATTCCGCCCTTTGTCTGAGCGAGTTTCTCCGAGCGCAGAAGGCTGCGCGAGAGCGCGAGTGCGGGTGCCGGCCAGAGCGTTTTCGACTCCTTCCTCTCGCGGGCCGGCGGCGCGAGCGGAGGGAAGTACGTTCCGAGCCACTGGAGTGGCGGGTGCCGGTAACCGCGGCGATCGTATGGCGTCGAACCTCGTGGGCGACCCGGCTCCTCGAACCGCCCCCCTCGCTCCGCAGCAAGGCCGAAGGCGAGCCCGTCGTAATCCGTACCGGACCGCCCGAGTTGCTGGATGTATTTCCTCTCGGGGTTGCCATCATCCGCCTCCGCAGTCTCAAGCGTCGGTTCAAAGGCCCAGTGGTCCTCTCCCACGTCGGTCTTGCCAAGGGGGTCGTCGCGGAGTTCATTCAGTTTCTTTTCGTCGGCCTCGTAGGCACCGAAACCGAGGCGGGCGTTCCACACGTCCGAGCCTCGGGCCGCGAAGCTGTCTTCATCGCGGAGCCCGCGACTGAACCACTCCTTGTTGTCGAAATCACCAAGCTCCTCGTAGAAGTACTCGTACTCAACGCGATCCAACGCGTCACCGCTGGTCACCCGCTCGCGGTACTCTCCGCGGAACAGGCGCGCGTCGCGGCCCAAGCCGTTGAGTTGTGCCAGAATGCTCCGCCGCAACGCGGTCCGGTAGTCGCCCGCCAGTTTCATCTGCTTCTGCTTCAAGTCGAACATCGCGTTGTCGCGCCCATCGGCGAAGAACTTTTCGCCGTCGCGCATTCGGAACCGCGTCTTGACGCCGAACCGGGCGCGGTCCGCGTCAGATTCCAGCACGAGCAGCGACGTGTATGGTGTGATGATGTTGAACTCTTCACTCAGCGCGATCACGTCTTGCTTCACGCTCGCGGACGTTCCCTGTTCGAGCAATTTGTCGAGGTGCATTCGCGCCCACAGTCGCGGCACGAACGAGTTCCCTTGCTCCGCGTCCTTGAGGTGAACCTTCGACGTGTAGCGCACGGGCTTGGTGCCGAGCATCCCGGTAACGACGATCTCGCCGTTTTGATCCTTGTCTTCGGGAAGGTAGCGGCCGAGCAGAATCTGCTGCGTGCCGGCTGCGACGTTCGGCAGCACTTCCGGGTAGACGCGGGCCGTGCGAAGGCCGGTGAACTCCACCTTCAGGTCGCGTAGCGCGGGTGTCGCGATCTCGGTGAGTAACTCCAGCGCCGCGGCCTGCGGCCCGCGATCGCTCGAAACGCGCCGCACCGACCCGTTGCCAAGTGACGCGATTGCCTTCAGCACGGTCGGTTCGTAACTGCTGCCGAGGCTCACCGCGTGGAACGTGCCGGCTTTCCCTTCGTAGAGCTTCGCGAGGCGCTTCGCGAACGCAGCCGGGTCCGCCTTGCCGGTCGTGGTGATGCCGTCACCGAGGTAGACGACGTGCGTGCCGGCCACGCTCGTCTTCATCGCGCTTGCAAAGGCTTGGTCGAGATCGGTCCAGCCGAGTGACGAACGCTTCGCGAGGAACTCCTGGATCGCGGCGACGTTCGCCGGGGTCGCGCTCACCGGCTTCTCGAACACCCAGTCGCAGTTCACATCGCACGCGGCCACGTTGATCGTGTCCTTCGGCGTGAGCGCGCCGAGCAGCGCGTTTAGCACGGATGCTTGTGTTGCGCGCTGTGTCTTGTCCATCGACGCGGACGTATCCGCGAGCAACAACAGCCTGAGCGATTCGCCGTTGGGAACGAGCGGGCGCTCCCAGTCGCCAGCACCGCCGGGCGGCGTGAGTTGAACCAGGAAGTAACCGTCCGCGCCGCGGCGGTGCGGGATCACGACCACGTCGGGCCGCCCGCCTTCGACTTCGATAACCGCTTCAAAGTCGCGTGTCGGCGTGCACTCTTGTGCGGAGAATTCGACCTGCCCGGAGTGTTCCGTCTTCGCGACGCGGGCCGGGTGCGTGGGCGAAGAGATACTCTTCAGCGCTACTGCGGAGCTTAACTTCACGTCAATCTTCAGGTCGCGCAGCGGGTGCTGCTTCAGCATCTCGCTTTGGAGGCCGTAGCTGTAGCTGTAACGGTTGCCGCGAAGCGGAAGCACCTGCGTGTACGTGATCTTGATGCGCTTCTCGGAGCGCGCCGGGATCGGGTACACGCGTGCCTTGAAGATGTTCCCGCCGGTCCATTCGAGCAATCCGGGGTCGCGCTTCTCGCGCAGAATCTCCTCGTAGATTTCGCGCGCGCGCTGCTTCTCGACAACGTCGGCTTCAACGAGTTCGTTTCCGATCCACATGCCGAACCCGGAGATGGACGCGTCCTGCGGTAGCGGGAAGTGGAAAACGCCTTCGAGCACCGCGTCGGTTCGGTTGACGAATGATTCCTCGATCGTGGTGCGCGCGATCTGGTCGCGGATGTCCACCGTGACGTGGTGATAGCCGACCGTCAGCGGCACGTCGCGCCCATCGACCTTGTGAATCAGCGAGCCGATCGACTCGTTCGCGGTCGTGCCCTTGAACCCCGCGAGCCACAGCGGTTCCTTCTCGACGCGAACCAGCTTCTCCTTCTCGACGCGGAAGTGCTGCTTGTCCTTCACGGTCAGCCTCTGTTTGTCTGGGCCGTGTAGTTCGACCGGTGCGTCGGCGGTCGCGGTGATCTCGACTTCGCCCGCGAGGAGCCGTACCTCGTCCGCCTTGATGAGTTCGACCGTGGAGTGTGGCCCGACGATGACGGCGGCCGACTTGATCAGTTTGAAGGCGACGGCGTTCGCGCCGCGCGAGTCAGTGCGCAGCCAGTCGCCCGGCTTGATCACAAGGCGCGGTTGTACCGGCGACCAGCGATCGTGCAGCACCGGCTTTACCGCGACGACGCCTTGCGCGTCGGTCACCTTCCCGATGCGCCCGTCGTCGGTAAGCCCGTTCTGGAAGACGAACGGCTCGTCGGGCTGCGGCACCGGGACCGGCACCGGCTGCTTGAACACGCCGGTCCAGTACGCGACGCCAAAGCCGATCACCAGAAGCGCCGCGGCGCTGGCCGTGAGCCATCGAAGCGAGACCGGGAGCATGGTTCGCTTCTCGTGGGGAAGGGGAGAGGGTGGTGTGGGTTTGGTCGCGAAGACCGCTTTTGATTGTTCGCGCAGTTTCGCGAGGAACGCTGGGTCCGGTGTGGGCGACCGCTTCTCGGTCGCGGCCATCAGCGTAGCAAGTTGTTCGTCGGTGGTGTGCGATTCAGAGTCGGTCATGGCAGGTCTCCATGTCGAGCGAGTTGCGGGCTGAACGAGCGGCGGCTAGCAATGCCACACACGCTCGGTGAACACGTCGTACAACGTCCGCCATGTGTCCAGTCGGCCCGCGCGGAACCCGTGGGCGACCTCACGCGCCGGGTGTTCGTCCAGAAAGCAGGAACCCGCCACGGTGCATCCGAACGCGTCCGCGTACCGCCGCTATCCTATCTACGCGGAAGGGTCGCGATGTGTCGCGGGCATAGCGAGATTTGTTGTCGACAGCGCGAAAGTGCGTCGGGTCTCAGCCGACGGAGCCGAACGCGACCGCGAGCACGTGCCGGTCGGCCTTGTGCGTTTCCTTCCACTTCACGCCATCCTTTGAAGCGAACAGCCGGCCCTTCCACGCGGCTCCGACGAACGTGCCGGCACCGTGCGCCGCGAACTGCGGGGCGTCTTCGTTCGCGAACCGCTCCCACTTCTCGCCGTCCGCGGATGTGTACGTCGCGCCCGCTCCGACCGCGACGAACTTGCCGTTCGCGAACACCACGCTGTTGAGGTGTTCGCCCTCCTCGCCGGTCTGACGCGTGGTCCACTTCACGCCGTCCGCGGTCGAAGTGCGTAACCCGTGTAGACCCACGCCCACGAACATGTTGGTCCCGAACGCGACATCGACGAGCGTGTCGATGGCTTTCGTTTCGGGTGCGTCGGTCCACTCCTTGCCGTCTTTGGAGGTAGCGCGGCGCCCGCGATCACCGACGCCCACCCATCGGCCCGCGCCCCACGCGGCGCGCCTGAGCATGTGCTTGCCGGGAACGTCGTGCGGGCCGTCCCAGGCGAGGCCGTCTTTGGAGAACATGACGAACGGCTTCGACTGCCCGACGCTACCGGGATCGCCGCCGAGCGCGAGGAACTGCCCGTTGCCGAACGCGAGACCGCGAATGTACTTCACGTACTTCGCTTCGTGCTTGCCGGTCTTCCAGGTCTTCCCGTCGGCGGTGTTGGCGAGAATGTTATCGCCGCCGAAGCTACCAACCGCCGCACACAGGCCATTCCCAAAGGCCACGGCACGATACGATTCGCCTTCGCGCCCAGTCTGCGCGTCGGTCCACTTGACGCCGTCTGCGGACGCGATCCGCAACCCATCAAGGCCGACCGCGATGAACATGGAGGTTTCAGGTTTCACGGTTGATGCTTCGGGTTGAAGAGTGGCATGCCCCTCAGACGTTACGCCGCTACTCGTCCAGGTACTCGATCATTGCGAGGTCGCGGTAGTCGCCGTCGATCAGCACCTTGAGGTAGATGTAATCCAGGGTCAAGTGATCATCCGGCAGCATGCGGCGGAACACGTTCGGGGTCGCGAAGTACACGTCCTTCCCATCGGTAATCCGGTCCGGCAGTCGAAGCGGCGTCTCGCCGACCGTGGTCTGCTGCGACAGCGCCTTGCCAATGGTTTGCTCATCCGCGTCGCCGCGCTTGCTCGGCTTGAAGTCGGCCAGTTGGTCGCAGATCCCTTTCAGATATTCGAGGTGTTCATCGCTGTTGTCATTATCCAGTGTGAACACGACGAAGGCCGCGGAGAACGTCGAAGTGTCGTCCGGGTCGTAGAGACACGGGTGCGCGAAGTAGATCCGCGCGACGACCGTCTCGCCGTCGCGCTTCAGTCGCTCTTGCCCGCGCTCGTGTTGCTTCACGATGACGACAAGCAGAACAACAACGGCTATGGCGGCCACAACTAGTCCGATGCAAACCCAGCCCCAGATCGGCATATGTTACTCCACAAGGTGCCGTTGATCATTCCTCGTCCCGGTCGTCGCTCATTTCGACGCCGCCGTCCTCACCGAACAAGACGTTGCAGTAGAGGTACGATTCCGTCAGGTGCATTTCGGGGAGCCGGCGCCAGTAGATCTGCACGACGGCGGTGTACACTTCGATATCGCCCACCAGCCACTTCGGTAGCTTGAGCGGCCCGTGGAGCCACCGCTGCTCTTTGTACTTCTCGTAAAACTTCTCGACTTTCGTCACGCTGACGTCCTCATCGACGATGTCGCCTTTCTTCAACCTCTTCGCGGCTTCCTTCAGCCGTTTCTTGAGCTCGTCCTCATCACTTTCGTCGGCGGTGAAGACCACACGCGCCTCTCCGTATCCCGGCACGTCGTTGACCTCGTACAGATCATCGGGGGCGGTGACGATCCAGCACAGCAGGCGTTCGCCCTTTTTCTTGATCCGGTCCTCGCGCGCCTTCACTTGGCGGTTCATGACGATGTAGACGGCCACACCCGCGAAAATCACCAGGAGCGTGACGCCCCCGCAACCGATTGCCCACTCCATATCGTTCTCGTTCGTGGAAGGATTCAAATTGCCGCGCCGCTGATCGCTTCAGGTTCAAATGAGTCCCGGCAGTTTCCCCTCGTAGCGGCGGTGTTGGCTTGTCAGGTTCTCGCCGAACTTCGCGGTCTTCGCGCCCATGCGGTCGAGGATCTCGGCGTACAGGTTCGACACCGGCGTCTTCGGTGTGAACGCTAGGTGGCGACCGGTCTTCAGCGTGCCACCGGCCTTGCCCACCAGCACAGCGGGGTAGTCGTGTGTGCCGTGACCGCCGTCCGCCATGTATGACGTGTAGAGCATCAGCGTGTTGTCGAGCAACGACGAACCGCCCTCGTCGATGTCGCGCATCTTCTTCACCATTTCGGCGAACAGGCGCGTGTACCACACGTGAATCTGGCGCAGCGCCTCGCGCGAGATCGGGTCCGCGTCCTCGACGCGACCGGCGTTGCCCTGGTGTTCGAGCGTGTGGCAATGCGTTTCGTAGCCCACCGTGACCACGCCGGGGAATTGCGCCTCGTCGCTGCCGCACGCGAACACGCCGACGCGCGTCGTGTCGGTCTGGAACGCGAGCACCATCAGGTCGGCCATGAGTCGCGTGTAGTTCTCGTGGTGTTCGGGGTCGCGGTGAACCGGGTTTGTGATCTGCCAGATGGGGATGTTCTCTTTCGGCAAGTTGGTCGGAAGCGTGATCTTCGACGGCCCGGGGTTCGCACTGTCGAGGATTTCGAGCCGCTGCCGGTGTTCCACGAAGTCGATGCGCTTTTCGATGGCGCGCACGCCGTCGAGGTACTGCTCGAGGCGCTTGCGGTCCGCGGCGCCGAGGTCTTTGCGCAGGTCGTTGGCTTCTTCGCGCACGAGGTCGAGCACGCTCCGGTCGATCGTGTCTTTCCTCGTGCCCGTCGTCGGCACGCTCGCATTCGCGGCGCGCGTCTTCCAGTTTGGCACAACGGGCGCGCGCCCGCGGAACATCCGGTCGAACACAAGTCTGGGGTTCGCTTCATAGGGAACACGAACGTCGGCGGCGCGCCACGAATACTGCGTCTCATGATTGCTGAGACCCAGTTCGAGAGAGGGCAGGAAGGTCTGGTCTCCCACCGCTCGTGCCGCGACCTGATCGACCGACGGCGCGGACACGAGTTTGCCGTCCACTTTCTTCACGACGTCCGCGCCGGTGAGGTGCATGAGTGCGCAGTGTTCGTGTGCGTTCAACCCTTCGCTGCGCCCATGGTGACTCAAGCCGCTTAGGACGAGCAGTTCGTCCTTCGCGAACTCCAGCGGCTTGAGGATGCTGGGCAGCTTCGTGAGCGCGCCCACGTCCTTCGGTTTCCACGATTCGAGGACCGTGCCGCCGGTGACGGTGAACACGCCGAACCGTAGCGGTGGTTTCACGGTTGCGCCGGGCTGCGCGGCTGGGGCAAGTTGTTCGAGGAACGGCAAACATATCGCGGCCCTGGCCCCGCGAAGGAACGCCCGTCGGTTGACAGTATGCACTTGCGGCATGTGTTACTCGTCTTCTTTTGGGTTCCGGCGGTGCTGGAACGGGAAGCTATCCGCCACGCCCGCGACCAACACCGGGAACTGGTAACCGTTCTTCTCCAGGTCCGCCACGATCGCTCTCACTGCCGGCGCGTCACTTGACTGCAACTCGCGGCCCAGCGCGAACACCAGCAACCTCTCCGTCACGTTCTCGACAAACCGCGACTGCTTCTTGAGCAACACGGCACGCAGTTCCCGCGGGCCGTTGAAACTGTCGCCACCGGGCAACTTGCCGGTCGCGTCCACGTCGCCGCCGGACTTGCGCCAGCGCCCGACCGCGTCGAAGTTCTCAAGTCCGAAGCCGATGGGGTCGATCTTCGCGTGACACCCGGCACAGTTCGCTTGCGTCGCGTGGAGGGCGAGTTTGTCGCGGAACGACTTCGCTTCCTTCGCGCCTTTCGCGTCCTCCGCGTTGCCAACATTCGGGGGCGGCGGGGGAGGGGGGGTGCCGAGAATCACGTCGAGCACGTATTTGCCACGAAGCGTCGGGCTGGTGCGGTTCGTGTGCGAGGTCATCGCGAGGACCGCGCCCATGCCGAGCAACCCACCGCGGTTCGGGTCACCGAGCTTCACCTTCTGGAATTCCGTGCCTGCGACGCCCGCGATGCCGTAGTGCCTTGCGAGGTCGCCATTCAGATAGGAGTAGTTCGCGTCGAGTAGGTCCGTAATGGGGAGGTCGTCGGTCCGCAGATGGTCGAAGAATAGTGCAACCTCGTCGTGCATCGCGAGTCGCAATTTCGGCGTGAACGTCGGGAAGAACTCGGTGCTCGGCCGCGCTTCGGGGAGCTTCTTCAACTGGAGCCACTGCTCCGCGAATGTATCCGTCAGCGCTCGCGCTTTTGTGTCGGCGAGCATCCGCTTCACCTGGCCCGCATACACATCTGGCTTGCTCAACTCGCCCTTGTCGGCGAGCACGAACAGGTCCGCGTCGGGCATGCTCGACCACAGAAAGTAGCTCAACCGTGTCGCGAGTTCGTGGTCGTTCACGCGATACGGTTTCTCTTCTTTCGCGCGATCGCGTTCGACACGAAGGAGGAAGTGCGGCGATACTAGCACCGCGTGGAACACCGGCTTCAGCGCGTCTTCAAACTTCGCGCCACCCTTCGTGGCCTTGTCGAAGAGCGTGAGCAACCGGTCCACCTCCTTCGCTTCGACGGGGCGACGGTATGCGCGGCGCGCGAGCTGTCCGACGGTGCCCTTCGCGTCGCCCGGTTTCACAACTTTCACGAGCAGAGGCGGCAGTTCGCCGGGCTTCGGCTTCGGGCCTTTGGCGGGAAAAGCATACAACCGCTCGACGACGAGTTCGGCCGCAGCGAAGTACTTCTCGGTGAGCGTGTCAGAGAACGCGAGCGCGGCGGCGAGGTTGTCGAAGCTCTCGCCTGAGTCATCTGGCATTCCTACTGCGCCGCTCACGTCGAAGTCCACGCCAAGTAGGTCGCGTAGCGTGCGGTTATATTCGCCAGGAGTGAGTCGGCGCACAACGGACTGCCCGGGGTCCGGTTGCTTGCGGTCAAGTTCGTCGGCCGCTTCGAGCGTCGATTTGATCCACTTCACGACGCGTGCGCGTTCGTCCTTCGTTGGCTGCTTCGCGCCTTGTGGCGGCATCTCGTCGCTGGCAAGTTGCTCCGCGACCTCGCGCCACGCCTTGCGCCGTTTGAGAACACTCTTCTCGTCGGGGTACGCGGCAAGGTTCAAGCCGGCCTTCTGCATTTTCTCGCCGTGGCATTTCGCGCAGTAGGTATCCGTGAACGCACGCACGTCCGCGAACGTCGGCGAGGCCGCAGGTGACGCGGCGCCCCCGACCGCAGGATCGCTCGGAACGATGAGAAGCAAGAGCAACGGCAGGTGGGCGGAGCAGCGGGTGTGCATGTGCAGTCAGCGGGTGATTTCGGTTTCCTCAGAGTATACTCAAGACCCGCGGCGTGGTATGTTCAATCCCTTCCACCCGCCTACCTTGATGGCTTCGCGCCTAACTCGTTCCGAATCTCCCTTCGCTGAGGATCGCGCAATGACGACCCGCTTTCCCAAATCCGTACTTGCCGCGAGTTGCTTGTTCGCGCTCGCGGTGTGCGTTGGTGTCGTCGCCTCGCAACCGCCGAAGTCCAACCCCGAACCGCGGTTCCCGGGTGCGCTCAGCATCGACCCGCCGCACATCAGCACCGACAAGGGCGTGAAGAACGACTTCGACATCGTCTACGTGCGGGCACCGCGGAAGACACCGGACGGGCGCTCGAAGTGGGCCGAAGTCGGCGACCCGCGAACGATGGAGCCAGGCGCGGACCTGATGCTTCTGCACCCCAACGGCAAGGAAGAAGTGCTGGTCGCAGTGACCGAGAAGGAGTCGATCGCGGACCCGCAGGTGTCGTTCGACGGGTTGTCGGTCTATTTCGCGAAGATGCACGACGCGACCGGCCACAAAGGCGCGGACATCTACAAGGTGCACGTTCCGACGAAGAAAGTTACTCGACTCACGCAGCAGACGTTCACGCCGAACACCGGGGCCGCGGACTGGTCGAAGACGGCGCTGCCATCGTGGGGCGTGTACAACCTCGGCCCGTGTCCGCTGCCCGGCGGAAAACTCGCGTTCGTCAGCGACCGCAACGCGTTCAAGGCGACGAACCCGGGTTACGCACCGAACGCGCTCGCACTTCAATTGTTCACGATGGACGACGACGGGAGCAACGTGGAGTGCATCGGGCACTTAAACTTGGCGATGGCGCTGCACCCGGTCGCGCTGCAAGACGGGCGCATCATGTTCAGCTCGCTCGAATCGCAGGGCTTGCGCAGTCAGCACTTGTGGGGCGTGTGGTCGATCAACCCGGACGGCACCAACTGGGGACCGATGTATAGCGCGTTCGAGATCGGTAACGGCACCGCGGACTCGACGCACTTCCAGACGCAACTCTCCGACGGCAGCATCGTGGTCCAGAGCTACTACAACCTGAACAACTTCGGGTTCGGCACATACCTGAAGTTCCCACCGCAGGCGCCGGACGGGTACGCGGGGTTCGGCCCAGGCTACAAACAAGACCCGCGAAACGCGAAGGTGCGCCACGGTCGCCACTCCGACGGGCGCGGAAACTACATCCAGTTCCCGTTCAGCCCCTACGGCATCGAAGCGCTCACTCCGTTCGTGCTGAAAGGCGACTGGCCTTCGGAACCGTCGGTGCCGGGCAAGAACGACTCGCCACGCGTGGGCAAGGTCACCCACCCAGCCGGCGCGCCGGACAATCACGTGCTTACCGCGTGGTCGGCGGGGTCGATCAACAGTACCACCCGACACACGCCCGCGTTCGATAGCGGCATCTACTTGATCAAAGGCGGGAAAGCCGTTAACGAACCCGGCGAGATGCGCCTCATCAAGAACGATCCGAAGTACCACGAGCAATGGCCGCGCGCGCTGGTGTCGTACAAGCGAATCCACGGCATCGACGAACCGAAGAACCTCACCGCGCTCGCCAACAACGGCAAGTTGTCGAAGCACCTGCCCGAAGGCACGCCGTTCGGTCTGGTCGGCACGTCGAGCTTCTATAAGCGCGAAAGCTACCCTTATGGCGTCGTGAAGCCGGGCGCCGTGACCGCTAGCTTCGCAGGTGAGAAGGATCCAACCGGGCACAAGGGCTTCGACACGTCGCACAACTGGAGTGTGCAGGGCGCTGATGCAGGACTGTACGCGAACGACGACATTCACGCGGTGCGTATCGTACTGCTGGAACCGACCACGGAAGCGAAGAACGGCCGCACGTACTACAACCACGCCCGAGAGCGCATGAGGATTATCGGGGAATTGCCACTCCGCAAGTTCGGCGCGGAAGGCAAGCAACCGACCGACCCGGACGGGAACCCGGACACGAGCTTCCTCGCGAAACTTCCCGCCGATGTCGCGTGGACGTTTCAGACGCTCGACAAGAAGGGGATGGTGTTGAACTCCGCGCAGACGTGGCACCAGGTGCGTCCGGGTGAAGTGCGCACCGACTGCGGCGGCTGTCACGCGCACAGCCAGAAACCCACCGAGTTCAAGCTCACTGCTGCGGCAAAGCCTGACTACACTGTGTTCGATTTGACCCAGAAGACTTCGCTCCTGACGACGAAGGCGAAAGACGAGTCGAAGAAGAAGTGGGACGCGAAGGACGAAACCGGCGTGCGCTACCAGGACGGCACGAAGACGGTCGAGTATCACCGCGACATCAAGCCAATCTTCGCGCGGAGCTGTGTCGCGTGCCACAGCGGGAAGCTCGACAAGCCGGCGGGGAATCTCGTTCTCGACGACGACGCGACGGTGAAGGCTCCCAGTCCCGCGAGCCAGAGCTTCGACATCACCGTACCCGGCACCTACGCCAGACTTGCGGCCGACCCGCAAGGCAAGTGGGGCCACAAACCGCTGCACCACCACCACTGGTCGCATCTCGCGAACTCCGCGTCACGATACGTTCGCATGATGCAGTCGCGCCGGAGCCTGCTTATTTGGAAGGTCTATGGTGAACGGCTCGACGGCTGGCAGAACGACGACATGCCGTATGAGACCGTGGCCGGTGATCCAGAATCACTGCGCCACAAGGGTAAGCCGGTGCCGGACACGAAGCAGAACCGAGAGATCGCGCACACCGGTTACACCGGAAGCATAATGCCGCCGCCGGACGCGGTGAAGAGCGGCAAGGTCGCTGCGCTGAGTGACGAGGACAAGCTCACGCTGGTGCGGTGGATCGACCTCGGGTGCCCCATCGACCTGATGTTCGACCCCCAAAAGCCGCTTGCGGCTTTGCACGGTCCGGGCTGGCTGCTCGACGATCAGCGCCCGACACTTGCGCTCACGCTCCCAAAGGTCGGACCGAATGCGATCTTCGACCGCATCGTGATTGGGTTACACGACACCGGCACCGGGCTGGACACCGCAAGCCTGAGCGTGGTGGCCGATGTCGCGGTGAATGGCGTCGCGGCCGGTGAAAACCTCGCGAAGCAGTTCAAATTGGCGTCGCCAGGTGTCTGGGAGTTGAAACTCACGAAGCCGGTCGCGTCGCTGCCGAAGGGGACGCTGACCGTGAGCGTGAAGGACAAGCAGGGGAACGTGACACTTGCGGATCGCACGTTCTTCGTCGTGCCAGGACGGAAGTGAGTGCTTGTGGCGTCTTGCGGCTTCGCGGGTTTCTTGCTTCGTTTCTCGCCTGGCGATTATCGCTGGTAGATCGGGAGAATGCCCTTCTCCAGTTGGAGCAGGCAGAGGTTGACGCTCGTGGTGTAGACCGGCCCAATGTTGCCACCGAGACCGCCACCGCCAACTGTCCACGCCCCGCTGGTTTTGTCCTGACTGCTCAAAATCTGTTCAAAGTAGCAGTCTTTGAACCGCGACCAACTGAGCCACTTGTCCTTGTCCTTCTGGTCGGGGAACATCTCGCCATACTTCTCGTCACCCAGTGCGTACATGGCCTGGCCGAAATAGTACGTCTGGTACTCGTTGTGCGCCTGTCGACCCTTCGCGAGGAATGTGCTCTCGTTGTCCTTGCAGTACTTGAGCCACTTCTTGGGGAGTTCGCTCTTGTACTGTCCGGCGCTGAACCCGCAGCAGATGGCCGCAGCCGTTAGTGGCGGGCGACCCGCTCCGCGGCCAGCACCGCCACCGTAGTTGTAGATGATTCCGCCATCGGTCGTCGTGCAGGCCTCGAGGTAGTTCACCGCCTTGTCGATGTTTTCCTTGGGGACCGGGATGCCGGCGTTGCGGGCGGCGCGAAGCCCCTGCAACGCGGTGATCGTCACCGAGCCTTCGTCGAAGTTGTTGCCGTCGGCTGCGCTCACGTAGCCCCAACCGCCAATGTCGACTTCCTTGCCTTCCGCCTTCTTGTGCTTCTTGAGCGTCTGCCCCTTGCAGATGAATTCGACAGACTTCTTGAGGAGTTTTTCGAGCTTCTCGCGTTGCTCCTTGTCCTCTTCCTCACCGTAAACGCTGGCGAGGAACATGGTGCCGAACCCCTGCCCGTACATGTACCGTGTCGATTCGGTCGGGTTGCGCACGTCGCCGAGCATGCCGTTGGGCTGCTGACGCGCTGGAGCGAGGAACCAATCGACCGCCTTCTTCACCTGATCGGAGTACTTGCCTTCTTTCAGCGTACTGCCTTCCATCAGGAACGCCATTCCCGCGAGCGCGGTCATGGTGGTTGGGTACTGCCCGCCTTGTGCCTCCCAGTGCCCGTCCTGCGCTTGCGTCTTTTTGAGATACTCCAAGCCCTTCTCGATCGCCGTCTCGATCTCTTTCTTCTGGTTCTTCTTGTCGTCGGCAGCCTGAACGGGCGTGGGGGCGGGAACGGCGAGCACGCCTCCCACCACACACGCCGCCAGGGTCGCGAGCAACCAACTGCGGGGCATCAGATTACTCCAGGTAGGAAATTGCGGGCCGCGCGACCGGGGATAGCGAGGTAAGTGTTAGACGACTGGATCGCGAACCGCTGACACCGGTGGGCAAACGTCAGGCACCGAACATGGGAGTGGGATGGAACTTCGGTCTCGAATCCGAACTGCGCCACCCAACTTCATGCTCTCCTATTCCCGATGATACCGCCACTGCTGGGGTGCCGCCATGCCCATTCTCGCTTGCAGGCGGTGGTCGTTACTTGAGTAACTTTTTCACCAGGTTGCCGCCCACATCGGTGAGCCTGAAATCGCGGCCCTGGAACTTGTACGTCAGTTTGAGATGGTCGAGTCCGAACATGTGCAAGACCGTCGCGTGCAGGTCGTTCACATGCACTGGGTCTTCCACCACGTTCCAGCCGAGTTCGTCGGTCTTGCCGACAACCTGCCCACCCTTGATGCCGCCACCCGCGGCCCAGATGGTGAATGCGAACGGGTGGTGGTCGCGTCCGGTCACGTCGGGGCGGCCGTTCCGGTTCTCGCCCAGTGGCGTGCGCCCGAACTCACTTAACCACAACACCAGCGTGCTATCCAGAAGACCGCGTCGCTTCAGGTCGGTGATGAGCGCCGCGACCGGTTGGTCGGCCATGAGGCAGTTGTGCGGTAACTCCACGTCGAGGTTCGAGTGGTGGTCCCACGACGCGTGGAACAGCGACACGAACCGGGTGCCGCGCTCGACCAGTCGGCGCGCGAGCAGGCAGTTGGCCGCGAACGCGCGAAACTCGCCCTTCGCGCCGCGGCCCTTCGTATCCGGTTCAGGCCGGTCGATACCGTACGCGTCGAGCGTCTTCCGGTCCTCGCCGCTGATGTCGATCAGTTCCGGTGCTGAGGACTGCATTTTGTGCGCGAGTTCGTAGGCGGAGATGCGGGCGTTGATCTCCGGGTCGCCGACGGTCGCGTGGCGGATGCCGTTGAGGTCACGCACTGCCTCGACGGTTGCCGATTGCATCGCGCCGGACAGTCCCGTGGGGTTGTTCAGATTGAGAACCGGCTCGCCCTTGTTGCGGAACAGCACGCCCGCGTGGGTGCTGGGCAGGAACCCACTGCCCCAGTTCGACGTGCCACCGGACGTGCCGCGACCGGCGTTCAGCACCACATAACCAGGGAGGTTCTTCGACTCGCTACCAAGCCCGTAGGTCATCCAGCTACCCACGCTCGGCCGACCGAACATCGTGCTGCCGGTGTTCATCAGCAGTTGGCCGGGGTGGTGGTTGAACGCCTCCGTGTGCATTGAGCGAATCAGACATACGTCGTCCGCGACGGTACCGAAGTGCGGGAGCAGGTCGGAAAGTTCCATCCCACATTGGCCGTGTTTTTTCCAGGTGCGATTACTGCCGAGAATGCGCGCGGTCTCCTTCTGGAGGAACGCGAAACGCACGTTCTTGGTGAGGGATTCCGGCAACTTCTGACCGTGCAACTCGTTGAGTTTCGGCTTGGGGTCGAACAGGTCGAGTTGCGACGGCGCGCCTTCGAGGTAGATGCAGATGCAGTTCTTCGCTGTGGGCGCGAAGTGGGGCTTCCTCACGCCATCCTCGGCGGCGGTCAGTCGTCCTTCACCTTGGAGGAGCGACGCGAGCGCGAGCAACCCGACGCCGTTGGCGCTGGTCGCGAGGAAGTCGCGCCGGGACTGCAACATGGATTCGTGAACTGGGTGCATGGTGATTATTCTCGTGTCACGAATTCGTCGAGGTTCATCAGAGCGCGGGCGAGTGCCACCCACGCAGCCGCATCAGTCGCCGATACGCCTACAGGCTTCTGCGTGCCGAGCAACTTCGCGGCGCCGTCGGGGTCGCTCGCGGACAGCTTGCGGAACTGCGCGAGCAACTTCGTGAGCCGCTCTGCTTCGGTCGGCAGTGGAGCGCGACCGAGACACAACCGGAACATGCGCGTGATGCGCTCCACGTCGGTAGCGTCCTTCGATTCGGTGAGGACTCGCTTGCCCAGTGCTTGCGCTGCTTCCACGAATACCGTGTCGTTGAGCAGCGTGAGCGCCTGAAGCGGCGTGTTCGAGCGGTCACGCCTCACCACGCACACATTTGAATCGGGCGAGTCGAACGCGGTCAGCATCGGGTACGGGCTGGTGCGCTGGAACCAGATGTATAACCCGCGCTTGTATCGCTCGGGGCCGGTCGTCTCGACCCATTTCGCGCTGTTCGCGTAGGTCAACTCCGAAATGCCCGCGGGTTGGGGCGGGCGGATCGACGGCCCGCCCACCATGCGGTTCAGCAGCCCGCTCGCGGCCAGTGCGTTGTCGCGCATGAGTTCCGCTTCAAGACGGAGGCGCTGCTGCCGCGCGAGCAGCACGTTCAGCGGGTCACGCTTGAGCACGTCAGCAGTGACCGCGGAGGATCGGTTGTAGGTGGCGGACGTGACGATCAACTTGTGGAACTTCTTCAGCGACCAGCCGCCGTCGCGAAACTCGCTCGCGAGCCAGTCAAGCAACTCCGGGTGCGATGGCTTTTCGCCCTGTGTTCCAAAATCATCGGGCGTGTTCACCAACCCGCGACCGAAGAACTTCCCCCAGACCCAGTTCGCCGTGACGCGCGCAGTCAGTGGGTTGTCCTTCGACACGATCCAGTTCGCGAGGTCGAGGCGCGTCGCGCCATTGGACTTCGGCAGCACGCCGGGTGTGCCGGGTTTCACCTCCACGCCTTTGCGGAGGAAGTCTCCGCGGAGCATCACGTGCGTCGGGCGTACGGGGCCGGCAGCGAGCGTCGATGCCTTTGTGCCAACGGGTAACTTCTTGAGATGCGCCGCGAGGGCCGCTTCGCGCTTTTTCAGGTCCGCGTCCGGGAGCTTCTTTTCCTTCGCTTCGGCGACAGCCGATTGCAGTTTCATTTTCTCCGCGGCGAACGCGGCCTGTTCTTTCTTTAGTCGCTCCTCTTCGCCAGCGAGTGGGGACGCGATGTCTACCTCCTTGTCGGAATTGAAGAACGCGAAGAGTTGATAGAACTCGCGCTGCGAAACGGGATCGTACTTGTGGTCGTGGCACTGTGCGCAACTGACCGTGAGGCCGAGCCACACTTTGCCCGTGGTGCTGACGCGGTCCACCACCGCCGCGACGCGGAACTCTTCCTGATCGACGCCGCCTTCCCTGTTGGTGAGCGTGTTGCGGTGGAATCCCGTCGCGGTCTTCTGCGGCGTGGTCGAATTAGGAAGAAGGTCGCCCGCGAGCTGTTCGACTGTGAACTGATCGAACGGCATGTCCGCGTTCAGCGCGTTAATCACCCAGTCGCGGTAACGCCACGCGAACGGGCGGCCTGTGTCCTTCTCGTATCCGTCACTATCCGCGTAGCGTGCGGAGTCGAGCCAGTGACGACCCCAGCGCTCGCCGTAGTGCGGCGACGCGAGCAACCGATCGACCACCTTCTCGAAAGCAGTGGTGCTGGTGTCTTTCAGAAAGGCGTCCACTTCTTCTGGTGTCGGGGGCAAGCCGGTCAGGTCGAACGACACGCGGCGGATGAGCGTCGCGCGGTCCGCTTCCGGTGCCGGTGACAGGTCGTTGTCGTTCAGCTTCGCGATCACAAACGCGTCGATCGGGTTCGCCGGTTGAACCTTCAGTTGCCACACGCCGGGTCGCGCGATCGGTTTGAACGCCCAGTGATTCGACTTCCCCTCGGCATCGAGAAGAACAATCGCGCCGCCCCACTTCGCGCCCTGGTCGATCCACGCGCGGAACTTGCCGATCTCCGCGTCGCTGAGCCTCTGGTTCTTGCCCGGCGGCATCTGGAGGTTTGGATTGGTGCCGGCGATCGCGTGAATAATCGTACTCTCGGCGCTCTTGCCTGCGACGATCACCGGGCCGGTGTTCCCACCTTCCTTTGCGAACGCACCGTTGTCGAGGCGCAGCCCGCCCCTCTGCCGAAAAGGGCCGTGACACTTCACGCAGTGCGCCGCCAGGATCGGTTTGATGTCGGCATCGAAGTCGATCTTCACTCCGGAAGCGGGCGGGAGTTTCGGCACTGGCTTCTTGTCGTCCGCGCCGGCGGCGGCGAGTAGTAGTGCGAACCCAATGGCCGGGAAAATGATGTGCGTGCGATTGGGCATGATAGCGGGGAGCGAGGAGGGCGGGCGGTACTTCTCCCATGCTAAACCGTGGACCGGAATGAGGCAATCGCTTTGCTGTGTTTCAAAGTAGTAGGCACACGCCGTGTGCCGCGGTTTAGCACTTCGCAGCAGTGACGTCACACATTGTGTGCATCCTGCTTTGCGCCTGCGGTCACTTTTCCAATGCGTGAATCGTGTTGTGGACCGTGCCCGTGACGGCTCGTCCGTCGACACCCTTCACGCGGTACTTGATCTCCATGCCCAACGTGGGCGCGAGGTCCGGGATAGCGAGCCGCACCGTTTTCCCGTTCGCGGACACGGTCGCCTCCACCACCGCGAGCGGCTTCTCGTCGATGTGCTTCGAGCCGTATTGCTGGCTTCGTTTCAGACTCCAGACTTTCACCTCGTAGTTCTTCGGGTCCGCGGCGTTCTTCGCGTCGAGCGCGTCCGTGAAGGTGAGTTCCACGCCCTTCGACTTCGCCTTCAGCCCTACAGGGAGATCGGCCGGTTTGTCCGTGTACCGGACGCGGTAGAAGCCGCCCGGCACGACCTGATTACCCGCCCACGCGAACATGCCGCAAACGTAGAGTTGGCCGTCGGTCGGGTGGAACCGGGGCCGCATGATGCCGGTGGGGAACGTCGGCAGCGGCAGCGCGCACATCCCGCCTTGCGCCTGCCCGTTCACGAGTTCGTGCGGCACGACGTAAATCTTCCCATGCCCGTAAGACGTGTTCAGCAGCGACCCCTTGAGCGGTCCCCACTTGTCGGAGGTCACCCAGATGAGTTCCGCGGGCGAACGGTCGAAGGCGTTCGTGACCCAGCACAGCGGTTGCTTCATCGCGGAGTCGGACGTGTCGGTGAGGTCCGTGTAGCCCCACATGTTGCCGTAGAACCCGCCCTTCTCGACGAAGTTGATGCGGTTCTTCGGCGTCCAGAAACCTTCCTGATCGGTAACGAAGAACGTGCCGTCGGGGTTCAGACACACGCCGTTCGCGGCGCGGAACCCGGTCGCGATAATCTCCGTCTTCGTGCCGTCCTTCGTCACCTTCAACAGCGTGCCGTGGTGCGGGACGAGCGCCGGCAGCGCGTGCCGACCGCTTTTGGCGTAGTAGAAGCTCCCGTCCGCGTCGGTCTGCAAGCCCATCGCGAATTCGTGGAAGTGTTCCGTCACCTGATGGTCGTTGTTGAAGCACTCGTAGAAGTCAGTTTCGCCGTCGCCGTTGAGGTCGTGCAACTTCACGATCTGATCGCGACAGCAGACGAAGATGGCCCCGTCGCGGTACTTCAGCCCAAGCGGTTGGAACAACCCCGATGCGATCCGCTGCCACGTGAGGCCGGCTTCCACCTTATCCAACCCCGACACGAGCCACACGTCGCCGTCCCATGAGCAGACGGCCATCTTTTTGCCATCGGGAGTGAAGTCGAACCCGGTGAGGCGCATCTGTGCGTTCCACGGGTTGCGCTCCGGCAGCGCGAAAGTGTCCACCGCGAACGGGCCGTCGTTTTTGCCGACCGCGACACTTGCTCTCAGCACCTCGGGCCAGCGTTTCGGCCCGCCCTTGGTGAACGCGGCGAGCGCACGTGGCGGTGGTGAGGTTTTCGCAACCGCCTTCAAGTCGGCGGCATCGCTCTTTGCGACCAGCACTTTCACGCGGGTCGGCGTTGCACCTGCGGGAACGCGTAGGAGCATGAACCCGTCGCGCTCTTCCAGTGACACCCGGTTGTCACCGTTCACGGCCACGGCCACGCCGACCGGTGCGATACGCGCGAGCAGGTCACGTGACGACTTCCCGATTTCGAGCGTGCGCGTGAACACAACTTCGCTCGGTTTCTTTGGGTCGGACTCCGCTCCGGCCAATTCCAGAACCGACGCGTCGCCAACCGTGTAGGCGATGATGGTCTGGTCGCCGAAGTGATACACACCTTTGAACTGCGCCCACCCCTTCGGGAGCGGGCCGTACGGGCGATTGTCGCGCCCCAGGAATCGCGGGTCTTTGAAGCTCCCGGTTTTGGGGTCCGCCCAGCCGGGGCCAACTGGATTCGCGATGTGAACTTCGCCGGCGAGTTTCGGGTGTACCTGGTGTTGGCCGTTGAAGTGGATCCCCTTCCAGTCAATAAAGCGGTCTCCCGTCCACGCGGCGGCGAACCGCATCGTGTCGTGGTCGAACAGCGTCCACCGCTTGCCGCGCGAGACGCCGCCCGCCCCAGAGTCAAGGCGCACCGCGAGGCCCTTGTACGCGATGTTCGGCCCCGGCCCGCCCACCTCGTACGTGTTTATCAGGCTCGGACCGTAGTCCATTGTTACCCACGGCTCGACGTTCACCGCGGGCGGTCCGAACTCGTTCTTCTTTCCTTGCGGCAACTTCGCGAAGTACGCGTCATCCGTCTTCGTGTATTGCGTCGGGTTTAGTGGCTTGAGGTACGTTTCGCGCAGGTAGTGGATGAGGTCGTACTTCTGCCTGGGCACCATCCACGTCTGCGGTGCCATCAGCCCGTAGCCGCGCGTGAGCGTTTGGTAGAGGCTGAACGGGTCGCTGCCGTTCTTGAAGACGTGGCTCGTGAACTTCGGCGACGTGGGCAGCGAACCTTCCTGGTCCTTCGTGCCGTGGCAGTTCGCGCACACGCGGGTGTAGATCGCCTCGCCGCGCTTCAAGGCTTTGTCGTCCCACGCGCGAGTTAGGCTCTCGTGGTCAATGTCCTTCTCGTACTCGGGAATGACGAGCGCGGTCACCGCCGGGCGCAGTTCCTTCGCGCGTGCTGGGCCGCCTTCGGCGATCTCAACGAGATACTTCGTGAGGTCGAGGAACTGTTGCTGGTCCGAGAGCAGATTGACCAGTCCTTCGGGCATCAGCGACTTGTTACTCGCGACACGTTTCTCGATATCAGCCTTCGCGATGGTGATGAGTTTGCCGTTGGCCGAAGGATCGAGCAGTGTGAGCGTCGCGGGCGACTCGGTCGCGACAAGCCCGGCGATGGTGCGCTCATCCTTCGTGGTGACGACGACCGTTTCGTATCCTTTCTTGAGCACCTTCGAGGGGTTCAGTACGGACTCGACGAGGTACTCCGCGGTTGCCTCTTTGCCAGATTTCGCGAGGTCCGGCCCGAGTTGCGTTCCCGCCTCCGAGTCGTGGCAGCGCGCGCACGTGAGGAACTGCTGGAAGAACAGCACCGCGCCGCGACCGGCGTCGCCGCGCTCGCGTGCAGCCTTCGCAAGTTCCGCGACAGGTTCTTTCGCGAGTCGCGTTTGAAGCGGGTCCGCACACAGTGCCGGAGCGGAAAACGACAGAACAAGCCATCCCGCGAACAACGGGCGAGCAAACATCCGGCGATCCTCGTTATGTGTGTCGGAGCGGTGTGGTATCATCGTAGCCGCCCGAACCAGCCCTGCAACCGAGACCAATCACATGCCGCCCCGACGACTCGCGATTCTCCTCTTCATCTGCTTCGTTGGTGTGTCCAACGTCTGCGCCGACGAACCGCCCAAAGCGAAGGCGGAACCGGCGAAGCCCACCTCGCACACGGAGCGGAAACTCGAAGGCTGGACGGTTCGCGTCGATGACCGGCTGTTGAAAGCCCCTGACGACGAACTCGGCAAGCGCGCGCTGAAGTTCCTCGAGAACAAGCTGAGCGAAATCAAGGTAGTCGTACCCGAGGACAAGGTGAGGAAGCTCCAGACGGTTACAATCGTACTCGACCTCACGCACGGCAACCTCGGCCCGATGCAGTACCACCCCAGCGCCGACTGGCTGAAGGGGAACGGCTATTCGACCGACCTCGCGAAGTGCGTTCACCTGCCGCGTGCGGCCGACCTCGCCACCAAGCGCAACATCAACGAGCAACCGTGGGTGATTCTGCACGAGTTGGCGCACGCGTATCACGATCAGTTACTCGGCTTCGACGAGCCACGCGTGAAAGAGGCGTTTGAGAAGTACAAGAAGAGCGGTCGCGGGGAGAAGGCGCTCCTGTATAACGGCAACCGCGTGAAGCACTACGCGCTGACCAACCACAAGGAGTTCTTCGCTGAGATGACGGAGAGCTACTTCGGCGCGAACGATTTCTTCCCATTCAACCGGGCGGAAATGAAGGAGAGCGAGCCGGAGATTTACGAACTCATGGCGCACGTCTGGGACACGCCCGCGAAGAAGAAGTGACGGTCTAGTTGCCCTCTCCCCTTGCGTGAGAGGGCGAATACCAGAAGGGCATCACATGCGAAGCGCGATCCTCACCCTCGTCTGTCTCATCGCCGCCCCCGCGTTCCTTAGCGCTGCCGACGCGAAACCGATGAACGTGGTCGTGCTGCTCGCGGACGACTGGCGCCACGACACACTCGGCTGCGCCGGGCATCCGATCCTCAAGACCCCGAATCTCGACGCACTCGCGAAGGACGGGTTCAGGTTCACGCACGCTTGCGTCACTACCTCCATATGCGGGGTGAGTCGCGCGACGCTGCTCACGGGGCAGTGGATGTCGCGTCACGGCAATGAAGCGTTCTTGATGTTCAAGACGCCGTGGGCCGAAACTTATCCCGGCTTGCTGCGCGAGAAGGGGTACTGGGTCGGGCACGTCGGGAAGTGGCATAACGGCCCGTTCCCGAAGGAGCGATTCGACTTTGGCCGCGCGTACGCCGGCACACACTGGATTAAGAAGAAGGATGCCGAACCGGTCCACGTCACGCAGGCGAACGAAACCGACGCGCTGGAATTCCTCAAGAAACGCCCGCAGGAAAAACCCTTTTGCCTGACAGTTGCGTTCTTCGCGGCGCACGCGGAGGACGGCAACCCGAAGCAGTACCTGCCGCAACCCGGCAGCGCGGAACTCTATGCGAACGACAAGATTCCCGTCCCCGCGCTCGCGACCGACGAGGCGCTGAAGCGACTCCCGCCGTTCCTCCAGTTGCCCGCGAACGAGGGCCGCAAGCGCTGGACGTGGCGGTTCGACACGCCGGAGAAGTATCAGACGATGATGAAGAACTACTATCGGCTCTGCACGGAAGTAGACACGACTTGCGGGAAGGTGCTCGCGGAACTGAAGAATCAGGGCGTACTCAACAACACGCTCGTGCTCTTCACCGGCGACAACGGTTACTTCCACGGCGAGCGCGGACTCGCGGACAAGTGGTACCCCTACGAAGAGAGCATTCGCGTACCGCTGATCGTGCGCGATCCGCGAATGCCGGCCGTCACGAAAGGTAAGACCAATGGCGACTTCGTGCTGAACGCGGACATCGCGCCAACGATACTGAGCGCAACGAACGTGGTCGCGCCGCGCACGATGCAAGGCCGCGACTTCGCGCCGCTATACGGCGATGCGAAGAATACCGCACCGTGGCGAGACGAGTTCTTCTACGAACACGGCATCATCGGCAACAAGGACCGTATTCCTTCATCGCAGGCACTCGTCAGGCACGACGCGAAGTACATCTACTGGCCCGACTTCAAGCACGAAGAGTTGTTCGACCTGAAGGCCGACCCGCAAGAGCAGAAGACCCTGATTGCTGACCCGGCACGCGTGAAACAACTCGCGGAGATGAAACAGCGGTTCGACAAACTCAAGGAGCAGGCGAAATGATGCGATACAGTGCCGCGTTGGTGATCATCGCGCTCGTCGTGTGTGGCTCACATGCGGCCGAACCCGTGAAGCCTAACATCATCGTGATCATGTCCGACGACATGGGGTTCTCGGACCTCGGTTGCTACGGCGGCGAGATCGCGACTCCGAACCTCGACGCGCTCGCCACCGGCGGGCTGCGGTTCACGCAGTTCTACAACATGGCCCGCTGCTGCCCCACGCGCGCGAGTCTGTTGACCGGCTTGTATCCGCACCAAGCGGGCGTTGGCCACATGATGGAAGAGAAGGGCGCGGCGCACCCCGGTTATCGCGGGAACCTGAACGCCTCGTGCCGCACCATCGCGGAAGTGCTGAGACCCGCGGGCTACCGCACCTACGCGGTCGGGAAGTGGCACGTCACGCGCTTCGCCACAAAGGACGGCCCCAAAGACAACTGGCCGCTCAGTCGCGGGTTTGACCGGTACTACGGCACCATCCACGGGGCAGGCAGTTTCTATGACCCCTCTTCACTGGTGCGCGACGGCACCATGATTTCGCCCTACGCGGACAAGGAGTACAAGCCCGCGACGTACTACTACACCGACGCCATCTCCGACCACGCGGTGCGGTTCGTCGGTGAGCACGCGAAGGACCACGCGAAGAACCCGTTCTTCATGTACGTGACCTACACCGCGGCGCACTGGCCAATGCACGCACTGCCCGAAGACATCAAGAAGTACGCGGGGAAGTACGACGGTGGCTACGAGCCGATCCGCAAAGCGCGGTTCGAGAAGGCCGCGAAACTCGGCCTCATTGACGCGAAGCAGGGCATCAGTCCACAGGCGGGTGACTGGGACAAGGTGGCTGACAAGAAGTGGGAAGCCGCGGGGATGGAAGTGTACGCCGCGATGATTGACCGGATGGATCAGGGCATCGGCAATCTGGTCGCGGAGTTGAAGCGCACCGGGCAGTACGATAACACGCTCATCCTGTTTCTCCAGGACAACGGCGGGTGCGCGGAGCCGCAGGGCCGGACCGGGAACAAGGACCACCCGAACATCGAGCGCCCCGAAAAGCCGACGTTCCCGGCGATGAGGCCAGAAGAGTTCGCCACGATGGGAAGCGTGCCGAAGCAAACCCGCGACGGCTTCCCGGTACGCATGGGACCGAGGGTGATGCCCGGCCCCGCGGACACCTACGTCGGGTACGGCCGCGGCTGGGCGAATGTGTCGAACACGCCGTTCCGCGAGTACAAGCACTGGATCCACGAAGGCGGCATCAGCACGCCGCTCATCGCACACTGGCCGAGCGGCATCAGCACGAAAGGCGAGTTGCGAAAGCAACCCGGCCACCTCATCGACATCGCTGCGACCTGCACCGCCCTCGCGGGCGCGAAGTACCCGAAGGAGGCGACGCCGCTCGAAGGCAAGAGTCTTGTGGTCGCGTTCGCGAACAAGCCAATCGACCGCGAAGCGATCTTCTGGGAGCACGAGGGCAACCGGGCGGTTCGCGCCGGCGACTGGAAGTTGGTCAGCAAGCACGGTAGCGCGTGGGAATTGTACGACATCGCGAAGGATCGGGTCGAGGCGACCGATTTGGCCGCGAAGGAACCGGATCGCGTCAGAGCGCTGGCGGCGAAGTACGACACCTGGGCGAAGCGAGCGAACGTCGAGCCGTGGCCGGTCCCCGGGCCCAAGAAGTAACGCCGGTGCTGTGCTGGGAGTTGGTCTGTGCGACCGTGTTTTGCCCTCTCCCGCAAGGGGGAGAGGGCAAAACACGGTCGGCCTTCAACGCGATTTCGAGCGGCTCCACTCCATGAGGTGACACCATGCGAAGCGTCGTGATCGCGATTCTGTTGCTCTGCCCACACACGCTCCGCGCTGCGGAACCGGTGAAGCGGCCGAACATCGTCTGGATCGTCGTTGACGACATGTCCGCGAACTTCTCCTGCTACGGCGAGAAACTGATCCAGACACCGCACGTTGATCGGCTCGCGAAGGAAGGCACGCGATTTAGCAAAGCGTTCACTACCGCCCCGGTGTGTTCGCCGTGCCGGTCCGCGTTCATCACGGGATGCTACCAGACGACGATCGGCGCGCACCACCACCGCAGCGGGCGCGGCGAACTGAAGATCATGCTTCCGGGCGACGTGGTGCCGGTGCCAGTGTTGTTCCAGAAGGCCGGGTACTACACATGCATCGGCGGGTTCCAGGCGACCGGCGATAAGCTCGGCAAGACGGATTACAACTTCGAGTGGAAGCCGGGGATGTACGACGGCAACGACTGGACAGGGCGCAAGCCGGGGCAGCCGTTCTTCATGCAGGTTCAACTGCACGGCGGGAAGTACCGCGGGCAAGGGGCGAACAAGAACTGGCAGGCCCGCGTGCTCAAGGAACTCGGTTCCAACACCAAGCCCGCGGACGTGGCGCTGCCGCCGTACTACCCGCGCGACCCGGTGATCCTTCAAGACTGGGCTGACTACGTCGACTGCTGCCGCTATACGGACAAAGAAGTCGGCGACGTGCTCGCGCGTCTGGAGCAAGAGAAGCTCCTTGACGACACGGTCATCTTCTTCATGACAGACCACGGCATCAGCCACGCGCGCGGCAAGCAATTCCTGTACGACGAAGGCACGCACATCCCGTTCATCGTTCGCGGTCCGGGCGCCGCGAAGGGGGTTGTTCGCGACGACCTCATCGAACACATCGACATGACCGCGACCTCGCTCGCGCTCGCGGGCATCGACGTTCCGAAGTGGATGCATGGCCGCGACATACTCGCGAAGAGCTACGCAAAGCGTGACGCAGTGTTCGCCGCGCGCGACCGGTGCGACGAGACGATCGAACATCTTCGCAGCGTTCGCACGGGTCAGTTCAAGTACATCCGCAACTACCTCAACGAGCGCCCGCATCTCCAGCCCTGCCGCTACAAGGATGACAAAGCCATCGTTCAGAAGTTGCGAGAATTGCACACCGCGAAGAGGCTCGATGACCTGACAGAGAAGTTGCTGTTTGCTCCGACGCGCCCGGCGGAAGAACTCTACGACCTCGTCACCGACCCGCACGAAGTGAAGAACCTCGCGGCCGACCCGAAGCACAGGGCCACCCTTGTAGCGATGCGGAAGAAACTCGCCGACTGGGAAGAGAAGACCGGTGATATGGGTCGCGAGCCGGAGACGATGGCGATGTACGACTCAGACATGAAGGTGTATCTGAGCAGCGGCAAGAAGGACTCGACCGACGTACTCCAGCGGAACATCGACCTCAACAAGAAGTGGGCGAAGGAGGGGAAGTGACACGCGCCGTACTGATTCTCGTTGCCACGCTACTGCCGGCACTCACCGCGACCGCGGCCGACACGCCGCGGAAGCCGAATATCGTGTTCATCCTCGCGGACGATCTCGGCTGGAAGGATGTGGGCTACCAGGGCAGCGACTTCCACGAGACGCCGAACCTCGACGCGCTCGCGAAAAAAGGGATGGTGTTCTCCAACGGCTACGCGGGCGCGGGCAACTGCGCGCCCAGTCGTGCGTGTCTGCTTTCGGGCCAGTACACACCCAGACACCACGTGTTTGCGGTTGGCGACACGAACCGCGGACCGAAGAGCCTGATGCGGATGATCCCGATCCCGAACAAGAGCGGACTCCCGCCGGGACAGGTTACTCTGGCTGAGGCGCTCAAGGCCGCGGGCTACAAGACCGGTATCTTCGGGAAGTGGCACCTCGGCGGCAAAGACGGCGCCGCGCCGAGCGCGCAGGGCTTTGACACGGAATTCGACTCGCGCGCGAACCCGAACGCGAAGCGCGACGAGCCGACCGACCCTAAGGGCGCGTACTCGCTCACAAAGGCCGCGTGCGCGTTCATCGAGAAGAACAAGACCGAGCCGTTCTTCGTGTACCTGCCGCACCACGCGATTCATTCGGCGCTCGAAGCGCGCCCTGAGACGCTCAAGAAGTTCAAGGCAAAGAAACCCGGCACGCAGCACAAGAGCGCGCTGTACGCCGCGTGCCTCTACGACCTCGACGATGCCATCGGTGTGTTGCTCAAGAAGCTCGATGAACTGAAGTTGGCAGACAACACGCTGGTGGTGTTCACGTCCGACAATGGTGGGACGCAGCAGTCGTCGCAGGAACCGCTCCGTGGGAACAAGGGGTGTTACTTCGAGGGCGGGGTGCGCGAGCCTTTCATCGCGCGCTGGCCCGGCGTCATCAAACCGGGCAGCGCGTGTGCGGTGCCAATCATCAACGTCGATCTCTTCCCGACGTTCCTCGCTGCGGCGGGTGCCGAGGTGCCGAAGGACAAGGTACTCGACGGCGAGAGCCTGGTTCCGCTTTTGAAAGGCGAGAAGGCGTTGAATCGCGATGCCATCTTCTGGCACTTCCCCGGCTACCTCGACGACCCGGTGATACGCGGGCGTGACCCTGTTTTCCGCACCCGCCCGGTCAGCGTTATCCGTAAGGGCGACTGGAAACTCCACCTCTATCTGGAAGAGTGGCAACTCGATGGCGGCAAGGACAGACTCGCAACGAACAAGGCTGTAGAGTTATACAACCTTGCGGATGACGTGGGTGAGCGGAAGGACGTGGCGCTCACGAACACCGCGAAGCGCGACGAGTTGCTGGGCGATCTGTTGAAGTGGATCGAGGCGACGAAAGCGCCGTTGCCCACCGAGACGAACCCCGACTACAAGCCCGACGCGCCGCTGCCCAAGAAGAAGTAAGTGAAGCAGCTTGCGGCGTCGAAGGCTGCCACGCCGCAAGTTGCAAAACGCTCCTGCAATCTCACGTCATCGGTTCGAAGCCGGGGCGGATCTTCCCGTCCTTGTCGATCAGTGGTCGCGCGTCCTTCACCTTGCCGAGTTCGCGTGACCCCTTTGCTGCCCCGTCGACACCGAGGTCGTCCTTCATCGCCGCGACCAGCGATTCGAGTTTCTTCACGACGTCGGGGTTCGCGGCGGCCACGTCCTTGGCTTCGCCGATGTCGGTTCTGAGATTGTAAAGTTTGGGCTGGAAGGCGTCGTCCTTCTTCGCCGCGCTTGCGATCTGCAACTTCCAGTCGCCGTGGCGCACGGCCTCCAGTCGCGGCCCGCGGTAGTAGTAGAACGTGTCGTGCGCCGCACGCGCCTCCTCCGTGACTGGCTGTCGGTGTCCGACACAGAAACACCACGCCCGCGAGGAGAATCCTCGCGGGCGTGGTGTTTGTTCGCGGGCTGGTTTACGGCTTGCCGGACTTCCCGACATCAACACCCTTCTTCTTGAGCGCCTCTTCGAGCTTGGACTTATCCGTCTTGGCTGGGTCGATGAGAGCGGTTATTTTACCGTCCTTGAAACTGGCCGTGGCTTGCTCGACGCCATCGAGGACGGCGACGGCTTCGTAGGCCGCGAGGCAGCACGCCTTGCAATCGTGCCCCGCGACCGGAATTGTCACTTGTCGGAGTTTGTCGCGCGTGACGGTGCGCCGCGGTTTCACGCCGAACGTGGCGCGCGTCACCGACCGTACCTTGTCGTTGACCAACTCCGTGACGCGCTCCGGCTTCTGACCTGGGAACAGCTTCGCGGGCGCGAACTCGACGGTGATTTCCGCGTCGTCGAAACTGACCGCGACGAGCTTGAAGTCGGGCAGTTCCTCGAACGCGGCTCGCAGGTCTTTCTCGCGGTCGCGGGAGAATAAACCGGTGACGCGATAAGTGATCTTCTCGATCTGTAGTTCGGCCTTCGCAGGCTGCGCGGCGCCGGCGGTAGCGGTCGTCACGAATGCCGCGGTCAGGAGCGCCGCGGAGAACAGTCGGTGTGTGTGCATGGCGTCCTATCGGGTGCGGAACAACTGACTCAGGACCAATTCGTACACCAGCGTGCGTGTGCCGCCGCCATTCTTGTTCGTGGTGGCGATCAGGGCTGCGATCTCGTCACGGTCCGCGAACGACACGCCGCGCCCGGTGCTATACACCGCGAACTGACGCGCGAGGTTGGTCAGCAGCGCGTCCTTGTCGGCCGCGAGCAGCGTTTGAAATTCGGCGAGGCCGGAGAACTTACGGCCGTCGGGAAGAACACCGCTCGAATCGACTTTCGGACCGAGTTTGAAGCCGATCCCGATGAACGGGTCGATCATGCCGCGCGTGGCCGGGTCGCCGATTCCGAGCGACCGGTAGCGCGCGCGGTGCCCGCCGATCACGTCGAACTCTTCGAGCGCGAAGCCGGGCGGGTCCATCTTCCGGTGGCAGGACGCACACGCCGCGTTGTTGCGGTGCTTGTCGAGTTGCTCGCGGATCGTCACTGCACCGCGAACGTCCGGTTCGACCGCGGGGATGTTCGGCGGCGGAGGAGCAGGGGGTTGACCCAACAACCTGTCGAGTACGAACGCGCCGCGTGGCACCGGTGAGGTGGTCGTACCGTTGGCGGTTACCTTCAGGACAGCCGCCTGCGTAATGCACGCGCCGCGCGGCGTGCCCGGCGCAAGCAGCACCCGGCGCACCTGCGAACCGCTCACCGCGGGCAATCCGTAGTGCGCCGCGAGTTTGCCGTTAATCATCGCGAAGTCGGACTTCACGAGGTAGTCAGCCGTCAGGTTCTTGTCGATGAGTTCGCGGAAATACGCGAGCGACTCCGCCATCATAGAATCTTGCAGGTACTTGCTGAACTCCGGGTAGAGCTTGCGGTCCGGGTCGTTGGCCGCGATCAGCCGGAGTTTCAGCCACTGGCCAAGGAAGTCATCGACAAATCGCTGCGAACGCGCGTCCGCCAGGAGTCGGTTGATTTCGGCGCGAAGCACTTCCGGTTGCTTTAGTTTTCCGCCGGCGGCCTGGGCGGAGAGTTTCTCGTCCGGCATCGAATTCCACAGGAAGTACGACAAGCGGCACGCGAGCGCGTGCTCATCCAGTTCGCCCGCCGGTTCGACGTGATAGAGGAAGTCCGGCGAACACAGTGCCGCACGGTACGCCCACCGCATTGCCAGTTCAAAACAATCGCCTGCCTTGAGACGCTCTCTGACGCGGGCAACGTAGAGATTGCGCACTTCGGCCGACGCCGGGCGCCGGAACACACGGGGCAGGAAGTCCGCGAGCAACCTGTCCGCGTCCTCAAGCGGCTTCGCGCTCGTCACAGTCCAGATGCCTTCGACCGGGTCCGGTTTGTTCTTCCCCATGAAGAGTTGCTGGCGGTCCGGCGCTCGCGCTGGTGCGCGCACACCGACATTCTCCTTCGGGTCGAACTTCGTGATGGGTAGATTGCCGAACAGTCGCTTGTGACCGATCGGTGGCCAGGTGTCGTGAAGCGGTCCTTCGACGTCGAGATAGTCGCACGTAATGCCGGGACCGGTGAAAGCCATTGCGCGCCCTTTGCGGGCATAGTTCGCCGCCGGTGCCAGTGACGCCGCGTTGAAGCCGATCGTCTCGCGCGGGTTCAGCCACGTGGTAATCACGTGCTTCTGCTCATCCATTGACGGCGCGTCGTAGTAGCCGAGGACCGTGCTGGGGTGGCCACCACCGCGGCCGTCGCCAGTGAGTTGCACGACGGAGAGCCGCGCCGCTTCGGTGCCGCGCGCCGGCAGCACTTTTCCCTTGTCCCATTGGAAGGCCCAGAGGGAAGTTGTGAGCCTGTAGCGGCCGGGGTAGATCGCGACGAACTCGTTGAAGTATGGATGGAACGATTCGTCTTCGTGGCGAAACAGCCCGACGCTCGCCCCGTTGTGGAATGATCCCATGCGCTCGTGCGCGCCCTGGTCGATATGAGCGTGATCACCGGCCGGTGGGAAATCCGGGTCCGGCCTCTTGTCTTTTAACAGCACCGCGTCGCCATTCATGAGGACGTGCGCGACGAACCCGTGTGGGTTGACGAGCGAGATGCGCTGCTTGATCGGTGCCGGCGCGTTCGGGCGTTTCGCGATGGCCGTATCGAGAACGCGGTCGGCGGCCTCCAGGTACTTCGAGAGATTGACGTGCGACAGGTCGAGTGCGTCACCGTTCTTGTCGAAGCCATGCACCTGCCCGTCGGGCGGGAGGTCGATCTGGAGCGGCAGACCGGGCAGGTCAAAGAGATCGCGAACGGTGTTCTCGTACTCGACGCGAGTGAGCCTTCGGAGGCGCGTCTTGCCGTTCGCGGCGACCGCTTTCCGCTCGGCCGCGACGAGATCATCGTGGAGTGTCTTCGTTGTCGCGACGATGTCAGGCGCGGGCGGGCGGGGTTTGTTCTTTGGCGGCATCTCGCCGCTGGCGATGCGGTCGTGAACCTTCACCCACAGTGCGAAGTTCTCCGGGTCCGTGGGGCTGAACTTGAGCGCAGTGAGGTCGAGGCCACCGGACTTGTCCTTGCCGGTGGCGTCGTGGCACGACACGCAGTGATCTGCAAGGAACCCGGCCGGCGGCGCGGCGAAAGCGGTAGACGATAGCGCGAACGTGGCGACTGAAACGAGGAGTGTGCGCATGGTGGTTTTGTTTATTGTGGCGAGCGGGTCGCGTAGGTTCCCTGTTGCGGTGGTTGGTGGCCCCGGAGACCAACAGGGGGCTTACGCCCCCGCTCGCCTCAAAACGACGTCATGCCAGTTCCAGACCGCGCATGGTGCCCTTACCAGTTGAGAACTCACGCGTCTCGATCCCCAAACGCTGGAGCATCGACACGAACAGATTCGTTAGCGGGTAGTTGTTGTCCTTGTCGAACGCAAGGTGCTTGCCGTGCTTGAACCCGCCCCCTGCGAGTAGTACAGGAAGGTTGTAGTTCGAGTGCGAATTTGCGCTGCCCATGCACGTGCCATACATCACCATCGTTCGGCCGAGCAGCGTGTCGCCGGCTTCCTTCGCCTCAGACAGCACCTTCAGGAAACCCGCGAGCGCGTCGAACTGCGTCTCCTCCTTCCCCCGGAGTTCCGCGAGTACCTCCGGCCGGTTCCCGTGGTGAGTGATGTTGTGAATCGTGGTCGCATCGATGAACAGCGACACGAGACGCGACGAGTCAGTTTCCAACGCGAGTTTGATCACGTCGAACATGATGGTCGTTTGTTTCGCAAACTCGCGCCCGTCCTTGATGTCTTCCGGCAGTGTCGCGGTCACCTTCGGCTTGGGCTTGGTCTCCCACTCTTCTGCGGTTGCGAGCCGTTGTTCCAGATCGCGAACGGAAGTCAGGTACTGATCGAGCCGCAGTTTGTCGGCTGCAGAGAGCGACGCATTCAGCCGCTTCGCCTGATCGCCAACGAAGTCGAGCGTGCTGCGACCCTGGCGGAGCTCTTCCATCCGAACCGCCACTTCCGATGCCTTGCCCTGAACGAAAAGCCGCTCGAACAGTTTCCGTGGGCTGCGCTCGATAGGGATTGGCGCACCGCTACGGGTGTAACTGAGCGTTTGGCCTTCGTTGCCGACGCCGAGTGTGAGCGACGGGTAGCGCGTTCGGTTGCCGATCTGTTCGGCCGCGTACTGATCCAGGGACACCCAGTTGCGGAACCCGCCGCGCTCCGGGTGCGGCGTGCCAGTGAGGAAGCATTTCTCGGCCGCGTGTGCACCGGTCACACCTGGGTGGCTGACGCCTGAGAACACAGTGAACTGGTCGCGATGCTTCGCGAGCCGCTCCAGGTATGGGGACAGAGCGTAGTCCTTGCCGGTGTTCTCTGGAAAGAAGAACTGTGGGAGGATGCCCATATTTGTTTCGATGCACACCATGCGCCGCGGCACATCGGCTTTGTCCGCGGCGTGTGTTGGCCGCATGGCGTCGAGCAAGGGCAGGGCCATCGCGACCCCAGCCCCGCGCAAGAAGGTCCGACGGGACAGCGCCCGCGGGGCAGGTGAGAAGGAGCGCGGCATGTTGATCGCGTTGGGTTGTTAGTGCGAAACGAGAGCGAAACGGCGGGGGATCATACAACTCTCGCAACTTTGGGGATCATCGTCAACGACATTCCGATGTGCCGATGCGATGCGCGGGGGGTAGGCGTCGCAGTTGGTGGTATGGCTAGGTCGATGTCAGGTCGCGCAAACCGCGACGTGGCGTGCTCAGCGGCCCTAGCGTGGAAAGAGCCGCCTTGACCGTTAGTGGTTTCACTCGCTACACTACTATTACATCATTGTCTTCCCAGGTTCAGGTCTGTTAGTACTCGATGCGGCTTCCCGCCACGGTCGCGTGACTCGCTTCCCCACAGGCTCCATCCCGATGTCGGACCCGGTTTCCACGGGCAATCTCTATCTGTTGGATGCCCACGGACTCATATTCCAGATGTTCTTCGGCGTTGGCCCGATGAACGCACCAGACGGGCGGCCCACGAATGCCGTCTACGGCGTCACGCGCTCCTTGATGAATCTCTACGACCGCGGCGCCGACTACTTGATCGCGACACTCGACCACGAGCAGCCGACCTTCCGCGTTACCATCGACGCGAGCTACAAGGCCCACCGCGACCCGCCACCGACCGACCTGCTCCTGCAAGAGCCGTTGATTCAGCAGGTGATGGAGGCGATGCGGATTCCGTTCCTCATAATGCCGGGCTACGAAGCCGACGACGTGATGGCGACTGTGTCTGCGCAAGCCGAATCGCGTGGGCTGAACGTGTTCCTCTGTACGTCCGACAAGGACTGCCGCCAGCTCGTCACCGACAAGGTGAAGATGCTGAACCTCCGCAAGGATTACGAAGTCCTCGACGCGGCTGGAATCATCGCGGACTGGGGCGTGCGTCCAGATCAGGTGATTGACTTCCAGTCGCTCGTTGGCGACTCGGTGGACGGCATCAAAGGTGTGGTCGGCGTCGGGCCGAAGACCGCGGCGAAGTGGCTTCAGCAGTACGGCACGCTCGACAAACTCATTGCGCACGCCTCCGAGGCACCTGGTGGGCCGAAGACGCGACAGGCACTCATCGACGCCATCGCGAACGGCAATCTGGCCAAGAGCAAGCAACTCGTCACGCTCGACAAGAACGTACCGGTTGCCTTCGACTGGGACGGGTGGCGCCGACGCGACTGGGACGGGCAGAAGCTTCTCGAACTGTTCCACGAGTTTGGGTTCCGCGGGTTTGCTGATCGCGTGCGCAAGACGCTCGCGAGCAGCGGAGCGAAGAAGAACGCCGAGGCGCTCTCGGTCGCGGACCTCACGCCTTCATCTGACGCGAGCGATCGCGGCGTTCCCGGCGCTACGGAACCCGCGAAGGCCAAGAAGTCGAAGAGCAAGAAGGACGCGACGCCGAGCCTGTTCGACAACGAGGCCGAACCAGTCCAACCGGTCGACGCGATCACGACGGGGGTCGAACCGGTGCTGTCCAACGACGGTTGGAGCTACTCCGGCTACGACACCGTGGACACCGAAGTGGATTTCAACCGCTTCCTCGCGGAATTGAAGCAGCAGAAATCGTTCGTCTTCGACCTCGAAACAACCGGCCTTGATCCTCTCCACGACCCCATCGTCGGCTACTCGTTCTGCTGGGAGAAGGGCGTCGCGTACTACCTCCCAGTGCGCGCCCCCAATGAGGAGGCCGCGCTCAACCCCGACGCGACACTCGCCGCTCTCAAGCCGGTCTTCGAGAACTCGAAGGTTGCGAAGCGAAACCACAACATCAAGTTCGACCAGATCGTTCTTGCTGCGAACGGTGTGCATCTCGCGGGCGTCGCGGGCGACTCAATGCTCGCGCACTACCTGCTCGACCCCGGGGCGCGCGCACACGGACTCGACGACCTCACGCTCGACGAACTCAAGCACAAGAACATCGCGATTCACGAACTGATTGGGAAGGGAAAGAAGCAGACCACGATGAATGCGGTGCCGGTCACGCGCGTCCGAGATTATGCGTGCGAAGACGCCGACGCCGCGTTCCAACTGGCCGCACTCTACGAACCACAACTGGAGGCGCGCGGGTTCCGCGAACTCTACGACACGCTCGAAGTGCCGCTGATCAGCGTGTTGGCCGAGATGGAACGTACCGGCATCCGCGTGGATGTGCCGTACTTGCAGAAGCTTAGCGAGGAGATGGGCACCGAACTCGTGGGACTTGAGAAGGAGATTCACGCGCTCGCGGGGCGCGAGTTCAACATCGGCTCACTGAAGGAACTGCAAAAGATTCTGTTCGAGGAACAGAAACTCCCCGTGCAGAAACGGACCGGGATCAAGAACGAACCTTCGACGGATCAGGAGTCGCTCGAACGGCTCGCGTCGCTCGGTCACGAACTGCCCAAGAAGTTGATCACGCACCGCAAGGTGACGAAACTGAAGGGCACCTACGTCGACGTGCTCCCGACGATGGCAGACGTAGAGGGTCGCGTTCACACGTCCTTCAACCAGGCGTCAGCCGAAACCGGGAGGTTGAGTTCAAGCAGTCCGAACTTGCAGAACATCCCGACGCGAACGGAGCAGGGGGCACAACTCCGCAAAGCGTTCATCCCGCGAGACGGCTGGACGCTGGTGACTGCGGACTATTCGCAGATCGAACTGCGGCTGCTTGCGCAGTTTTGCGGCGACGAGGCGCTGAAGACCGCGTTCATGGAAGACCGCGACGTCCACACTGCGGTCGCGGCGCAAATCTTTAAGGTCGCGGAGGCGGAGGTAACGAAAGCACAACGCGGAGTGGCAAAAACGGTCAACTTCGGCGTCATCTACGGGATGAGCGCGACCGGGCTTTCCACGCGATTGAGCATCTCACGGAAGGAAGCGGAAGAGTTCATCGACGCGTATTTCGCCCGCTACCCGAAGGTGTTGGAGTACCAGCAGAAGCTGTTGGGCCACGCGCACAAAACCGGTGAAGTTCGCACGCTGTTGGGACGCAAGCGCATCCTGAACGCGGGGGCGATCAACCCGAACTCGCGGTATCAAGGGCGCGGGCAGGCCGAGCGCGAGGCGATCAATTACGAGATTCAGGGTTCGGCCGCGGACCTGATCAAGCGCGCGATGCTCGCGGTGCGGAAGCAACTTCTGGCGCAGAAGTTGCATGCGAAAATGCTTCTCACCGTTCACGACGAACTCGTATTTGAATCACCGCCTGGTGAAGTGAGGGCGCTTGCACAGCTCGTTCGCAAGGAGATGACCGCGGCGATGAAACTGGACGTGCCGCTGCGAGTGGATGTGGCCGCCGGCCCGAACTGGCTGGAAGTGGAAGATGTTTAGCCCCAACTCGCTGTGGAGTGCGATCACGTTCAAACACGGCACAAAGCCGGTGATCGGCTTGATCGGTGCGATAGGCGCGGGGAAGAGCACTGCGGCGAGGTGTTTCGCGGCCCGCGGCGCACACGTGATCGACGCCGACACGATCGGGCACGAGGCGTTGCGGCAACCAGAGGTCGTCGGGGCGCTCGTGAAGATGTGGGGCGCAGGGATTCGCCGCGAAGACGGCACGCTCGACCGCCGTGCGATCGGGCGAATCGTGTTCGGCGACCCCGCGCAGCGGAACGCGCTCGAAGCAACGGTGTTCCCTTACATCAAGGGGCGCACGCACGAAGAGATCGTCAGGGTGCAAGCGAACCCGGATCAGGCGTTCATCATTTTGGACGCGGCGGTGCTCCTCGAAGCGGGGTGGGGCGACCTGGTCGATTCGCTCGTCTACGTGGACGCGCCGCGCGGAACGCGGCTCGCACGACTCGCGGCCCGGAGCGGCTGGAACGAGGCCGAACTGACCGCTCGCGAAGCGGCCCAGTGGCCCGCCGAAGAGAAGAAATCGCGGGCCGACGCGATCGTCGTCAACGACGCCGGACCGCTTGAGTTACAAGAAGCGGTAAACCGCGTGCTTGAGATCATCAGGATCGCGCGGAAACTGTAAGATCGTGATGTTTGGTTGGTATGTCCTCGGTCTATGTTGTTGAGTGGTTCGTGAGTGCGGGTCCGATTCTCACCCGAGTTGTTGCTGACGTTCATGGAGCGCTCCCGCGTCTCCCGTCAGCAACGGCCTTGCACTCACTTGATTGTCTTCTGACGTGCCGGTGAGGTTCCCCATGTCTGATCCCAAGTCCGATATCGTCAAGCCCACACGCCCGCCCGGTCGCGGTCGCGTCCGCAAATCCGACGAACAACCAGCCGTCCCCGCGCCGCCCGCGGATGACGACGGGTTCGCGACCGGGATCGTGGACGAAGCGCCCGCGACGCCCGAACCCGCTGCGGTGGTTGTGACCCCTCCGCCCGTTCCCCCACCCGTACCGGAGGTCCGCGAGCCGCGCCGCACAGAGTTGCGCGAGCAACCCCGCCCCGAGCGTGCCCCGCTGCGCGCGCCGGAACCGCCGCGTACCGCGGCGCCACCACCTTCGCCGTCGACGCCCGTGCGAATCGACCCGAACGAACAGGGCTTCGACGCCGAGACCAACTCTCGCTACGAGGAGATCAAGCGCGGAAACACGTACATCACCGAACTGCAACACATGACCATCGTGCAGTTGCAGAAGGCCGCAAAGGAGGAGGGTATCCCGCGCGAGGAGTACGCGGGCTTGAAGAAGCAGGATCTGGTGTACCGCATCCTGCGAGAGTTGAGCACGGCCAATGGCTTGATGTTCGGCGAAGGGACTCTGGAAGTTCTCCCTGACGGCTTCGGGTTTCTCCGCAGTCCCGACTACAACTACCTGCCGTGCCCGGACGACATCTACATTTCGCCGAGCCAGATCCGCCGGTTCGGGTTGCGCACTGGGGCCGTGGTCGCGGGACAGACGCGCCCGCCGAAAGAGAACGAACGCTATTTTGCGCTGCTCCGAGTTGAGGCAATCAACTACTCCGAGCCGGACCTGCTCACGCAGAAAGTGGTGTTCGACGACCTCACGCCGCTCCACCCCGAACGCCGGCTCAAGCTCGAAACGGCGTCCGACGAACTCAACACCCGCGTCATCGACCTGATCACGCCCATCGGCAAGGGGCAGCGCGGGTTGATCGTCGCGCCGCCGCGGACCGGGAAGACGGTGTTGCTCCAGAAGATGGCGAACTCGATCATCGCGAACCACCCGGAATGCTACGTTATCGTGCTGCTGATCGACGAGC
>SXGS01194561.1_pt1 | contig 49793 bp, 44 predicted proteins | sample 3174681 | NCBI WGS metagenome assembly SXGS01 (sample SAMN11356861, study PRJNA531348) | freshwater metagenome | isolation source: freshwater sample F1-80 | place: China: Fuxian Lake, Yuxi | collected 2017-12-25
CACGGCCGAGGGGCACGAGGTCGTCGGCCTGTTCATGAAGCTCCACGACGCCCCACCAGGGTCGGCGTCTTGCTGTGGATTGGACGAAGCCGCCGATGCGCGCGCCGTGGCCCACCAACTCGGAATTCCCTTCTTTGCGCTCGACCTTCGCGATCCATTTCGACGCGCGGTCGTCGACGATCTCATCGGTGCCTACGCCGCAGGCCGCACCCCGAATCCGTGTGTCCGCTGCAACGGACAAATCAAATTCCGCGTCCTGCGCGACCAGGCCCGTCAGCTTGGCTGTGACGCGCTCGCGACCGGCCACTACGCCCGCCGCGTCGACACCGCTGACGGCCCCGCCCTCGCGGTGGCTGCCGACGCCTCGCGCGACCAGACCTACTTCCTGTGGTCCACCCCGGCCGACGCCCTCGCGGACCTCCTCCTTCCGCTCGGCGACCTGACGAAGGCAACCGTCCGCGAGCGCGCCCGAACGCTTGGCCTGCCCAACGCGGACAAGCCAGACAGCCAGGAGATCTGCTTCATCCCCGACGGCGATGTCGCCGCCTTCCTCCGCCGCGAACGTCCCGAGTTGGGCAACTCCGGAACCTATGTTGGCGACGACGGCCGCGTGCTCGGCCAACACGGCGGTGCCGCTGGCCACACCGTCGGCCAACGCCGCGGGCTGGGCCTGGCCTTGGGGTCCCCTACCTACGTCCGCGACATCGACACGGAGCGGGGCGTCGTGCACGTGACAACCGATCCCCGGCGCTTGCTGCACGGAGCGTTTGGCCTGCGCGACGTCGTCCGTCACGCCCCCTTCCCCGAGGACGGTCTCTCGGTCCGCGTCCGCCACCGCGGCCAGCGCGTCCCGGCGCGCGTCCAAGGCGATCGGGTCACCCTGCTCTCCCCGCTCCGGGGCGTGACGCCTGGCCAATCGGCCGTGTTCTACGAGGGCGACCGTCTGCTGGGCGGCGGCGTCGTCACCCAGGCGTCGCCCTGGACCGAAGCATGAGCGCGCTGGACGCGCTGATGGGCCGCATCGGTCACCGCTTTCGCGATCCCGAACTGCTGCGCCTCGCGATGACGCACCCGTCGCGTCGCAATGAGTCAGCCTTGGACGCTGACAATGCGCGTCTGGAATTCCTCGGGGACGCCGTGCTGAGGCTCGCCGTCGCCCAAATCCTGTTCGACCGTCACCCTGACCTTGACGAAGCCCGCCTCACCGAGTGGACGCGGGCCGCCGTGAGCGCGGGGCCGGTGAGCCGCGTTGGCATCGCGCTCGGGCTCGACGACGTGCTGGACCTCGGCGTCGGGGAACGCGCCAACACGGGCGGCCGCAACAAGCGCATGGAAGACGCGACCGAGGCCCTGCTCGGCGCGGTCTTCGTCGATGGTGGCTTCGCCGCCGCCCGCGAGCGCGTCGCGATGTGGTTCCGTGGGCCGCTCGAGGCGCCCCCCGAGGTTGTCCCGGACGACCCCAAGGGCGCCCTGCAGGCCATGCTCCAGAAACGCGTAGGCAATCCCAAGCCAGTCTACGAGGTCGCGCCCGCGCCAAGCGAAGACGGCGGCGCCCGCTTTGCTGCGACCGTCCACGACGAAAAGGGCACCCTGCTTGGGCGTGGCGAAGGCGCCAACAAAAAGGACGCCGAAAAGGCAGCCGCGCGCGATGCGCTCACGCGCGGTCTCGCGCCATGACCTGGCCCATCGTCGTTCCCGTCCACCTTGGCTGCTGCCCCGGCGAACCGCGTTGCGTGTGGTGTTCCCCGCCCCCCCCTGCGCCGGATCTGGACGCGGTCACAGCCTCTGTGTGGATGGCTCGGGAACGCGACCCGAGCGCGGTCGTCGCTTTTATCGGTGGCCGGCCGCCCGACGATGACCTGCTCGATGCCATCGACGGCGCGCCCTTTTGGTGCCGCGTCCGGCCCGACCTCCTCGACCCCGAAGCCGCCGAATATCTGTTCGAACGAGGCTGCACCGGTTTCGAATTGGACGTCGCTACGCTCGACGACGAAGCGTTGGCCCGAACGGGCCGGCCCTACGACGCCGCCCGCGTGTTCCGGATGGCGGCGGCCCTGCGGCAACGCGGGCGCGTGGGCGCCGTATTGGCACCGGGTTGGCCCTACACGTCTGCGGAGATTGCCCTGGACGATGCGCGGCGCCTCGTTGGCCATGTCGACCGCATCCGCCTCCATCCCGTCCTCGTCCTGATGGGGAGCCGGCTCGAGGGCCTTCATCGAAACGGCCTCTACGCGGCCCTTCCGCTTGGCGAAGCCGTGACGTTGTGCCGCACCCTTCTCGACCTGCTCGAGGGCGCCGGCATCGAGGTCGTGCGCGTCGGCCTTCATCCGGAGGCCGACGGCTTCGGCCGCGCCCTCGCCGGCCCTCGCCACCCGGCCCTGCGCGAAGCGGCCGAGGCCCACCGGGCGCTTGCCGCAGTCCGCGCGGAACTGGCGACCGTACCCCGAGGAGCCGACGTGACCGTGTACTGTGCGCCCTGCGACGAGACGCGCACGCGCGGCCCGCTCAACGAAAACGTGAGAACCCTGCGGGCCGACCTCGCCCTCTCGGAGGTCAGCATCGTCCCCGACGCCGAACTTACCCGCGGCGCTTGGCGCGTGGCGGTCCGATGAGCCATCGCTACGGCGTCGTCGCGCTCGTGGGTGCACCCAACGCGGGCAAGTCGACGTTGCTGAACCGTCTCGTTGGCGCCCACCTTGCGATCGTCTCGAGCAAACCCCAGACGACCCGTGACCGCATCGTTGGCGTGGTCACGCGCCCGGACAGCCAAATCGTCCTCATCGACACGCCCGGCCTGCACGCGGCCTCCACCGAGCTCAACCGGGCGATGGTGAAGCAGGCCGAGGCGGCGGTCCAGGAGTCCGACCTGCGCCTCTGGGTCGTCGACGCCATTCCCGCTGCGCGCCGGGCGGAACGTGGCGAACCCATCGTGCAGGAACCGGAGCGCCAACTCGCTTCTCGGTTGCCGGGCCCTCGGCAGGTGGCCCTCAACAAGATCGACGTGATTCCGCGCCCGTTGCTCCTTCCCGTGATGGCCGCGTACGCCGAATTGGTGCCCGAATCGGCGCCGATTCCAATCAGTGGACTTGTGGGCGACGGCGTCGAACAGGCCATCGCCGCGATCCTGCCCCATTTGCCGGAAGGACCAGCAGCACACGACGCCGACACGTGGACGACCGCAACCGAACGTTTTCTCGTCGCAGAAATCGTGCGAGAGAAGATCTTCCACTACACGGAACAGGAAGTTCCCTACGCCACGGCCGTCGAGGTGCTCCAATTCGACGAAACCCAACGCGAGGCCGGAAAGCTTAGGATCATGGCGGACATCATCGTCGAGCGGGACAGCCAGAAGGGCATCCTCATCGGCAAAGGTGGCGACATGCTGCGGCGCATTGGCACCGCCGCGCGTCGCGACATTTCTGAGTTGCTCGACGCGCGCGTGCACCTCGAATTGTTCGTCAAGGTCGAGCGGGAATGGAGCCGATCGCTCAAAGGCCTACGGCGCGTCGGCCTCAAGCTCTGACGGCGTCGAAGAACGCACCCAACGAAGGAGGCGGCGCTCCACGGTCGGCATCGCAGCCACCAGCGCTTCGTCGGCATCGTCACTGAATCGATCGAGGTGGACCGGGACGTCGAACGACGTCGACGTCACCGCAGCATCGCGCCGAATCGCGTGCACATGAATCGTCCAACGGAACCGGCCGAGGACCTCGCGCTCGGAGCGGGCCGTCGCCACCACGAGCCACGCTGGACCGCTTTCCGGCAGGCGCTCGAAACGCTGGTCGACGTCGCGCAACGGGATGAGCGGTGCCACGTCGACAGGCTGGGCGTGTTGTCCCAGGCCGGACAGGGTCGACGCCAACGCCACATCGGCCGCTTCAGGCCACGCCGTCGCCGGTCGGGCGTCCACCGTCTGCAACAGCGTCGCGACCGCAGCCGGAACGCGGTCCCCTGCAGCTGAGGGTCCCGCGTCCGCACACGCCAAAAGCAGGCCGATCAGAACCATGCTTCGGCCTCCAACGCCACGAGGTGGTGGGTGTGGATTTCGACGTTGCCAAAGGCGTCGTTGGCGTCGACCGTCTCGACGAAGCCGTTGCCGAAGGCCACGTTCACGTTGCTTTGCTGGACGCCGTAGAGCAGCCGGAGGCTGGGCCGCGACCACAGGCCGGGTCCCAGCGGCTGCAGGACGAAGCCGCCTTTGCCCTGCCAGGTGTCCCGCGTATCGGTGTCCCCCATTTCCAGGCCGTCGGCGTCGGGCAGGCCGTCCGTGCTCGCGAAGATGCTGTCGGCGTGTTCGCGCCACATGGCGCCATTGCGGGACCACTCGCGGGCCAGGCTGGTTTCGACGAGCAACGCCACCGTAGGCCGCAGGGCCACCTGGGTCCGCACCACACCGCTTCCGTAGATGCGGTCGTGGTCGGTGGGGGCGATCTGATTGTCACCATCGCGGTCGTCGCCGAACAGCCCGCCCACGGCAACCTCGACGATTCCGAAGCCCAAACGGGACTCGTGGCCGACGACCAAGCGGGTGCGGTCGTCGGTAAACGCGGTCACGTACAGATCGACGTCGCCGTCGTCCGTCGCCTCGACGGACCGAAGCGTCGGATGGACACGTCGGTAGGAGGCATACGTCGCGCTCCATCTCAGCGGCCCTACGTCGCCGAAGCCAAGGTAGGCCACGACGCCGCCAGACATCGCGTCCCGCGGGCTCGGATCGGGAAACATCTCTGCGAGCGCGGGATTTTCGGCGACGAACGACGAAACGACCGTGCCGCGGATCCAGTCCTCGTACGCCATGCCGGGCGTTTGGTACGGCGCGTAGACGTTGCCAGGCACACCAGGTTGAATCAGCCCTTCAGCCCCTCCGCCGATCTCGACGTGGTCGCCAAGGGCGGCCCGGAACGCGAGGCCCGCGGTCGGAACCGCGTCGTAGGCGAGCCCATGCAACGCGAATCCAGCGTCACCGACGCCGAGGCGAACCTCGGTGTCTCCTCGGCGCCACGTCGCGGCGCCGCCGACCGTGCCCACCATGAGGCTGGCCGGGCGCATGTCGTAGAGCCCGAGCTCTCCAAACTCGAAATCGAGCGTCCCGAATCGAAAGGTCCAGTCGCGTCCCGCGACGCGGCCAGCTTCCACATCGAGTTGGCTCAGCCGCAGGCCCGCGAGGTTGCCAAGCGTCGGCTCGGCGCCTCCGACGGCACCCCCCTCAATGCGCGCGTGGAGCGAGGACGTCGGCGCGTCCGAGCCCGGCTCCGGCGGCAGCACGTCGTAGCGGAGGTCGAGGACCGCGTAGGGCCCTTCGTTCATGAGGCGGCCGTAGAGGTTCCAATGCCCGAGCCGGCCGTTGCCGCCCATCCAGTCGGGCCGGGCCATCACGCGCATGTACCCGCCTGCGCCAAATTCGCCGGCAGACGCAAGGACCGCCAGCCAGGGAATCATGGCGCCACCAGGACGACGATGCTGCGCGCCGCGACGTCCCAGGTGGCCGCGGTCGTCCGCTGCGGCGCCTGAAGGCTGACGTTGGCGGACGCGAGGGGGTCGGCGTCCGGGGCGTCGACAAACCAACCCGTCGGCTCGAGCCCCGTCCCCGGCAGGTCGTAGTAGGACTGAGTGTCGACCACGACGTCCCACGCGTGGTCCTGCGGCAAACTGAACGTCCGGATTCCCGCGTCGCCGTTGATCAGGATGCGCAAGCGCCGCGGATGTTCAGCCGTTGCCCCGTAGTCCACCGCAATCGCGCGTCCGCCCCATGTCGTGCCGTCGGCCGCGTGCCCGGCGGGGTCCCACCACGTCATCGGCATGCCGCCGTCCCAGTCTTCCACCGCAAACGCGCCGGGGTGCGCCTTTCGCAGCGCGATCAAGCCGCGGACATAGTCGTGCATCCGATGGCGGTACTGATTGTTCGCGTTTTCGCTCGTCCACTCGCCCCAGCGGAACCAGTTCCAGGCGTTGTCGGCCCAGGTGCTGTAGGCGTTGTTGTTGCCGTACTGGGTGCGCATCCACTCATCGCCACCGAGAAGCATCGGCGTGCCGCGCGACAGAAACAGGAGCGCAAAGGCGTTGCGCATTTGCCGCCTCTTTTCCCATTCCTCGGTCCAACTCCGGCTGTGGTTGTTGGACTCCCCGCTCGTCGGGTCGCACCAGGCGCTACATGCATCTTCGCAACAAACCGAATTGAGCGGGCCGCACCCGTTCTGCTTCTCCTCGAAGGCAAACAGGTCGAACATCGTGAAGCCGTCGTGCGCCGTCACGAAATTCAGGGAATGGTAGGGTCTACGTCCGTTACCCGCGTATCGGTCGAAGGAGCCCGTCATCGCGCCGCCAAGATCGATGGCACCCTGGCGCGTGTTGAGGGCCGAGAAGTCGTCGTTGAGGAAGGTTCGCACGGTGTCGCGGAAATTCGCGTTCCATTCCGCGAAACCCACACCCTCGGCCACGAGGCTGGCCGGGTAGTTTTGGCTCGCGTCGTAGGCGACCGACCAAGGCTCGGCGATGAGGCGCGTGCCGTGGGCGAGGAGGACGGGGTCGTCGGCAATCTCCTGCAGCAGCGTCCCCTCCGCAGACGTCCAGTACTGACTTGGCGCTCCGTCGGGTTCCCCGAGCACGGCCGCCAGGTCGAAACGGAAGCCGTCGACGTGCAATTCCGTGACGGCGTACCTCAGGGAGTCGAGGATCTGGCGCCGGGCCGGAACGTGGTTCGCGCGCACCTGGTTGCCAACCCCCGTGCTGCCGTCCCAGAAGCCTTGTTTGGCGTTCTCGAGCTCGTAGTACGATGACGAGTCCAATCCACGCCAAGACAGCAGGTTGGCCACCTCCTGGGAGTCCAAGTTGGCCGCGGCGGCCGGGTCACAAAGGAAGTCGCCGTCGGGGTCGTCGTAGTACAACTTCGTTCGGTAGAGCCCACCTTCGCCGGTATGGTTGTAGACGACGTCGAGGATGACCTCGACCCCTGCCTGGTGCAGCTTGTCCACCATTTCCTGGAATTCTTCGACCTGGGTGACGGGTTCGTCCCCCCCCTGCCAAGACGCCGACATGCTCAATTCGTTGGCGAACCAGGACAGGTTGTTGTAGCCCCAGTAGCCGCCGTCGAGGCCCTTTTCGTGGACGGGCAGCAGTTCCACCGCCGTCACGCCAAGATCTCCGAAATAGGCAGCCCCTTCGCCTACGCCACGAAAACTTCCGAAATGTTCGACGCCAAGCGCGGACGACGACGCGTCCATCGAAAAGCCCTTGACGTGGACCTCGTAGACAACGAGGTCCTGGTGCCCACCCCCCGCAGCGCGTTCAGCCTGCCAAGCGGTTTCATGGTCGGACCAAGTGTAGGCCGGCGCCACGACGACGGATTTCGCGGCTGCCGACCATGTGGTTTCCGCCCGATACTCGCCGCTGGCCGCCGAACCACGCGTCCAATCGTGGTCGCGGTGCAGCGCCTTGGCGTAGGGGTCGATGAGCAACTTGTTGGGGTTCATCCGATGACCCCCTTCGTCGACGTCCGCTCTGAAGCCGTTGACTGTACCGGGCAAGAAGGACCCTTCAACCTCCCAGTTGGGGCCCCACGCGATGATGCCGTAGTGCTGGCCTGGACCGACACCCTCGACGTAAACGTTGAACACGTCGCCGTAGCGGGTCAGCGCGAATTGGGCGGTGGGCTGCGTGGACTCGGGGTCGTCGAAGAGCAGTACGTCCACGGCCGTCGCGGACGCGCTGTAGACGCCGAAATTCGTGCCGCGGTCGATGAGGGTCGGGCCAAGGTGCTCCAGCTCGCCAATCGCCGTCCAATCCAGCGAGGGCGCCTTGTCCTCGCGATGGTAAAGCCGGATGTAGTCGGGGTTCGCGCAGGCGGCGACGATGTGCCAAACGACCGGCATGTCCTCGACTATGCAGGCGATCGCGCAGGTGCGAGCTAAGAAGGCCAATGGCCAGGCCGCTTCCCCAAATCTCCGCCCGACCCGACGCGCCCTGGTTCACCCTCCTCAACGCGCTGCGCGACGCCGGTCACACAGGCGTCAAAGAGGGTTGTGCCGAAGGTGATTGTGGCGCCTGCGCCGTCGTCCTCGTCGACGGCATGACGGCCCCGGCGCGCCCGCGGGCGATCAACGCGTGTTTGACGCTCGCGGCCGCCGTCGCCGACCGCCCCGTCGTCCCGGCCGACGGCTTGGGTGGGCCCCAGGCCCTGCACCCCGTCCAACGCGCCATCGCAGCGAATGGCGGAAGCCAGTGCGGCTACTGCACGCCGGGCTTCGTGGCCGCCATCGCCGAGGCCGCTCACCGGACGGATTGGGTCCACGAAGGGGACCTGGACGACGCCCTTTCCGGGAACCTCTGCCGCTGCACCGGCTACCGCCCGCTCCGCGAAGCGCTGCGCGCCACGGCCGGCTCGCGCCCCAACGACGTCCTCGCCTCGCTCGCCGCCACGACTCCGCGCCCGGCCTCGGTCTCCGCGCCATCGCCTCGCGGCGGCTTCTGGGCCCCGGCGACGCTCGAGGAATTGTGGTGGATCCAACGTGACCACCCCGACGCCATGCGCGTGGCGGGTGCCACAGACGTCGGCCTCGCCATCAACCTGCACGGGGCGCGCCCGCACGCCGTCATCGCACTCGACCGGCTCCCGGAACTCCGCGGTATGGACGCCGACGCCGACCGCGTCGTCCTCGGCGCGGGCGAACCCTTGGCCGATGTCGAGGCGTTCACGCGCACCGAATTGCCCGTCGTCGCCCGCATGTTGCGCATGTTTGGCTCGCGGCCCATCAAGATGCGCGCGACCCTTGGCGGCAACCTCGCAAACGCCAGCCCCGTAGGCGACCTCGCCCCCGTCCTGCTCGCGCTCGACGCCCACCTCGTCGCACGCAGCCCCCGAGGCGACCGGACGATCGCCATGGACGACTTCTTCGTCGGGTACCGGGCCACCGCCTTGGCGCCAGGCGAGTTGATCCTCCACGCCTCGATTCCCCGCCCCCGACCTGGCCAAAGGCACGGCGCCTACAAGGTCAGCCGGCGCCGCGAGATGGACATCTCGGCCGTCGCCTTCGCTGGTCGCGTGTCCGTCGACGCCAACGGGTGTGTCATCGAAGCCCGCCTCGCCTACGGCGGGATGGCGGCGACGACCGCGCGCGCCAGAGCCACCGAGCAAGCCCTGCTCGGACGGGTCTGGGGCCCCGACGCGGCGACGGCGGCGGGCGCGTCGCTCGACCGGGACTTCACGCCGCTCAGCGACGTCCGCGGCAGCGCGGGCTTCCGGGCGACGCTCGCGCGCAATCTCCTCCTCGCCTTCGCGATCGAGACCGAGCACGACGACTTCGTCGCGTTGCCGGCGCTGCCGACGGCGACCGTGGTGACCCGATGAGCCGCACCGAAACGGCCCATCTCAGCGCCGCCCTGCACGCCACGGGCGAGGCCCTCTACGCCGACGACTGCGTTCCGCCCGACGCGCTGCACGCCACGTTGGCGATCGCACAGTCCGCAGGAGGCCGGCTTCTCGCGGTCGACCTTCGCGCCGCCGCCGTCACAGACGGCGTCGTCGCTATCCTCACAGCCGCCGACCTCAAGGCGCGCCGCACCATCGGTCCCATTCGCCACGACGAACCCGTCTTCACCGACGCCGAGGTCGCGACCTGGGGCGCGCCGGTGGCCCTCGTCGTCGCCACGACGCGGGAGGCCGCGATGCAGGCGGCATCCCAAGTCGTGGCCACGGTCGAGGGGAGCCCGCTTCCGCCCGACCTCGCCTCCGCTGACGACGCCGGGATCTACCTGACGGACCCCCACGTCATCACCTGGGGAGACGTCGCCGCGGCCGAAGCCTCCGCGGCAATCGTGTTCGAGTCCGAGGTCGAGACGCCCGCCCAAGACCACTTCCCGCTCGAGACCCACGCGTCGTGGGCATCTGTTTCGGCCGACGGCAGCGTCCACGTCGTCGCAAGCACACAACATCCGACGGAAATGGCCCGCGAAATCGCCGCCGTCCTCGGGCTGCCCGAGGCGTTGGTTCGCGTGGAGGTCCCGCGCATGGGCGGCGGCTTCGGAGGCAAGGAGTCCCAGTCGACGCCAATGGGCGTCTGGGCGGCGCTCGCGGCGCGCCACACCGGGCGGCCTGTCGTCGTGCGCTTCGACCGCCGCCAACACATGGGCTGGACGGGCAAACGTCATCCGTTTCGCGCACGGAGCCGCGCTGCGTTTGACGCCACGGCCCGCCTCGTGTCCCACACGGTGGACCTCGTGTCGGACGGCGGCGCCAGCCTGGATCTGTCCGGGCCCGTCATGGATCGGGCGCTGTTTCACCTCGACGCCGGCTGCTTCACGCCGAACGGCCGGTTCACGGGCCGCGTCGCGCGGACGTCGCGCCCGTCCAACACGGCGTTCCGAGGCTTTGGGGCGCCACAAGGCCTGGCGGTGACGGCGACGGTCCTTCAACGAGCCGCGCGGCACTTCGGCCTGCCCCTCGAGGAGGTCTGGCGCCGCAACGTCTACACCGAGGGACGCGACGTCGCGCCCTACGGCCAGGTCATCGAGGACCCGCGCGGGGCGGCCGTCCTGGCCCGGGTCTGCAGCCAGAGCGACATCGAAGAACTGCGCCGGGAAGTCGACCGCTTCAACGCGAGCAGCGTGTACGTCAAGCGCGGGGTCGGCGTTGCCGTGGCCACCTTCGGCATCTCATTCACGAACGCGATGCTCAACCAGGCCGGCGCCGTCGTCAACGTCTACACCGACGGCTCCGTACGCGTGCACCACGGCGGCACCGAGATGGGCCAGGGCCTGCACACGAAGGTGGCCACCCTCATCGCCGCCCGTTTCGGACTACCGATCGGGCGCGTCATCGTGGCGGACACCGACACTGGCATCGTCCCCAACACGAGCGCGACCGCGGCCAGCTCGGGGACCGACCTCAACGGCGCCGCGGCCATGCATGCCGCCGACGCCATCGCAGAACGACTCGCGACGGTGGCCGCCACCTCCTGGGGCGTCGACCCCTCGACCGTTCGTTTCGAGGACGGATCGCTGCACTCGGCGGTGGGCAGCCGCAGTTTCGCCGACGTCGCCCAGGCCGCGTGGGTCCAGCGCGTGCCCTTGTCCGCGGCCGGAACCTACGCCACACCGGGAATCCAGTATGACCGCGTCGCCGGCAGGGGGACGCCCTTTGCCTACCACACGTTCGGCGCCGCCGTCGTCGAAGTCGAGGTTCACGGGCTCACCGGCGAACATCGGATGCGGAGAATCGATATCGTCCAAGATTGTGGCCGCTCCATCGCGCCGCTCATCGATCGGGGCCAGATCGAGGGGGCATTCATCCAGGGCGCCGGCTGGTTGACGACCGAAGAGGTGCGCTACGACGGACTTGGACGCGTCACGACGCTAGGTCCGTCCACCTACAAGATTCCGTCCGCTGGCGACGTACCGGCCCACTTCCAGGTGACGCTGTTGCCCAATGCGGACGCTCCGCGCGTCGTAGGCCACAGCAAGGCCGTCGGTGAGCCTCCGCTCAATCTCGCCGTGGCGGTTCCGGCGGCGCTTCGGGAGGCCATCGGTGCGTTCGGTCCGGGCGAACCCATCCTCGGACTACCGGCCTCCCCCGAGCGCATCCTTGCCGCCATCGACGCGGTGCGCCGCGGCTGATCAGGGGCGACACACCCAGGTCGTGACCCGCGTCTCGACGTACTCCAACAGGCCGTCGGACAGCGCGTCGAAGCTGTAGTCGTAGGTCACCTCGCGGCCCTCGACGTCGTACGCGGTCAGGGCCGTCACCGTGGTGGTCGTCGGCAACGTGATGATCTCGATGATGAGGGACGTGATGCGGCCGTCGGCGTCGTAGGTCCAGGCCGTGATTTGCTCGAAGGCCCGGTCATTGGTCGCGTCGACGGCCACCGACGTCATCCGGTCCTCGTCCCAAACGCGGTCCTCCACACGGTCGATGTCCCCATCCCCATTGAGGTCGGCCTCGACATGTTCGTGGTCGCCCGTCCAGGTGTGGGTCCACAGTTCGTCCAGATCGCCGTCCACGCCAACATCGGCCACCCACGACTGACGGCGCCCGTCGCTGTAGGTGCCCGTGTACACGATGTCGACGTCGGGGTTGGCGCCAAGCGCCAGGGTCGATTGGACGAGATTGTCGCCGTCCCAGGTATGCGCCCAGGTCTCGTCGACGACACCATCGTTTCCGTCGTCGACCGTGTACGCCACCATGCGGCCGGAAGCGTCGTACCCAAACGTCTCGACGGCCAGGTACGGACCTGTGTGCTCGGACCGAGAAGGCAGGTGCAAGCCGGCGACGTCAACGAAGGTCGTCACGTCGATTTGGTCGGCTATGGGGATTTCGGTGTAGTGCCGGACGAAGGAAATCGCCCCGCCGAGGACGTCCAAGGACGTCGTCGTGATCGACTCGGGGTCGGCATCGCCGTCATCGGTCCCGAGCCCGGTTCCCACGCAATCCACCTCAGCCGCCCATGTCAGCCAAGGTTCTGTGGGCTCCGGTGGGGGGGGAGGCGTGTCGGTCGTGGGTGGCAGATCCGTTGCAACCTCACTCTCCGTGTCCGTCGGTGGGTCCGACGCCAACGGAGAATCGCTTTCCGCGACAGGGTCCTCGCCACAGGCCAACAGGCACAGGGTCCACACGCGCATTCGGCCTCCGTACGGACTCCTAACTGCGCCTTGCGGGATACCGGCACCATGGGATCAACGGGCGGAGGTGCCCATGTCGCCCCGGCGTTTCGCCAACGCGCTTGCCTTGCCCTGGAGGCGCCGCTGAGCGTCGCCCTCACCGTCGAAGACACGTCGTCCTGTGTTCAGGTCGAGGCGCTGCGGCGCGATCTAGACCTCCGCGTGGACCCGTCGTTGACCGGCGTCGCGGTGACGGTCCGCGTGGCGCTGGACATGGCCACCTTGGCCGTGGCGAGCGGCGGCGAATTGCTGTGGGAACGTAGTCTGCCGATGCCGCCCGAAGACTGCCCCTTTTCGGCTGCGTTGATCGCGGCGTCGGTGGAACGGGGTCTCTCCGAAATTCCGGCGGCCTCATGGGACGCGACTGAAACGGCGGCGCCCCTGCCCTGGTTCGACATCGCCGCCGGTGTGAGCCTCGGCCTCTCGCCGAGTGAGCCTAGACTCACGGGTTGGGGTCGCGTCGGAATCCCCGTTTCGGAACCGATTTCCGCGACGTTTGCCGTCCGCGCCGATGCGTTCGGGACCACCGATTTGGCCGACGCCACCGTGCGCACTCACGTCGCCAGCGCTCCGCTCGGACTCGGCGTCGATTTGCGGCCCCTCCGCCTTCAGGCCGAGGTCGCCCCCGGGATCGCGGTGGCACGAGGGCGCGGCTTCGACGAAGACCGAAGCGGGGTCGCGCCCCACCTCTCGGTCATCGCGGCCGTCGAAGGTCCGCGACGCGGACCCCTGTGGGCGAGGGCGGAGGTCGAAGTACCCGTCTTGTTGGTGATTTGGGAGGACGAGGGCATCGGGCCGTCAGCGCGAGAAGCGCCCGTTCGCGTGGGCCTGAGCGTGGGTGTCGGCAACGGACCGAAGTCACGCTAAGATCGGCGCGATGTGGATGTTCCTGGCCTGCGGTTTCGAAATCGGTGTCGGCTACTCGGCCGCTGAGCGCGCCGATGCGGATGCCGACGGCTACCGGCCGCTCGACGGCGACTGCGACGACGCCCGCGCCGACGTCTTCCCTGGCGCCACAGAAGTATGCGACGGGGTGGACCAGTCCTGCGACGGGGCCGTCGACGAAGGCCCCAACGACATCTCCACCTGTGCACGGACCGAAGAAATCGTCCAGGTCGCATCGACGGACCTGCTCGTCGTCATCGACAACAGCCCAGGCACGGCCGCCGTCAACCCGATCCTCTCTGGCGCCGCCACCGACTTGCTCACGCCCTTGTTGTTGCCTGGCGCCGACATCCATGTCGCCGTGGCGACCACGGGCGCCCTCGACGCTCCCGACGGCGTGCTCCGCGACGTGTTCGGCCGCATCTTCGTCGACCAGGGCACCGGCGTCGACGCCGCATCGGACTGGCTGGCCGAGGCCGTGCGCGCGCCCGAGCAAGTCCTCGACGCGAAACGGACCCGGGCCGCCATCGAAGCGGCCATCCTGACCCCTTCCGAGCGCGACGTGGCGTTTGGCCGGGCCTGGGCGGCGCTCGCTGTCCTGATCGTGGCCGAAGAAGACGACGACGCCGGCAATCTTCCGTACGTCACCGACCTCATCCGCGACCTCGGCGAAGCCCGTGGCCTCGGGCGCGCCACCGTCCACGCCATCACGGGGGTCGGCGACGGGAAATGTGAGATGGCTGCGGCCACGGAGACGCTCGCCCTCGTCGAGCTTTCGGGCGGCACCGCCACGAGCGCGTGCGCAACCGATTTCGCCGTGTTTTCCTCGTCCGTGGGCCAACTGGCCCTCCAGTCGGGCCTTCACGACAGGTTCATGCTGAGCGATGTCGCCGTGGAGTCCAGCTTGAGCGTCGTCATCCTGCTTCCCGACGGAAGCGAGTTGGCGATTGCGCCAGACGATGTCGTTTACGACCCGAAAGGCAGCGGCATCTGGCTCTCAGGCTTCGTGCCCCCGGTCGGCTCCATCATCCGCATCGAATATCTCGCCCAACCGTGAGTTTGCACGCCGAGAACGGCGCGGAACACGACCTTCCCGCCCATCCAACACCGCGCGCGTACCTGATTGCGTCGCACCCTCGGAGCGGCAGTTCGCTCTTGGCGCGCGCCCTATGGGACACCGGCCGAGCCGGTCGCCCATGGGAGTACTTTGGCGCCGTGCACATCGCGCAGTTCCATGCGCGGTGGCGCCTTCCTCACGCTCCGGCGCCCAACCCGGCGTGGTGGGACCGCGCCGTTCGCGCCCTCAGGCGTCGATTGGGACATCGAGCGCCAACGGCCGGCGAGCGGCTCGGCCTCGAGCGATGGACCCAGGAGGCCGTCCGCGACTACGTGGAGCGCCTGGTTGCGCATCGGACGACGGAGAACGGGGTCTTCGGCGTCAAAGCCCATCACGAACAAGTCGACGTGCTGTTTTTCCGTAAGGGACTCGACCCGGCCGGCGTCCTGCCCGACCTCCGCGTCGTATGGATCGAGCGCCGGGACCGCGTCCGCCAGGCCGTCAGCCTCGTTCGCGCACGGGCCTCGTCCCGTTGGTCGGCGGACCAGGCGGGGCGGGACGAAGCGCCGTACCGACGGGAGGCCATCGACGATGCCCTCGCCGACATCCAACGGTGGGACGACGCGTGGGCCCCATGGCTTGCGAGCCGCCCGCCCGTGTTGCGGCTCACCTACGAGGATCTCACGTCCGATTGGGTCGGCACTTTGTCGAAGACCTTTGACGCTCTCGACCTGAGCCCCCCGGCGCGATGGCCGGAGCCTGGCCAGCGCAAGCAGTCCGACCACATTTCAGAGGCGTGGGTCCAGCGCTACCGGGCGGGCTGAGGCCGCCTGGGAACGTAGGGGTCCAGCGCGATAGCGCCCGCGCTGCGAGCGCCCCGTGACCTGGTCGATCACCACACCCATCTACTACGTCAACGGCAAGCCCCACATCGGGCACGCCTACACCACGATTGCGGCCGACGCGGCCGCACGCTGGATGCGGCGTCTGGGACACGACACATTCTTGCTGACGGGCACGGACGAACACGGCCAAAAGGTCGCGGAGGCGGCAGCGGCGCGTGGCATGGCACCCAAGGTCCACTGCGACGACATGGTCGTCGGCTGGCGCGCGCTGATGGACCGCCTCGGCATCACCTACGACCGCTTTCTTCGCACCACGGACGCCGACCACATCGCCGTCGTCCAGGGTGTGCTGACGTGGATGAAGGAGCGCGACCTCATCTACCGCGCCGAGTACACGGGTTGGTACAGCATCGCGGCCGAGCGGTTTTGGACGGAGAAGGACCTCGTCGATGGCAAGTGCCCCGACACCGGCACTGCGGTCGTCGAGATCACAGAGGCCAACTGGTTTTTCCGGATGTCCCAATTCCGCGAGCCGCTGCTCGCCCATTTGGCCGCCCACCCGGAGGCGATTCAGCCGGAGAGCCGGCTCAATGAGGTCCTTGGCTTCCTGCGGCAGCCGCTCGAAGACCTGTGCATCAGCCGGCCCAAAGCGCGGATGAATTGGGGCATCGACTTGCCCTTCGACCCCGACTTCGTCACCTACGTCTGGTTCGACGCGCTGCTGAACTACGCGACCGGGGCCGGGTGGAGCCCGGGCAAAGCCCTGTCGGCGACCCGCTGGCCGGCGACCGTCCACCTCGTCGGCAAGGACATCCTCACGACCCACGCCGTGTACTGGAACACGATGCTTCTGGCGTTGGGACTGCCGCTGCCGACCACTCTGTTTGCCCACGGCTGGTGGGTGAGCACGGATGGCCGGAAGATGTCGAAGTCGCTTGGCAACACCATCGATGTCGACGGTCTGATCGAAGGCTTCGGCGTCGACGTCCTGCGGTGGTTCCTCCTGCGCGACGTGGCGTTTGGCGCCGACGGCGCCTTTTCCTACGACAACTTCCTCGTCCGTACGAACGCCGACCTCGCGAACGACCTCGGCAACCTCGCGCACCGGGCAACGTCCATGACCGTGTCGTGGCGCGGCGGTGCGGTCCCTCCGCTCGCGGCGCCGGGTCCCGCTGAAGCGGCCCTCGCGGAGCTGGCGCACGCGACCGTCGCATCGGTAGCCGATGCCATGCCCCGGCTTGCCTTCCACGAAGCGCTGGAAGCCATCGTCGGCCTCGTCCGCGCCGGCAACAAGTACGTCGACACCCGGGCCCCCTGGGCGCTCCGCAAGTCTGGCGACGAGGCCGGCGTCGACACCGTGCTCCGCACCTTGCTGGAGCTGTGTCACCTCGTGGCGGCCCTCGCGGCCCCTGTCGCGCCGGGCAAGATGGCCGAGCTTGGCGCCAGACTCGGACGCGACGCAGCGACCTTGGACACGTTTGCCCGCGACGTGGTCCATGGCCAGGTGGCTGCGCTCGGCGGCCTGACGACGGGCGCGCCCATCCACCATGGCGATCCGCTCTTTCCTCGCTTCGATGAACTTCCCGCGGCGCTTGCGCCGGCCCCCGCAAAGGAGACACCCATGGCCCCCGAGGCCCCCCCGACCCCCGCGGTCCCGACCATCACCTACGACGACTTCGCCAAGATCCAGCTGCGCGTGGGGCGAATCGTTGAGGCTGCACCGCATCCTGACGCCGACCGCCTCCTTTGCCTGAAGGTGGACATTGGTGAGGCGGCGCCGCGCTCGATCGTCGCCGGCATCCGGGCCCGATTTGCGCCCGAAGCGCTCCTCGGGCGCCAAATCGTCGTCGTGGCGAATCTGGCCCCGCGCAAGCTGCGCGGCGTCGAGAGCCACGGGATGTTGCTGGCTGCGTCCGATGGCGACCTCCTCGTCGACCTCGTCTCCGTCGACGCGCCCCCGGGCAGCGTCGTACGCTGACATGCCCATCCCCGTCGCGGCGCTGCTCGCGGGCCTTGTCGCCCTCGCCGCGACGTTGGCGGTGGAGCGCTTCGGCGGGCGTTGGGGCGGCGTGCTGGCCACGGTCCCGTCGACCTTTGTCCCGGCCAGCATCGGCCTGTGGAGCGGCTCGGGACCCGAGGGCTTCGACCGCGCGATGGCCATCACGCCCGTCGCCATGTGGGCCAACGCGCTCTTTCTTTACTCGTGGCGCGTGCTCCCGCCTCGTCTGGACGCCGCGGCGCGGTTGGGAAAGCTCGTCGGGCTGAGCCTCGCGGTCTGGGGTGCCGCCGCTGGCACCGCCGTGTTTGGCGTGGGAGCCCTCCTCACGGCGGGCGCGGAGCCAGCGTGGGTCCACCGTGGCATGTCCACCCTTCTCGTGACGACCGGGCTCTTGGCGACGTGGCGACCTGTAGCGGCGCCGTCCGCCCGCTACGCGGTAAGTCCACTCATCCTGCTCGCGCGCGTCGTGCTCCCCGCCCTCGCCATCGGCCTCGCCTTGCTTGCGGCGCAGTGGAGTGGCCCCCTCCTCGGCGGTGCGCTGAGCGTTTTCCCGGCTATCTTCCTGACCACGATGGTGGCGCTTCACGCGAACCAGGGTGAGGACATCCAGTTGGGCGCAGTCGGCCCCATGATGTTGGGGACGTCCTCCATGGCTGTCTACAGCGGGTTCGCGCCGATGTTCTTCCGCGCTGCAGGCCCTTGGGGCGGCGCTGGACTCACCTGGTTGGCCTCCGTGGTGCTTGGCTCCATCCCCGTGGCCCTCTGGCTCCAGCGGAGGCACCAGACATGACGGGGGCGACCCTGATGGCCGGTTGCTGCGGCGGGCTGCCGCAATGGCAGGAATCCGTCATCGAGATTTCCATCGCGACGGCGTCCACTACAGAGATCGACATTTCGGATTGGTGGTCGCCGAAGGCGGAGGGCGTCACCGCCTCGGCCGGGCCCGACGTCCTCGTGAACATTTCCGGCGCCACGCTCTCGCTCACACCTCAGCCGGGTTTCACCGGTGAGCTGACCCTCACCGTGACGGCCAGCGACCGGTGCGGTGGGTCGACGACCGAGCGCATCCCCTTGCTTGTTGAGGCGGAGGCCGCGCCCCCCGGCGCTTGCGCGACGACGCTGACCTACCGTCCCGTCGACGCCGACCGCGTTTCGATTGCCGGCTCATTCTCCGAATGGGCGCCCGTGGCGGCGACGGCGACGGGCGACGGCGCGTTCGTCGCGTCCCTGAACCTCGAACCTGGACCCGTCACGTACAAGTGGATCGAGCATCGGGACGACGCGTTCGGTACCGAGGATCTGTGGGCGTGCGACCCGAATGGCGAAGGCGTTGTGTGCGACCCCGGCACCATCGACCCGTTCACGCCGAGCTTCACGGTCGACTGCACGCCGGGCGCACCCTCATGCAACAGCCTGTTCGTCGTTCCCCCCTGCGGGACCCCCCACCTCGCCCTTGCGGCGTGGAAGCTCGACGGTGACGACCTCACAGCGACCATCGACTCCGACGTTGGGACGACGTGGACGGCTGTGCTCGACGGCGCTCAGGTCGCTGCCGACGGGCCCATCACCGCCTCCGACCTCGCGCCGGGGCGCCACACGATCACCGTGACTGGGCAAAGCGCAACGGGAATTCCGGCGGAGTCGCTCCACGTCCCCTTCTGGGTCGACGGCGGCGACTGGGACGACGGCCTGCTCTACTTCGCCATGGTCGACCGCTTCGCGAATGGCGACGGCGTAGCCACGCCCTCGGGCGCCACCGCCCCCCTCGGCGAGTGGCACGGGGGCGACCTCGAGGGCGTTCGCCGTTCGCTCGACTACCTCGCCGACCTCGGCACGACCGCGCTGTGGATCACGAGCCCGCTGCCCCAACCCGACGGGGCGTGGTCGGGGACCTGTGGCACCTACGGCGGCTACCACGGCTACTGGCCGACGTCGGAAACGGGGGTCGACGGCCGGCTTGGCGACGCCGCCGACCTCGCGGCCCTCGTCGACGACGCGCACGACCGGGGCATCCGGGTCATCCTCGACGCCGTCCTGAATCACGTGCACGCCGACAGCCCCCACGTGTTGGCGTCCCCGGAGTGGTTTGGGCCCTACGACGGCTGCCTCGACACCATCGACGGTGCGCTGGGATTCGACCGAAATCCCGAAGGATGTTGGTTCAGCCCCTACCTGCCAGACATCGACTACGCGAATTCTGCCGTCATGGCGACGTGGGTTCAGGCCGCCGTGGACTACGCGATCGAGGCCAACGTGGACGGCCTCCGCGTCGACGCCGTCAAACACTTCCCACACGCGACGACGTGGAATCTTGAGGCCGAAATTGCTCGCCGCATCGAGCACGCACCGTTTGGCGTGATCGATTTCTGGACCGTGGGCGAGACGTTCGACGGCGCCGACCGGATCGCCGCTTATTTGGGCGAAGGGCAACTCGACGGACAATTCGATTTCCCGATGTATTGGGCGATCCGGTCCGCCTTCGCGCACGACGGCGACTACGGAGCGCTCATCGACGCCGCCCTGACGAGCCAAAGCCAATTCGCCGGTTCGCGGATGAGCGTGTTCCTCGGCAACCACGACGTCGCCCGCTTCGTGACCGAGGCCTCGGGAGACGACGGCGCCGTGTGCGTCGACGGCACGCTTCAATCGATCACGAACGTCGACGACCCCCTCGCCTACGCGCGCCTGCGCAACGCGATGACCTGGGTCCTGACCCAGCCTGGCGTTCCGCTGGTCTACTATGGCGATGAGGTGGGGCTGCCTGGCCTTGGCGACCCCGACAACCGGCAGCCCCTCTGGAGCCTCCTCGACCCCATCGACGCCAGCAACGTCGACGACGTGGCCGACCAACTCGACGCCAACCGGGCCGAATCGCTGCGCCACGTCCGGGACGTGACGGCCGTGCGGCGGTCCCACCCCGCGCTGCGCGACGGCACTTGGGTGGAATGGTGGCGGGAGTCCGCCATCGTCGGCTTCGCCCGCGTGCTCGGCAACGACGCCGCGCTCGTGCTCATCAGCCGCGACGGGTCCGACCGCACCCTGACGAACGGGCTGTCGTTCGCCGGCCTCCCCGATACGACCTACGTCGACGCCGTCACCGGCGAGGTCTTCGAGCCGAGTGGGGGCCAGATCTCCGTCACCGTCCGGGCCTGGAGTTCCCGCATCCTCGTGCCAAAGTAGGCCGGTCGCAATCCGCAGCGGGTCGACCGTTCGGGCGCCCTGACGACCCTTTGGCGCGCCGTAAGACCGCTCAGCCGACCTCGTTCTCGTCCGGCGTCCGACGCCGCCACGATGGGGCTCGGAGGGCATATGGACTGGAAGGAATGGCACCGGCACTTCGCGGCGAACCGGGACCGCGCGCGGCCGGACGTCGACGTCGAGGGCATCCCCAAAGAGATGCGGGCCGTCCTCGCGGCGTCGCTCGGGCGCTTTCAACTCGGGGAGTCGGGCGAGGGCCGCATCGCACAGGAGGTGAACCAAGTCAGGTGGCCCGAGGTCGACGACGACTGGCGGGCCGCCATCCGCCTCTTCGTCGCCGAGGAGGGTCGCCACGGCGCCATCTTGGGGCAAGCGGTCGCCGCCCTTGGAGGCCGGACGCCCAAACGCCACGCCACAGAGGTGTTGTTTCGCCGCGGGCGCCGTCTCCTCGGGGTGCGCACCAAACTGCTGGTCCTGCTCGCCGCCGAGGTCATCAGCCTTGGCGCGTACGGCGCATTGATCGAGGGTCTGCCGCCCTGCGGGCTGCGCACGGCGCTCGAACAAGTCTGCGAGGACGAAAAGGCCCACCTCGCCTTCCATACCGACTTCTTCCGCGCCACCACCAAGACCTCCGCAGCTCGACGCGCCCTCCGCGTGGGCTGGACGGCCATCGCGACGGCCGCCGTCGGAACCGTCCTCGTCGACCACGCCCCGCTGTGGCGGACGTTGGGAACGCCGCCAGGTAGGCTTGCGACGCGCTGGCGCGGCCTGATCGCTGACGTGGGTCGCGCCATTGCGCCGTTAGGCTCCAAGGCATGAACCTGGTGGCCAGCACCTGGCGCGGACTGGCGGCGCCCCGACGTTCTGTCCCCATGGCCATCGTGGCCCTGCCAATGGTCGCCACCCAGGTACAACTGTCGGGCGGGCGCGTTTCGGCTGGCGTCCTCGCCATGTTGATGGTGGGGTCCTTCGCGCTCTTCGGCCCCCTCGCCTGGCGCGCGAGCAGCACACTCGCGCCTCGAGCGCTTGGACTCGCCGTCTACGGGTTCGCATGCCTCGCGCCGACAACGCTCGGCGTCCTCGCGCAGGCCCTGACCGGCCCCAGTTGGCTGACGGGACACGCCCACCTCGCGATCAGCACGGCCCTGTTTGCCGTCGGCGGTTGGGGCCTCGGCCGCGACCTGGACCAAGAGGAGGCGCTGGAACGGGCGCGGGCCGCGGCAGGCGCCGCGCGGCGGGCCGCTGAAGAGGCCCAACTGCTCGCCGTTCGCAGCCATCTCGATCCGCACTTCCTCTTCAACACGCTCAACGCGATCGCCGAGTGGTGCAGGGTCGACGGCGAGGTCGCTGAGCGCGCTGTGCTCGAGCTGAGCGCGCTGCTTCGCGACGTGCTTGGCGGCGTCACCGCGGAACGTTGGCCCCTCGAACGGGAGCTTCAGGTCGCCCGGCGCGTGTGGGCGCTCTACGAGGCGCGCGACCCCGAACGCTACCAGGTGGCCTGGCAGGTGTCCGGCGTCGATCTCACGCGTCCGGTCCCGCCGCTCGCGCTGCTTGCCCTCGTCGAGAACGCCGTCAAACACGGGCCGTCTGCGGGGCATCGCGGAACGTTGGAACTGGAGGCCGACGCCGACGGCCTCACGATCCGCAACCCGTCGCCGAACACCGTCGTCGCACGAGACCGCGGACAAGGTGTGGCGCTGCTCCTGCGGCGACTCGAACTTGCGGGATGGCCGGCGCCGTCCTTCCACGGCGACGGCCATCGGATGACCGCCCACCTGAGCTTCCCACGATGATGCTCCGCGTGCTCATCGCCGACGATGAAGCGATGGCGCGCCGGCGCCTGGAGCGCCTGCTAGGCGATCTAGGCGGCGTCGAGATCACGGCGAGTTGCCCCGACGGTCCGTCGGCCCTGGCCGCCGCCGCGGCCACCCTGCCGGATCTCGCCCTCCTCGACATCGACATGCCGGGCTTGTCCGGCGTCGAGTTGGCGCGCCAGTTGCCGGCCGGGACGGCTGTGATCTTCACGACGGCCCATCCCGAACATGCGGTGACGGCCTTCGATGACGGCGTCGTCGACTACGTGCTCAAGCCGATCGAGGCCGGACGGCTCGCGCTCGCGCTGCGACGCGTAGAGCTTCGGCGGCGCGAGGCGCCAGGCGTCGTGCCGATTCCGACGCCGTCCGGCATCGTCCTTCTGCCCTCGACGTGCCTGCTCGCGGTCTCGATCGACGGCCTGTCGACGCGCGTGGACAGCGACCGCGGCGTATGGTTCTCCGATTGGCCTTTGACCGAATTCGAGCGCCGCGTCGCTGGCCTACACAGGGTGCACCGCACCGCCCTCGTCCGCCTGGAGCGCGTGGCTCGGCTGCGGCCCACCGACGGCGGGGGCTACGACGCGATCCTCGAAAGTGGGCACGCGATTTCCGTGAGCCGCTCGGCGGCCCGCGACCTGAGAAAGCGGCTCGGATTGCGCGGTTGACAGGCAAGGCAACGTGGGCCATGGCATGCCATGCGCCTGCTCCACACGAGCGACTGGCACTTGGGTCGGACGCTCGGACCGTTTTCACGCCATGCGGAGCAGGTCGCCGCCCTAGATGCGCTGGTCGACGTGGCGTCGACGGTCGATGCCGTGTTGATCTCTGGCGACATCTTCGATTCGCCCAATCCACCGATCGCCGCCGAGGAGCTGTTCTTTGACGCGCTTGCGCGCCTAGGGGACCGAGGTCGCCGTGCCGTAGTCGTCATCGCGGGCAACCACGACGCGCCGGACCGCATCCTCGCCCCCCGAGCTCTGGCCGCCGCCCATGGTGCATTGCTCTTCGGGAGGCCTGGCGACCGTCCCCGACTCGACCCAGGCCTCCCCGTGCGCCTGACCTCCGCGGGCTCGGGGCGGGCGGAGCTCGCCCTGCCCTCCGGACGCCTTGCGGTCCACGCCTTGGCCTTTCCGTCGGAGTCCAGGCTTCGCACGATCGTCGCACCCGACCTCAGCGACGAGGCCGACGCGCGCCAGCGCTACGCCGCACGTGTGGCCGCCGCGCTCGCGCCAGTCCCGCAAGAGCCCGGCCTACTACGGGTCGGCATCAGCCACCTCCATGTGACGGAAGCGACGCTCGGCACGTCCGAGCGCGCCTTCGTCGGCGGCGCCTGGCAAGTGCCGGCGTCGTCATTGCCAGCCTTCGACTACCTTGCGCTCGGCCACGTCCACCGTGCCCAGGCCGTCGCACCCGCCGCCTGGTACAGCGGAACGCCTTTCGCGCTGCGCATGGACGAGCGCACCGACCCCCACGGACACCTGCTGATCACCGCGGAGCCCGGCGCGCCGCCCCGGGTGGAGACCGTGCCTTGCGGGGCGGGCCGGCCCCTCGTTCGCGTCGAGGTCCCCGACGTCGCCGCCGTTTGCATGCGAGAGGCGGAACTCAAGGGCGCCTATGTCGAAATCGTCCTTTCCCGACCTCCCCCGTCCGAAGACCTGATCGCGCTTCGCAAGCTGCCTCTGGACATCGTCCGCGTTCGCGTGAACGCCACGCCAAACGACGGAGGCCCCATCGAGGACCGGTCTGGAATGTCCGACGAAGCCCTGTTTCGGCTGTGGGTCCGGGAGACCGGTGGTGGGGCGGCCGACGAGTCGCTCGTCACGTTGTTCCTGGCGCTCATGGGGCGTGCACCTTGAGGCCCCTGCACCTCCACGTCCACGGTTTGCAGGCCTTCTCCGACCCCGTCGATATCGATTTCGAATCGCTTGGAAGCAGCGGCCTCTTTGGTATCTTCGGGCCCGTCGGCGCGGGAAAATCCACGTTGCTCGACGCGATCGGTCTCGCCCTGTACGGCGATGTCGACCGCGGTCAGGGCGCCTCCAGGCGGGGATTGCGTCACCCCCAGGCGTCTCGCGTGACGGTTCGTTTTCGCTTCGAAGACGGCACCGGCGAGCGCTGGCGCATCGAGCGCCAGTATCGGGACGACAAACAAGGTGGCCTTGTCCGGAGCTACGGGCGGCTGATTCGGGAGGGCGAAGGTGGCGGCGTCGTCGCCGAGCTTGAACGCGATTTCAACACCGAGATCTCCCGTCTCGTTGGGCTCTCGCGGGAGGACTTTCGACGGGCCGTCATCTTGCCGCAGGGTCGTTTTCAGGAATTGCTGCAGCTCAGGGGCGGCGATCGTCGAAACATGCTCGAGCGCATTTTCGACTTGGCGCCCTACGGCGAAAATCTCCGCGCCGGCATTCGAGAGCGCGAGGCGGCGCTGCGAACCCAGGAGGCCCTTCTCGAAGGCGAGGCCACGGGGCTGCGGAGCGCGGTCGAGCTCGACCTCGAGGCGATCGAGGTCGAATTGGCCGCGGCCAGACAGGTGACCCTTCATTCCGAAGAGCGCACGCGCACGGCTCGCGCAGGGTTGGTACACGCCGTCGACCGCGAACGGCGGTGGCGAGCGCTTCAGGCGGCCAACGAAGCAGAACAAGCCGCGCGGGCAGCTTGGGTCGCGGCAAGCGGCGACCGCGAGCGCCTGCGGCGGGCGACGCGCGCTGCCCAATGGGAGGAACCGATCCGCCGGCGCGACGACGCGCGAGCCCGGTGGACCGACGCCTCCTCGGTGGCCGAGGCGGCGACGACGCGGGCACGGCGGGCGACCGAACGTGCGGACGACGCTCGGCAGGCTCGCAGCCGAGCCGACCAGGCCGAGGCGCTGCGCGGGCCGTGGACAGCGTGGACAACGGCCCGCGACGCGCGGTTGGCGGCAAGCGCGGCGTGCCAGCGGGAGCGCGAGGTGGTCGAGCGGCTCGATTCTCGTTGGCACGAGGCGGAACGCCAGCTCTCGGACCTGACGGGCCAACGCGAACGCGCCGAGGTCGACGCGGAGGCCGCACGCGAGGTGCACGCGAATTGGCGGGCCGCCGAAGCGAAGCGGCACGAACACGACGTGCTCCAACGTGCGACCGAGCGTGTGAACCGAAGTGCGCGGCAACTGGACGCGCGAAGGAACGAATTGCGAGCCGCGGCCGAGGCCGTTGCGGCGGCACGTCGGGATTGGTCGGTGGCGGACGCGGACCTCCGGCAGTTGCGCGAACAACTCGGGCAGGTCGACGACCTCCCTGCCGAAGACCCCGCGCCATGGGAGAAGCGCATCGCGCGACATCAGGCCTTGCTCGTCGATCAGGCTCGCCGGCGCGTCTCCGCCGACCGCGCGGCGTCAACCAGCATGCGCGCAGCAGAGGCGCTGGCGTCGGCCAGAACTCTCCGCGACGGCCTTGCGGCCGCGTTGGAGGAAGCCTGCGTGGAGGCCGCGCGGCGGGCGACCAGGGACCGCGCGGCCCACCTCGCGCTCGACCTCGCAGACGGCTCGCCGTGCCCTGTGTGCGGCGCCACCGAGCACCCTCACCCCGCCTCGGCGCCGGGCGCAGCAGCGCCACAGCCGGATCCCGAACCGCTGGCGGCCGCCGAAGCCTCATTGCGGCGGGCCGAGGCGGACGCGGCCGCCGCCGAAGCCAGGGCACGGGCGGCGCAGGCGGAGGTCGACGCCGTGGCCGGCGAGATCGCCGCCCTGGCCGACCCCGCTGCCCCCGACGTCGCTTCCTGGATCGCCCGCGCCGCCGGCGCCCGCGAAAGCCAACTCGCCAAGGCGTCCGCCAAGGAGCTGGCGACGCGCATTGCCGCGACCGAGCGAACGGTCGACGCCCTCCGGGTTCGCGCTGAGGAGGCGGAGGCGACCGTTGCGGCGGCGCGCCGGTCGTTGGACGAAGCCGACCTCGAAGCCGCCGACGCCCGCCGGGACACGCCTCAAGAGGCACTCAACCTCCTCGTCCCCCTCCGTCGGCTCACCACCGGGCCCGAGCCCGACGTCGCAGGCGCCGAAGCCCACGCCAAAGCGCTCCGTTTTCAGCTCGACGCAGCCACCACCGATCGCGCGAATCTCCAAGCCGAGCTTCAACAGGCCCGCATCCGCCTCGGGGCCGCCGAGGCGACCCTGATCGCGCTGGGGCCCGAGACGCCGGCGCCTCCTGAGCCGATGGAATCGGCACCGCTGCCCGCGCTCGTCCAGGCCGCAGCGGACCATGCCCACGCCGCCGAACGCGCAGCGCTGGAGGCCGCGGACGCCGAGCGCGATCTGGCGACGGCGCGCGGGGCGCTCGACCAGGCCGAACGAGCGCTCCAGGGTGTGCCGGTTGACGCCGTCGGCGACGACCCACTGGACGCCGGGACGCGCGAACAACTCACCGCCCGGCTCAAGGCGCTCGACGACGCCCTCGCCAACACAGAGCGGGCCCGCTTGGCCGCCGACACCGATTTCGCCGACGCCCCTCCCGCCCTGGATGCCGCGGCGGCCTCGCTCGCCGTCGAGCGCGCAGAACAGGACGAACGCCGCGCGCGCACCGCCCAAGCCGACGTCGAAGCGCGGGCCGAACTAGCCGCCGTCCATGCCCCGCGGCGGGCCGAATTGGCGTCGCTCGGCCAGGCTGTCAAGGTCGAGTTGGCGCGGCTGCACACCTTGGCCGCGCGCCTGCGCAAGCACGACTTCGTCACCTGGTTGGCTGACGACGCGCTGCGCGACCTCGTCCGGCGCGCGTCCGTCCACCTTCTCGTCTTGACGGACGACCGGTACCGTTTCGATGTCGACGGCGACGGCGCCTTTCAGGTCGTCGACACGGACTACGGCGACGCCGTTCGTCCGACATCGGGCCTTTCAGGCGGGGAGACCTTTCTGGCCTCGCTTGCGTTGGCGTTGGCCCTGTCGGAGTCGATCGCGGCTCGGTCTCAGCGCCGCTTGGACTTCTTCTTCCTCGACGAAGGATTCGGGAGCCTCGACGCCGAGTCGTTGGACAGAGCGATGACAGCCTTGGAGGCCCTGCCCCGCGGCCATCGTGTCGTCGGCCTCGTCAGCCACGTTCCTGGCGTGCGCGAGCGCCTGTCCAAATGGCTCGAGGTCCTGCCGGCAAGCGCCGGGCGGGGCGCACGCGTCGTCGAACACGGCGGCTGAGCCCGGTTGCACCTTTCGTCAAGGCGAGGCAAAGGGGCCCGTCCGCCACTCCTCGGAGGAACCGTGATTCGTGTGATCCCGCTCGCCGCTTTCGCTCTGGCCTGCACCGAGTACGACATCGGCCAGCCCGAAGTCCCCGAGGTCGTGACGGAGCCCGTCACACTGCCGACTGAGCCCGCGCCCGAGCCGGAGCCCGACGAGCCGCCCCCAGACCCGCCGCCTGCCACCACACCCCCGCCGCCCGTCACGGACGGCGAGACGCCGATCGCCGTCTGCTACGTCGACCCGTCGGAGGTGTCGCCGCCCTTCGAGGTCGCAACCTTCTACGGCTCCGACAGCTACGACCCCGACGGCACCATCGTCACTTACAGCTGGACGATCATCGCTCAGCCCCCCGGCTCCGCCATCGCGCTCCCGCCTGGCAATGCTCCCGACCGCGGCCCGTTCGCGCCGGACCTCGCCGGAACCTACACGGCTCGCCTCGTCGTGACCGACGACATGGGCAACGTGTCCGCACCCTGCGATGCCAGCCTCGAGGCCCTTCCCAGCCAGGACCTGTGGGTCGAGTTGTACTGGAGCCACAACAACGACGACATGGATCTGCACGTCGTCCGCGAAGGTGGCGCGCTGTGGAACAACACCGACGACTGCCACTGGCAGAACTGCAAGAATGGCGTGGCCTGGGGCGTCTCTGGCAAGACGGACGACCCGGAGCTCGACCTGGACGACCTCACGGGCAAGGGCCCCGAGAACATCAACCTCGCGAAGCCCGCCGAGAGCGAGTACACCGTCGTCGTCCACGACTACGGCGGGGCGAACGTCTGGAATGGCGACAACGACGTCACCGTGAACATCTACATCTCCGGCTCACTCGAGTATTCGGAGACCAAGGTGATCAGCGGCGATGACGACGAAGTCCCGTTCGCCAAGATCGACTGGGACGCGCTCACCGTCATCCCCCTCTGAACCGAAGCGCGTTCCGTCAGGGAACGCGGACGGCCTTGGGAATCTCGGTCCAGGCGAGCGCCCGCATACGCTCGCCGTAGGCCACGAGCCGCGGTCGACCACGGACGTAGCGCGCCATCGACGTCTCGAAAGGCGCCCAAAGGGCTTGGCAGACGAATCCGTACACCGCGCAGTCGATCCGGCGGGGCGCAGCACCGCCAAAGAATGGCGCGTCGCCAAGGACGGCCTCCACAGCCTCCCAATCGGAAATGCCCATCGCTTCGCGCTCGGACGCCTCGTAGCGGGACACGCCTTGGCCGTGGGCATCCCGCGCGACGCGGCGGCGAATCATCGCGCCGACGAGGGTCCCCATCGGAAAACCCAATGGGTCGAAGAAGGCGGCCCGTGTCGTGGCCCAATGCTCGTCGCTGACCCAACGCTCGTAGAAGCTCAACCAGTAGGTGCCGTTTTCCAACATGCGGCGGACGGCGTGGTGTTGGGCCCGGAGATCGGGCGCGAGCGAGGCCTCGCCGAGCGGGTCGTCCAACGACGCCTCGAGATGGTTGATGATGGCCTCGGAGTCGGACACAAGCGTGCCGTCATCCACGATCCACGGGACTTTCCCGCGCGGTGCCTTCAACATGTTCGCGTGGGTCGACACGTAGTCGACCTTCGCAAGCCGAAGCCAGGTCTCGACCTTCACGCAAAAGGGCGAAGGGTTGGGCAGGCCCCACAAGCGGGGCGGTTGGTGGAGGACGACCTTGGCCATGGCTGCTCCGGTCGTCCGCGCTATCCCTGGCTGGTGCGGGGCGTGGATCGACGTGTGGGCCTGTACCGTACGCAACTGCGGCCTCCCGCTCACGCTCGACGAGCGGCGAGCGCACTGTCCGTCGGGCCACGCATTCGACCGCGCACGCCAGGGGTACATCAACCTGCTGCAGCCGCAGGACCGGCGGAGCCTGCAACCTGGCGACTCTCCCGAAATCGTAGCCGCCCGGGCCCGCCATGTTGCGCGCGGTCTGACGGACCCCATTCTCGACGCGATTGTCTCCCTGAACCTGCCTGGGCCCATCGTCGATGTGGGCGCCGGCGAAGGTGCCCTCGTGCGGCGCCTCGGGGCGTCAGGTTTCGACCTCTCGCCGGCAGCGATGGCGACGGCGGCGCGGACAGCTCCCTCCTTGACCTTCGTCGTCGCCAACGCGGACCGCCGATGGCCGCTGCTCGACGGGTCTGTGGGGTCCATCACCGCCGTCAACGCGCGCGTGGACGGCGTGGAAGCGCGCCGCGTCCTGCGACCTGACGGACGCGTCGTCCTCGCCGTGGCCGGAACCGACGATCTGGACGGGTTGCGCACGGCCGCACTCGGAGCCGCGCCCGACCGACCTCGCCTGGACGGATGGGTCGAGAGGCTTCGTCCCCACTTCGAGCTGCAGGCCACCAAGCACGTCGCCGTCCGAGTCACGCTCGATGAAGCCGCGGCTCGCGACGTGTTGATCGCCACCTGGCGGGGCCGACATGGGCCGCTGTCGCGCGCGTCCGAGGCCGGGGCCATCGAGACGACCCTGTCCTGGGACCTGGCCGTGTTCGCAGCGGCCCAACCCCGCGGATAGCGACCGCTCGGAGCATCGATGACCGACTGGAAGCACGCCGGCGACGGAACTTGGGTGCGGCGCTACGACCCCACCCCGGGGTCCCTCAAAGCGCCCAACGGGTACATCCTTCGCATCAGTCAGATGGCGCCGAATCGCTTCCGCTACGAAGTGTGGATGGGCGCGACCCTGAAGAAGTCGGGTGAGTGTCCCGACCTCGCCTCGGCACAAGCGGCCTCGAGAGATCTGGCGGACACGTCCTCGGGGGCGCCCCGGCGCGTGGAGGTTCCTCCCCCGCAAGACGAGCCCGTGGCCCTGACCCCCTTCGGGATCGGCCTTCGCTTCGTTGCTGGCGGCGCGTTGGTCGTCCTCGCCGCGTGGCAGTTCCGTACTTTGATGAACACGGGCGACAGCCGTGGCTTCGCCGTTGCCGTGGCCGGCATCGTCTGCATTACCGTTCTGGCCGTGGCCGCCCGCATGCGCTGGTGATCAGAAGGGAGGCGGTAGCGCTCCGGTCCACGAAACCTCGCACAGGTCAAAGCCGGCGCTGAGCTCGATCTGACCGCGCGCGTCGCCGTCGTCGTCCACGACGTTCGTGCTGAAGTCCTTGAGCATTCGCCGATCACCGGTCTTGTTTTCCTCGAGGATGAGTGTGCCACCGTTGAGGAAAAGCAGTTGCTGCACTTCGGCGATCGCCTCGTCGACGTCGTCGTAGACGGCCTCGCTCGCATCGCCACAGCGAATCTCCTCACCGATGGCGGCTTCGAGATTGGCCGAACGCAGGATGACCGTGCCAAAGTAGTAGTGCGACGTGTCGGCGTAGCCCTGTACATAGGTCGTGGCGTCGGGCGGATCGGAGATGTCGGCGTCGGGGTCGTAGAACTCGAGCACGACCATGTTGGCGCCATCCTTGCGGTACCACTTGTCGACGAGCTCGCCGGCGTCCTGGTACCAGCTCTTCGTGGCGTTGCAGGTCTCTTCCTCGTCGTAGGGTTCGAAGTCCAGGTTCGCGCTGAAGGCCTCCGAAAGGGGCTGCATCACGTCCTGGACCTCTTTGCACAGGCCTGGCGTCGTCGACAGCACGAGCCGATGATGGCGGACGTCCTCATTCTCGACGGCGTCTTGCGCGAAATCGAACCAAACGGCGGAGCGAACCGTCCCGAACGGCTCCTCGTCGAGCTTGACGCGTCCATCGCTGCAGCCCATCGCCAGAAGCGCGGTCCAAACCGTCCGCATGATTCCTCCGAACGCCGAGCCGCTAACCTGCGGGCTCACCGTCCAACCTATGGCTCAGGTCACCTGCCGCCTGCCCTTGACCCCAACCCCGCCCCGGGCCATCCATCCGCGATGAATCGGCCGACGTCGTCACGCTCTCCGGTTGGGCCCCGTTGACCGCGCGCCTTGAGCGTGTGGCGTCCGGTCTTGCGGTGGCGGTCCTGGCGTCCGCGGCATCGGCCACCGGACAGGCCTTCCGCTTGTCGACCCATCCCGTGGGCTGGACGGCGACGGACTGGTGGGTGGACCTCGCGTGTGAGGATGGGCTCACCCTCGCCGCGATGGCCTGCGTATTGGTGCCATTTGCGACGTTCGGTCTGTCGATCCGATGGACGGCGGGCGTTGGCGCGTTGTTGGCGGCCGCCGCCGTCGCGACCGTCGACGTGCGCAAATCCCAAGCCGAGCCCGGTCCCGGTGAAGGGCGAACCCTGTTGCTGCTCAGCCTCGACACGTTGCGCGCGGACCACGTTTCCAGTTGGCCAAACGAGGTGGCCGCAGGGCTCACGCCTCACCTCGACGGGTTGGCCGAACGTGGAACCGCCTACGTCGACGCCCGGGCGCCAGCGCCACTCACATTGCCCGTGCACGCAACCTGGCTCACCGGGCTCACGCCGCAAGAGCACGGGGCGCTGCACAACGGCCGTGTCGTGCCCGCCTCGGCGCCGACCGTGACCGAGGCACTTTCGAAGGCAGGGTGGCACACCGGCGCTTTCGTCGCGGCCGATGTGTTGGGCGCGCAGACGGGACTCACGCGCGGATTCCATGTGTATGGCGACGCCCTTGGCGACCATCCGGCCCGGCGCCACCTGCCCTTGTCGCGACAGCTCTTCGACCTGGGCCCGGCAAGAGTCGACCCCGGCGGTCGGGTCGTCGAACGTGCCTTGCGCTGGCTGGATGGCCGTGAGGCAGGAGACGACGTTTTCCTGTGGGTGCACCTCTACGACGCCCACGCGCCGCGACGCGTGGACCCGAGGCGGCCGGCGCCCGCCGGCGCACTGCCGTCACCGTGTGCGTACAGCGACCATCCCACGGCGGGACGGCTGGGTTCTGGCAATCCGCTGCGTCCCCTCCCCGCCCCGTTGCCGCCGACGGAACGCTGCGACGTGTCGATGGACGACGCCGCGGCCAAGTACGCGTCCGCCGTCCGCCAACTCGACGCCGTCGTCGGGGAGCTGCTCGCGGGGGTGGACGCACGACGGGCCGACGTGAGGGCGGTCGTCGCCGCCGACCACGGAGAGAGCCTGACGGAGCACCAGCACCTCGGCACGCATCAGTGGAGCACCTACGAGCCTACGGCCCACGTACCGATGTGGGTCATCGGCCCGGGGTACGCCCCCGGCGTCTCGACGGAGCCGGTGTCGACGGCGTCGGTGGCCCACCACGTCCGGCGGCTCGCCGAGTTGCCGTCGCGGACCGGGGCCCCGGCGGCGAGAGCGACGTGGGGACCGGCGCCGATGGCGCGTGGGGCTGCGCCGGGGCCTGGGGTCCAAGTCCACGTGCGTGAGGGCGCGCTCACAGCGCTCGTGGACAGTCGCGGCCACGTCGAACGCTACGATCTGGCGGCCGACCCTCACCAACAGCGCCCTCTGGCGACGGCCGCGGAGGTTGCGGCGTGCCGGGCAAGGTTGGACGCCGCGGAGCGGGAGCCGTCGCGCGGTTGGATGGCCCACCTACCGACGGTCCACGAGGGCGACCCTTGGCCGTCGCTCAGGCAAGCGCACGTTTGCGGGCATGTCGCGGACGACGTGTCGGCTTGGACGGCGTTGGAGGCGGCGGCGCGGCGAGCGTTGGAGATGACGCCACTGGACGGAGACGTCGGGGGATTGGAGGCGCTGGGGTACGTGGAGTGATGCGGCCCCGCCGAGTCTGCGGGCGGTCCGCAGGACGCGCCGTGAACAGGCTCACCCGAAGTGAAATCCCACCTGCTCGGGCCCCATGAACGTCCCGCGCCAGGTCACCGTCCCTCGGTCCAAACCCGCCGCACCCGCCGCCACCAACAACGGAAGCAGGTGATCCTCTCGCGGATGGCAAACCCGCGCGGACGGCGCGGTAGCCCACGCGCTCAGGCGCCGATCCCGCTCGTCGGCCGACGCCTCGACCGCGTCCGTCAGCCAACCATAGAACGCCGTGGAGGGGCCCAAGAACGCCGGGCCGAAGCCTCGCATGTTGTGGAAGGTGTCGCCGCTGCCAACGATGAACACGCCCTCATCGCGCAGCGGTGCCAACGCGCGTACCAAAGCGAGATGTTCGGCCGGATCCAGACTCTTGAGCATCGAGAGTTGGACCACGGGTAGGTCGGCCGCTGGAAAGGCCATCTTCAACGGCACGAAGGTCCCGTGGTCGTAGCCCCGGCCTGGGTTTTCGGCGGAAGCGAAGCCCGCGCCCTCGACCAGGCTCCGTATGCGCCCCGCCAAACCGGGCTCGCCGGGCGCCGGTCACGCGATCGGGTAGGCCTCGGCTGGAAACCCACCGTAATCATAGAGCATTGGCGGACGGGCAGACGACATCACCGTAGGAACCGCCGTCTCCCAGTGGGCCGACACCACAACAACGGCCGACGGCCGCACCTTCGGAAGTGTGGCCAACGATTGCCAGTAGGCGACGAAGGCGCGCTCCTCGGCGGGAGCCACACCCATCGGAACGTGGCCCAACGGACCGCCGGCATGGGGGACAAAAGCTACCGGCATTCGACCTGACATGCTCACTCCACCGCGTTGGCGTAGGCAAGCTGACGCGGCCGCCGCACCGGCCATCGCGAGCGCCGACCGCCGCGTCACCGGTCCCAAACCGCCTCCGCCATGGTCGATCCGTCATCCCCGGGCCCCATCGTCAGTTCCTAAGGGACGCGTGAAGTTGGGCTGACGGCGCGTTGCCGCCAAGGGTAAATCGAGAGCTGCGGAGGCATGACTCCGTTTTTCGCCTGGCTCTCGGCCTGCGCGTCGCTGACCTGTGGCCCTGGCACCATGCGCGACGGCGACGTCTGCGTAGCCACGGCCGATCGTGGCGCGAGCCCCCCAACGGCCGCCAGCACATCGCCTGACAGCCCCGTCACGCAGCCAGCGCCGACGACTGGCGGCACCCTTCCCGGCCCCACGACGCCGCCCGCCGCTGGACCCGAGTTCGTACCCTTTGTCGACGCATCGCTCTACCCCTTTGCCATCCTTGGCGAGGTGGCGCCGAAACTGTAGTTCAAAACTACACCTTGGGTTTTCTCGTCGCTCAGGGGCCGGGAATCTGCACACCCAGCTGGGGCGGCTACTACACCCTGGAATCCGGCCCCGACGCCTGGGACGAGTCCGGCCAGATCTTCCTTTACGACGAAGTCGCGGCCGTCCGCGCGACCGGCGGCGACGTCGTCGCCTCGCTCGGCGGCGCAGCCAGCATCCCGCTGGAAGTCGCATGCCCGGACGCTTCGGCGCTTGCTCATCAACTGCGCATCATCGTCGACACCTTGGGCCTGAAGGCGCTGGATTTCGACGTCGAGGGGGCCTGGCTCGCCGACGACGCCAGCGTCCGCCGACGCAACGCCGCCATCATGCAACTCCAAACCGAGTTGGCCGCCGAGGGACGCACGGTCGACGTCTGGTTCACCCTTCCCGTGTTGCCAACTGGAATCACCCCCGACGGCGAGGCCCTCCTCGCCGACGCGTTGGCGCAAGGTGTGGCGATCGCCGGCGTGAACGTCATGACGATGGACTACGGCGACGGCGCCGCGCCGGACCCCGAGGGCCAGATGGGCACCTACGCCATCGAGGCGGTCACAGCGCTGCACGCCCAGATGACGACCCTGTGGCAAGACGCCGGGCTGACGCCCAGTCCTGCAACAACGTGGAGTCGAATCGGCGCCACGCCGATGATTGGGCTCAACGACGTCCTCACGGAGACGTTCACGCTCGACGACGCGGCCCAACTCCGCGCCTTCGCCGTCGACCAAGGCATGGGTCTGCTGTCGATGTGGTCCGTCAACCGCGACCACCCTTGCCCCGACAGCGAGTCCGTTCAGCTGACCTGCAGCAGCACCGAGGACCAGACCGAGGACTGGCAGTTCATTGGCGCACTCGGCGGGGACTGACGCTGACCCCTGCGACCGGGCGCAGGACCCGTTAGGCGCCGCGCCCCGCAAATGGGGCCTGGAGGAGCTGTGGCCGTCGAGCGCACGCTGAGCATCGTTAAGCCGGACGCCGTCCGCAAGAATCTGATCGGCAAGATCATCGCCCGCTTCGAGGCCGAAGGCCTGCGGCCGATCGCCATCCGCCGTTCCTGGCTCTCCCGCCAGGAAGCCGAAGGCTTCTACGCTGTCCACAAGGCTCGCCCCTTCTTCGGCGAGTTGTGCGACTTCATGACGTCGGGCCCCTGCGTCCTCATCGTCCTTGAAGGCGAGAACGCGGTCCTCCGCAATCGCGAGATCATGGGTGCCACGAACCCGGCCCAGGCCGCAGAGAACACACTCCGCCGCCTCTACGCCGACAGCATCGGCGAGAACGCCGTGCACGGCAGCGACAGCGCCGAGAATGCGGCGATCGAGTGCGCGTGGTTCTTCCGGACGACCGAAGTCCACGGCTGAGCGCCATCGGAAGTTAGGGTCGCGACATGGCACACCACGTCGCGCTCGGACTCTCGGTGGAGTTGTGGCGCGAGTTGCTGAGCGCCACGTTGCCGGTCCACGTCGCCGGGGGCGAATTCGAAGTCCTCGGTGCCGCAAGGCGGCGCCTCGCCGACGGTGGCGGGGCCGTCGTTCGACGCCTGACCGGCCGAACCGATCGGATGCGCTCCGTCGGCCAACGACTTCGGCGCCTCTGGCGCAGCCGGGGCGGTGATGGTCCCCCTGTCGCCATCGACGTCGCCTGGCAGGTCGACGTGGACCACCTCGGAACTGAACTCACCTACGGCCTCCAGCGCGTCTCGGCCGACGCGTGGCTCCGAGGGAGGGTCGAAGGCGTGTTGCACGTCGGCACCTTGGCTGTGCCATTCCGGCTCGAACGCCGGGTCGGCGCGTCGCTCGCCCTGGCCGCGGTTCGCTACGACGCTGGCCGCGACGCCATCGTCGGCGACCTGTCCGACGTCGGCCTCCACCTTGGCGAAGGCGTGACGCTGGAGTTGCTCAGCCGTATCGGTGAGTTGCTCCTGGCCCCCCGCATCGCTCAGATGGAGCCCGTGACGCTCGTTTCGCGGGGCCAGGTCGAGGGCCTGTTCGGCGGACTCGCTTCGGGGACGTCCCTGCAGCTCGGGGTCGAGGACCTGCAGATGACGATCGACGGAAGCGAGGCCACCCTTCGCGTCCGGTTCGGATTCCGCCGCGCCGAACTCACGCAGGCCACTCACGCATGACACCTCACTACGCCGTGACGTGGAAGGACCCCCGCGACGGGGAAATGGTCGTCCTTCGAGCGCGGTCCATTTCAGACTCACAACTCGGACTGACCTTTGTCGCGCTGTCCGACCTGCTCTGGGACGCGCCATCCGTCCTCGTGAACCCGGCAGAGGAGCGCCTCAAACGCCGCTTCGAAGCGACAAACGTGCTCCACCTCTCGATCCATTCCATCGCGTCCATCGAGGAAATCGGTCAGCGCGGCCTCCCGTTGGAGGCCGACCGATCCAAGCTGCTGCTCTTCCCCGACCGTTAGCGCGGCGCCTACGCGGCCTTGAGGACCTGAGCCATCTTCCGGCCCATTTCCGCGGGGCTGCGGACGATGTGCACGCCGGCCGCCGCCAATGCGGCAAACTTGCTCTCTGCCGTGCCCTGGCCGCCGCTGACAATCGCGCCCGCGTGGCCCATTCGGCGACCCGGAGGTGCCGTGGCGCCGCCGATGAAGGAGACGACAGGCTTCTCCATGTTGGCGCGAATCCAGGCCGCGGCCTCTTCTTCGGCCGTCCCACCGATTTCACCGATCATAATGACGGCATGCGTGTCGGCGTCCGCGTTGAACATCGTCATGACGTCGATGAATTGCGTCCCAATGATGGGGTCGCCACCGATGCCCACGCAGCTGGACTGACCGAGCCCGACGGCGCTCAGCTGACCCACGGCCTCGTAGGTCAACGTGCCGGAGCGGCTCAACACGCCGACGTGGCCCGGCGTGTGGATGTGACCCGGCATGATGCCCATCTTGCACTGGCCAGGCGTGATGACGCCGGGGCAGTTCGGCCCGACCAACCGCGTCTTCGCCGTTCGCAGGCGCGCCGCCACCGGCACCATGTCCCGTACAGGAATGCCCTCGGTGATGGCGATGACGAGGTCCAACTCCGCCTCGATGGCCTCGAGGATGCCGTCGGCCGCAAACGGAGGCGGCACATACAACATGCTCGCATTGGCACCGGTCGCCGCGACGGCCTGCTCCACCGTGTCGAAAATCGGCACGTCGCTGTCGAAGAACGTCCCGCCCTTTCCGGGGACGACGCCAGCGACGACTTTCGTGCCGTAGGCGCGGCACTGGCGCGCATGGAAGGCGCCCGCATTGCCAGTGATGCCCTGAACCAGAACGCGCGTGTTCTTGTCGATCAGAATGGACATCTCAGTTCCCCACCGCGGCGACGATTTTGGTTGCGGCGTCGTCCAAATCGGCGGCCGCCGTGATGCGCAGGCCCGATTCCTCGAGCATTTTCCGACCCAACTCCACATTCGTTCCGGCGAGCCGGACGACGAGCGGAACCTCGAGGCCGACCTCCTTGACCGCCGCGATGACGCCCGCAGCGATGACGTCACATTTCATGATCCCGCCAAATATGTTGACGAGAATCCCCTTCACGGCGGGGTCGCGCGTGATGATGCGGAAGGCCGCAGAAACCTGCTTCTGGTCCGCGCCGCCGCCAACGTCGAGGAAGTTCGCCGGCTTGCCGCCCTTGAATTGGATGATGTCCATCGTGGCCATCGCGAGGCCGGCCCCGTTGACCATGCACCCGATGTTGCCGTCGAGTTTCACGTAGGAGAGATTCCACGTCGCCGCTTCAGTCTCGGCCGGGTCTTCCTCGTGTTCGTCGCGCAACGCAGAAATTTCGGGGTGGCGGTACAGCGCGTTGTCGTCGAAGGTCATCTTCGCGTCGAGCGCCACGACACCGTTGTCGGCCGTGACGACGAGCGGATTGACCTCGAGCATCGAGCAGTCCGTCTCCATGTACGCTTTGTACAGCGACGCACAGAACTTCACGAAGGCGTTGGTCGCGGCACCCATCTGCAGCGCGTAGGCCAACTGCCGGCCCTGCCAAGGCATGAAGCCGGCCGCCGGGTCCACCCAAATCTTGTGGATGGCATCGGGATTGTGCTCGGCGACCTCTTCGATCTCCGTTCCGCCCGCCGCGGACGCCATGAACAGCACCTGTTTGCGCGACCGGTCGAGCAGCACCGACAGGTACAACTCGCGAGCGATGGCGCACCCACCCTCGACGAACAACGTGCGGACGAGCTTGCCTTCGCGGCCGGTCTGCTTCGTGACGAGCGTCTTGCCGAGCATGCCGGAGGCCGCGGTCCGCACGTCGTCGAGCGACTTGCAGATGCGGACGCCACCTTTGCCTTCTGCGTCTTCGCCGCGCGCCGCCTTGTCGAGCTCGGCTGCGCTCACGTCTTCCGCGAACCGGCCCTTGCCCCGTCCACCCGCGTGAATCTGCGACTTGACCGCCCAGACGCTGCCGCCGATCCGCTGCGCGGCCGCAACGGCTTCGTCCGCACTCGACGCAGGTTCACCAGCGAGCAGGGGGACGCCGTGGGGCCGCAGCAGGGCCTTGGCCTGAAATTCGTGGACCTTCATGACTTCACCATCCGCTCGATGACCGCATTTCCGAACGCGCTGCAGGACACTTCGGTCGCGCCGTCCATGAGGCGAGCGAAATCGTACGTGACGACCTTGTCCTCGATGGCCCGCCCGAGCCCGGCCAACACCAAATCTGCGGCCTCGGTCCAGCCCAGGCGACGCAGCATCATCTCACCCGACAACACCACTGACGACGGGTTGACCTTGTCGAGATTCGCATACTTGGGCGCCGTACCGTGCGTCGCTTCGTACACGGAAATGCCCGTTTCGTAGTTGATGTTCGCGCCCGGCGCGATGCCGATACCGCCGACCTGAGCGGCCAGCGCGTCCGACAAGTAGTCGCCGTTGAGGTTGAGCGTCGCGATCACGCTGTACTCGCGGGGCCGGAGCAGGACCTGCTGGAGCATCGCGTCGGCAATGACGTCCTTGACGATGATCCGACCCGCCTTCTCGGCCTCCTTCTGCGCGCGATTCGCAGCGTCGGCCCCTTCCGCCTTCTCGATGCGCTCGTACTGAGCCCACGTGAAGACCTTGTCGCCGAACTCGGCCTCGGCGAGCGCGTAGCCCCAGGTCTTGAAGGCCCCGTCGGTGGACTTCATGATGGTGCCCTTGTGCACCAGGGTGACACTCGGGCGGCCTTCGGCGATGGCGTAGCGGACGGCGGCGCGCATGAGGCGCTCCGTGCCTTCGCGGCTGACGGGCTTGATGCCGATGCCCGACGTCTCCGGGAAACGAATCTTCTTCACGCCCATCTGCGTCTGCAAGAACTGGATGAGCTTGGCGACCTCAGGGGTGCCCTCGGCCCACTCGATGCCAGCGTAGATGTCCTCGGAGTTTTCGCGGAAGATGACCATGTCGACCGCGCCAGGGTCCTTGACCGGGCTTGGGACACCTTCGAACCACCGCACCGGTCGGACGCAGGTGTAGAGGTCGAGGTCCTGGCGGAGCGCGACATTGAGGCTGCGGAAGCCGCCACCGACCGGGGTCGTGAGCGGGCCCTTGATGCCGAACTTGTAGGTCCGAAGGTCGGCGATCGTCTCGGGAATCAGCCACTCGCCGAACTTCTGGAAGCACTTCTCGCCGGCGTAGACTTCGTGCCAGGCGATGCGACGGCGCCCGCCGTAGGCCTTGGCCACCGCCGCATCGAAGACGCGGACGGAGGCGCGCCAGATGTCCGGACCCGTGCCGTCGCCCTCGATGAAGCAGAGGATGGGGTCGTCAGGCACGTTCAACGCGCCGCCGGCACCGACGTCGATGGGTCGGCCAGCTGTCGGCCGCGGGATGCGATCACTCATCGGGCACTCCGTCTCGACCACGCGATCGAGGGCGCCCGGGCTAACGGTTCAAACCCCCCTCGGGCCAGCGACGGGAGCGCGATCGGGGGCTGCCGATTGGCCTGCTACGGCACCTTCGTCTGAGGGGCGGCCATGGGTCGCTTGCCGGGCTCGGACTTGGTTCCGAAGAACGCACGAATCGCCATCGCGATGGGGTCGTAGAATCGGCTGACGACGCGTTCCTTGAGCGGGATGATCGCGTTGTCCGTGATGCCGATGTGCTCGGGGCACACTTCCGTACAGCACCGCGTGATGTTGCAGTAGCCCGAGCCATAGCTGTCCCGGACCGCGGGAATGCGGTCCACCGTGTCCAACGGGTGCATGTCGAGGCTCGCGAGCCGGATCATGAAGCGCGGGCCGACGAAGTCCGCCTTCTTGTCGTGGTCGCGGATGACGTGACACGTGTCTTGGCACAGGAAGCACTCGATGCACTTCCGGAATTCCTGGACGCGATCGACGTCGGTCTGGCTCATGCGGTAGTTGCCGTCGGCCGGGGCCGGGCCGGGGGTGAACGGCGCGATGCGCTTGTTCTGCTGGTAGTTCCAGCGCACGTCGGTCACGAGGTCACGGATGATTGGGAAGGCCTTCAGCGGCTGAACGACGATCGGCTCGTCCGGAGCGAAGTCGCCGACGCGCGTCATGCAGGCCAAGCGCGGACGGCCGTTGATCTCCATCGAGCACGAGCCGCACTTGCCGGCCTTGCAATTCCACCGGCAGGCCAGGTCCGGCGCAGGGCCGGCCTGGGCCCGATGGACGAGGTCGAGGACGACCATGCCAGGGTCGGCCTCGACGGTGTAGTCTTCGAAGCGACCGCCGCTGCGATCGCCCCGCCATGCGCGCAGGACCCGTTCAGCCACGGTTGCCCTCCAGATCCTCGAGGCTCGCGTTCGCGATTCCGGCGAGGCCATCGGGCCCCGCGGTGCGCTCCAGCACTTCCGTCTCCATCGCGCCGTCGGCACCCTTGCGGATGACGATGTTGCGCGACCCCCACTCATCCCGCTCGCCTTGGAAGTCCTCGCGGCTATGTGCGCCGCGGCTCTCTTCTCGGAGCAACGCCCCGCGCGCAACCATCTCCGCACAGAGCAGAAGGTTGGGCAAGTCGAGGGCTTCGCTCCAAGCGGGGTTGAATTGGCTCGTCCCGTGGGCCTTGACCGTTCCGACGACGCCTTGGAGCCTGGCAATCTCGACGAGACCCTTCTCCAGACCTTCCCGCGTCCGCCAGATGTTGACGTGCCGGCCCATGACGTCCCGCAGCCCGTCGTGGACGACGTAAGGGTTGGGTCCAGACTCCCGATTCAACGGCGCGGTCGCCTTGCGGATGCCGGCGACGACGTCGTCCGACGAAACCTCCAAGTCGCCGACCGTCGCGATGTACGACGCGGCACCGAGCCCGGCGAGGCGCCCAAAGACCAGCAGGTCGCTCAGCGAATTGCCGCCGAGGCGGTTTGCACCGTGAAGACCAGCGCCGCACTCCCCCGCCGCGAAGAGGCCCGGGACGCGCGTCATTTGGGTGTCGTGATCGACGCGGATGCCGCCCATCGCGTAGTGCAACGTGGGTCCGACCTCCATCGCCTCCTTCGTGATGTCGACCTCGGCCAGCTCTTTGAACTGGTGGTACATCGAAGGAAGCTTCTTCTTGATGACCTCGGCAGGCCGGCGGCTCGCGATGTCGAGAAACGCGCCGCCATGGGGGCTGCCCCGCCCCGCCGCGACTTCGGCGGCGATGGCGCGAGCGACGACGTCCCGGGTCAGCAACTCTGGCGGGCGCCGGGCCGTCTTGTCGCCGTCGAGCCAGCGCTCCCCTTCTTCCACGGTGTCCGCGGTTTCCTTGGCGAACTTCTCCGGGATGTAGTTGAACATGAACCGCTCGCCGCGGTTGTTCGTCAGAATGCCGCCTTCTCCGCGCACACCTTCGGTAACGAGCACGCCAGCGACCGACGGCGGCCACACCATGCCGGTCGGGTGGAACTGCGTGAACTCGACGTCCATCAGCTCTGCGCCGGCCTCGTAGGCCATCGCCTGACCGTCGCCCGTATACTCCCAGCTGTTGCTTGTGACGCGCCAAGCGCGACCGAAGCCACCCGTCGCCATGATGACGGCCTTGCACTTGAACAGCACGAAGCGACCGCTGTCGCGCCAATAGGCGAGGATGCCCGCCACGCGGCCCTTGTCGAGCAACAGGCGCAGCGCGGTGCATTCCATGTGGACGGCGACGCCAGCGGTGTGGACGGCCTTGTCCTGCAGCGTACGGATCATCTCCAGGCCCGTGCGGTCGCCGACGTGGGCGAGGCGCGGGTAGCGATGACCGCCGAAGTTGCGCTGGTTGATACGCCCGTCGGCCGTGCGGTCGAACACGGCGCCCCAAGCTTCCAGCTCGCGAATGCGGTCCGGCGCCTGCTGGGCGTGCAGCTCCGCCATGCGCCACTGGTTCAGGAACTTCCCGCCGCGCATCGTGTCGCGGAAGTGGATCTTCCAGTTGTCGCGTGGGTCGGCGTTGCCAAGGGCCGCCGCGGCGCCGCCTTCGGCCATGACCGTGTGGGCCTTGCCGAGCAGCGACTTGCAGACGACGCCGACGTCCAAGCCCTCTTCCGCCGCAGCCACCGCGGCACGCAGGCCGGCACCACCGGCGCCGATGACGACGACGTCGTGGACGAAAGTCTGGATTTCCGAGACGTCGATGGCGCCCATCAGAAGGCTCCCGACCAGGTGTTGGGGTCTTGGATCACGCCCATCGACACGAGCCGGATGTAGGCGTCACAAAGGAGAATCCAGCCAAGGCTCGCCCAGGCAAACGGCATGTGCCGAACATTGAGCCACGACGTGAACGACCACGCCTTGTGCGACGCCTCTGCGCCGCCGTCACACGAGAAACAGTTCAGACGCCCGCCAACGAGGTGGCGCCAAGCATGGCAGCCGAGCGTGTACCCCGAGAGGAGTGCGGCGTTGACGACCAGCAAGACCGACCCTAGCCCGATCCCCACCTGCCCTTCGTACACAAAGGACCGCAGCGCCTCGAACCAGAGGAACGGAAGCAACGCAATCGCAATGTAGAGCGTGTAGCGGTGCAGGTTCTGGATGAGCAGCAGGCCTGTCTCACCCCGGTAGTCGTGCGGCACGGGCCCGACCGCGCAGCCGGGCGGCATGCCGAAGAAGGCGCGGTAGTAGGCCTTCCGGTAGTAGTAGCAGGTCATCCGGAAGACGCCCGGCAGGAAGCCGATCAGGAGTGCGGGCGATGCGGGAATGAAGGCTGGCCACCATGCGGGCCACGACCCGAAAAAGGCGTGTTCCGCCGCCGCCGCTCCAGCTCGGGAGGGGTCAGCGAAGAGCAGCGGCGCATAGAATGGGCTCAGCAGCGGTCCGGCCGCGTAGTACTCGCCCTGGAGCGCCGCCCAGGCGTAGTACAGGAGCCAGACCCCAAGTCCGAGGACCGTGAGGACCGGACCCACCCACCAAGCATCGCGTCGGTGCGTGTCACCGAAGCCCGCGAGATGACCACCCGTCGCAGTCGACATCCCAGCCTCGTCGAAGGGCTGCCGTTCTATGCGCCGGACGGGGCCGCCGCCACGGACTCAGCGAACGAAGTCCGCGACCTTCTGCGCAAGGTCCGTCTTCTCCCACGGGAAGCCCGGGCGGCCAAAATGGCCGTGAGCCGCCGTGCGCCCGTAGATGGGACGAAGCAGGTCGAGGTGCCGGATGATGCCGGCCGGACGAACCGGGAAGATCTCGCGAACGGCCTCGCACAGCTTCTCGTCGGAGACACGGCCGGTACCATAGGTGTCGACCATGACGCTCACGGGCTCCGCCACGCCGATCGCATAGGCGAGTTGAACGAGCGCGCGATCGCACGAGCCTGACGCCACGAGATTCTTGGCGATGTACCGACCCATATAGGCCGCCGACCGGTCCACCTTGCTGGGGTCCTTGCCCGAGAACGCGCCACCGCCGTGGGCACCGTGGCCCCCGGAGGGGTCCACGAGGACCGTGCGGCCGGTGCGGCCCGCGTCCGCCCCGGGACCGCCAATCGCGAAGCGCCCGGTCGGGTGGATGTGGACGTTGCTGTTCCAGTCGATGTCTGCGATGAGGTGCCCCGGCAGCGTGGCCTTGATCACCTTCTCGGCGATCTCCGAGCGGATCTCGGCGTTCGAGACGCTTGGCGCGTGGTGCGTGCTGACGACGACGGCGTCGATGCGGTGCGGCTTACCGTCGCGGTAGGCGACCGTGACCTGCGTCTTGCCATCGGGACGAAGCCAAGGGAGCAGGCCGCTCTTGCGCGCCTCGCTCAGTCGCTCCGACAGGCGGTGCGCATAGTAGATCGACATGGGCATGAGCGCGTCGGTCTCGTTGGACGCGTACCCGAACATCATTCCTTGGTCGCCAGCGCCCTGCTCGCGGCCTCCCTCCTCGTCGACGCCCATCGCGATGTCGGGGCTCTGCTGCTCGAGGGCAACGATGACGCCGCAGGTCTTGCCATCGAAGCCAACGTCCGTGTGGTCGTAGCCGATGTCGCACACCGTCTTGCGGATGACAGCGGGAAGATCGATGGAGGCCTTCGACGTCACCTCGCCAGCCACCAGCACGAAACCCGTCTTGACGGCCGTTTCGCACGCCACGCGAGCCCGAGGGTCCTGGGCGAGATGGGCGTCCAGAATGGCGTCGGAGATGTTGTCGCAAACCTTGTCGGGATGCCCCTCGGTCACGGACTCGGAGGTGAACAGAAAGTTCTTGACGGCCATGGAGTCCTCGCACCCGCGGCTCGCGGGGGCGCGCCCATAACCAACGGCGCCCAGGCGCACGACCAAACGGCTACGGCAACCCGATCAGAAGGACGAAGGAGCCGTCCGCCCGCGTCCATGGTCCTTGCGACGCTCTTTGTGGCGGCGCAGCGGGTCGACGATCCCGTGAAAGGCGGCATCGACGGCCGCCCGCAGTTCGCCAGCTTCGCCGACCGACTTGTGCGTCTCTCCCCCCGTCGCAACGAGCAACTCGGCGCGCGCCCGACCGTTGGACGCGTCCACGATGAGCATGCCCCGCGCGGCGGGGTCGAGAAAGTGGGCCAGGCGTCCGTACAGTTCATTGGCGCGGTCGCGAAGGTCGGGTCGCGGCGTGAGGTGGCGGAACGTGACTTCGAAGCGCATCCAAGCCTCCAGTGCAGCAGACGGGGTGTTCCGCTGCCTTCAGAACATCTTCTTGCGCTGAGACGACGGCATGACCCCCATCGCCTCGCGGTACTTGGCAACCGTCCGCCGAGCGAGGCGGATCCCCTCCTTCTTGAGCGCGTCTGCGAGGTCTTGGTCGGAGAGCGGGCGAGCGCCGTCCTCCGCCGTCACGAACTGCTTGATGCGGACCCGGATGGCCTCAGCGGCGAGGTCCTCACCGGTCAGCTGACGCACCCCCCCAGAGAAGAAGTACTTGAGCTCGAAGCTGCCATGGGGGGTGTGCACGTACTTGTTCGTTGTCACGCGGCTGACTGTGGACATGTGCACGCCCACTTCATCAGCAACGTCTTGCAGCACAAGCGGCCGCAAATGCTCCGCCCCGTGTTCAAAGAAGTCGCGCTGGAAGCCAAGGATGCTCTCCATCACGCGCTTGATCGTGCGACGGCGGCGATGGATCGACTTGATCAGAAACTCGGCGCCTCGCAGCTTCTCGAGCAAGTACTCGCGGTCCTTCTTGGACGCACCGCGCAAGATCTTCTGGTAGTAGCGGCTGACGCGTAGATCGGGGACGCCGTCGTCATTGACGTCGACGGTCCATTCGCCATTCCGGCGGACCACGTAGATGTCGGGCGAAATGTAGCGGGGTTCCTCGGTGCTGAAGCCCCTCCCGGGCGTCGGCTCCAGGTCCTGCACCATCCGGTGGTACTCGATGACGTCCTCGACATCGATGCCGAGGGCCCGCGAGATCGCCTGGTAGTTTCGCCGTTCCAAGTTCTGCAGATGATCGGTGACGATGCGCTCGAAGTCATCGTCGCCCGGGTGCCGGATGCGGACCTGCACGACGAGGCACTCCGACAACGTGCGGCTGCCACACCCAAGCGGATCGAAATGCTGGACCATCTCGATGGCTTCGGCGACGACCTCATCGTCCTGACGACTCTGTTCCTTCACCTCCTCGAGCGTCGCCACCAGGTAGCCGCGCTCGTCGAGGTTGCGGATGACGACCTCGGCTGCAACGCGCTCGTCATCGCCACACTTTGCCATCGCAAGCTGAAAGGCGAGGTGGTCGGCCAGCGACTCGCCGTAGGTCAGATTCGTCTCGATGGGCGGGAGTTCCTCGGCGCCACCGCCAGCCATGGACGGTCCGCGCGGCTGGTCGTCCATCTGGGCCAGGAAGCGTTCCCAGTCCATCGGGGCTTCCGCGCCGTTGTGCTGGTCGACCACGTCGTTTTCCGACTTGGCTGCCCCTTCGCGAAGCCGGATGGCCTGGTCGTCGACCTCGTCCCCGTCGGCCTCCGCGTTGGCCTCCAACGTCGGGTTCTCCAACATCGCGTCCTGGATGTGGGTGACCATCTCCAGGTGGTTGTATTGGAGGAGCTTGATGGCCTGCTGGATTCGGGGCGTGATGACGAGGCTCTGAGTGAGCTTTGCTTCGAGTCGCAGTCCCAGAGCCATCCGAGGCGTACCTCACCCAGCAGACCCAAGGTCCGCAAACACGCGCACTGAACCGTCGGCGCGTCGCAGCCGGTCGGCCACAAACCGCGCCCACACCTAGAGTATAAGACGAAAGCCGCGCCAGTAAAGACTTCCCCGGAAAGGCCATGCCTCGCTTCCGGACCGAGCAGAGCACGACGCCCGCGTTCAGTCCGACGTCGCGGTTCCAACCGCGCTTGAACCAAGGTTCCAGCGGATCACATCAACAGACGCCAAATCCTCGAGCCCGTGGTCGACAATCACGACGGTCGCGCCTGCCGTCGCCCTGGAGAGGATCCGATTCCATAGCGGCGATCGCCAGGCGACGTCGATGCCGGCCAGGGGCTCGTCGAGCAACAAGACACCTCCTCCTGTGAGCGCGCGAGCCATCTCAACCCGCCGCCGTTCGCCCCCACTGAGCCGGCCCACTGGCATCGACGACGTCGGGTCGAGGCCCACGCCCACAAGCGCTTGCCGTGCCGGCGCTCGGTCCATCCCCATGGCGAGGTTCTCGGTCGCCGAAAGGCCGTCGATCAGACTGGGACCCTGCGGCAACCATCGCACACCCGCTCGCTGCCGGTCGGCGACACCCCAACGCGAGACGTCGCGGCCATCGATGGTCACCGACCCTTCGCCCGCCAATTCCCCGGCAAGCGTCGCCAACAACGTGCTCTTGCCGCAGCCATTGGGCCCGCGAACCCACGTCACCCTGCCCGGCTCAGGCGCGAACTCGACGCCGTCGAGAACCCACCGCGAACCACGTCGAACGCGGAGACGCGACACCTCGATCTTCACAGGGGCCGAAAGCCCGAACGGGAAAGCCTTCCCAGAAGCGCACCGTCGCGGTCGCTCAGCAAAAGCGTCTCCCCTTCCTGCTGCGCAAGGGCGGCCTGCCCTGTGTTGGCGTCGTCTGTCCAGGTCACGTCGGTCATCGAAACGCGTCCGTCGATGCCGGTCAGCGACGACGCCGTCAAATGAACCGTTCCCCAGTCAGCAACGATGCCGCGCAGATTCGCGTCGGCCGACGTCACCGTGGACGGACCCGCCGTGAGCCGCAGCCCAAGTCCGTCGTGTCCACCCTCGACGGCACTGAGGTGCCAGGTCGCGCCTTCGCGCTCGACCGCCGCGACGGCAACCACGCCCCCCGCTACGCGGAGCGTCACCCCTTCCGCCAGGGGACCGTCAACCTGCTGCAGCCCACACGCGGCCATCAGGCCGGCGATCATGCTTCGGGTGCGGTGTCGCCGCCGACGTCGTCTTGGCGCCGTTGCCGATCGTTGCGAAGCCGCCCGCGCCGATGGTCGAGGGCCGCGCGCACAAAGGCGGCGAAAAGCGGATGGGGCGACCGCGGGCGAGACATGAATTCGGGATGGAACTGGCACCCGACGAACCAGGGATGGGTCGGGAGTTCGATCACCTCCGCGAGGCGCCCGTCCGGCGACAGCCCGCTGATCAGCATGCCGTTCTGCTCCAGGCGGGCATGCAAATCTGGGTGAACTTCGTAGCGGTGACGGTGCCGTTCCTGGATCGAATCCGCGCCGTAGATGCGGTGGGCCAACGTGCCCGGGCGCAGCGAACAAGGGAAGGTGCCGAGGCGCATCGTCCCACCCATCGCGGTGACCTGGCGCTGATCGTTCATGAGCTCGATGACGGCGGTGGTCGCGCCCGGGTCGAACTCGCGACTGTGAGCGCCGTCGATACCAAGCACATGGCGCGCAAACTCGATGACCGCGAGTTGGAGGCCAAGGCAGATGCCGAAGAACGGCACACCGTGTTCGCGGGCCCACCGAATGGCGGAAATCTTGCCTTCGACACCGCGTTCCCCAAAGCCACCGGGAACGAGCAAGGCGTCGACGCCCTCGACTTGCGACGGTTCGAAGGTCTCGGCGTCCAGGTAGACGAGTTCCACCGAGGCTTGATGGTGCAGGCCGCCGTGCACGAGCGCCTCGTGCAGCGACTTGTAGGTATCGCCGAGGTGCACGTACTTTCCGACGACGGCGATCCGCGTCGTGTGGGAGGGCTGGCGCGCTCGCGCGGCCACGTCCTCCCAGGCGTCCAGCACCGCAGCGCGGGCCCAGATGCCGAGCTTCTCACACACTCGATCGTCGACTCCCTCTTCCCGAAGCGCCAACGGCAACTCGTAGATGGACGCTACGTCCTGAACGGCGATCACGTCTTCGTCAGCGACGTTGCAGAAGGCCGCAATCTTCTGCTTCATTTCCTTCGGCAGGGGCCGGTCGGTTCGGCAAAACAGGAGATCCGGCTGAATGCCGAGTTGGAGGAGCTCTTTGACCGAATGCTGCGTCGGCTTGGTCTTGAGCTCCCGCGCCGTCCGAATGTACGGAACCAGCGTGAGATGCACGTAGAGCACATTCGGCGGGCCCGCCTCGCGCCGCATCTGTCGGATCGCCTCAAGGAAAGGCAGGCTCTCGATGTCCCCGACGGTGCCACCCACCTCGACGATCACGACGTCGCTGCCCTCACCCGCATCGACGATCCGGCGCTTGATCTCGTCCGTGATGTGCGGGATGACCTGAACCGTTCGGCCGAGGTACGCCCCTTCCCGCTCGCGCTCGATGACGGCCTTGTAGATCGAGCCGGTGGTGAAGTTGTTCGTCCGCTTCATCGTCGACGAGGTGAAGCGCTCGTAGTGACCAAGGTCAAGGTCGGTCTCG
>SXGS01685581.1_pt1 | contig 49647 bp, 46 predicted proteins | sample 3174681 | NCBI WGS metagenome assembly SXGS01 (sample SAMN11356861, study PRJNA531348) | freshwater metagenome | isolation source: freshwater sample F1-80 | place: China: Fuxian Lake, Yuxi | collected 2017-12-25
GATATGCCTCCCTCTTCGTCAAGCCTTTCTCATCCAGGCCGGGATCCCCGTGAATGACGAGCCTAGAAAGAAGCCAATCCAAGTGAAGCTCCGATGAATCTAAATCTTGTTAGCACGCTGGCGGATTTAGTGAGGATCAACAGCGTCAATCCAGCTTACGAGGGAGGCTGCTCGGAAGCAGCCGTCGCGTCGTTCGTGGGCGGCTTCTTTCGAGCGCGAGGCATTGAAACACGAGAGCAAGAAGTATTTCCGGGCCGCCCCAACCTGATCGCGCGTGTGCCAGGCCGCAACCCCGCTCGACGAATCATCCTCGAGGCCCATACCGACACCGCCTCCGTGAAGGGCATGGCCATACCCCCTTTTGAACCCACCGTGTCGGGTGGCCGACTCCATGGCCGCGGCGCCTGCGACACGAAGGCCGGCCTCGCAGGCATGATGCACGCCCTCGCCTCTCTGAAGGAGGACGGGATCACGCCGCCCTGCGAAGTCTGGCTAGCCGCGGTCGCGGACGAGGAATACGCGTATCGTGGCGTTGTGAAATTGTGCGAAGGCTTAACCGGGCAGGCCTCGATTGTCGCGGAACCGACGGAGCTGCGACTGGTCGTGGCCACCAAAGGTGTGCTTCGCTGGCGGATCCGGGTGGGAGGACGTGCGGCTCACAGTTCAAAGCCCCATTTAGGAGTCAACGCGATCAATCACATGGCCCGGCTCATCCTGGAATTGGAGGCCGACGAACAACTGCTCAAGCGGCGCCCTCATCCGCTCCTCGGCCCCGCCACTTGCAACATCGGGGTTATCAGCGGAGGGGTTCAGGTCAATTTCGTCCCCGACTCCTGCGTGATAGAGATTGATCGCCGGTTGCTGCCAGGAGAGGCGGTTAGCGATGTTCTGGCTCACTACCAGAGGCTCATCGGCCGCTTGAGACATGAGCACCCCACGTTCGAAGCGGCCATGGAACCTCCAATGCTGACCGACGAGGCACTGGATCTTCCGAGCGACCCGGCTCCAGCGCGGTTGGCGGGCGAGATCCTGAGATCCATGGGACTGAATGGTGAACCGTCCGGTGTTCCCTTCGGAAGCGACGCCAGCAAGCTATCCCGCCAAGGAATTCCAAGCTTCGTGTTCGGCCCTGGAAGCATCGATCGCGCCCACGCCGCGGTTGAATACGTCGAAATCGAACAACTGGTTCAGGCCTTTGAATTCTACCGGGAATTCCTACGCCGCTTCGAATGAAGCAAACCACGAAATCGGTTCGATCCAGATTTCGAGGACGAGTGCGAAAAGGATGACAACACGCAGGAAGAGAGGGAAAGCCTGAAGGGATGGCCCTGGATGGTTCAGCCTTAAACCTTAAAACGGTAGTTGAACCTCGTGGAGATTCGCAAAAGCCTGGATGAGAAGGCTTGACGAAGAGGGGGCATATCTCTTGAGGATCTGGCGAAGATTCGGCCTGGGCCACTCCCGTTTTAAGCTTCAGTAATCCAGAAGTTGCGGGGCCTTTTGGATCAGCTCTATCTCATATCCTTCGGGCGCGTCGATGAAGGCGAACCCGCCCCCGTTATCTCGAAGCACTGGACCGTCGGAATACTGGAGCCCTAGTGTTCGCAGATGGTGCCCGAACTCGGCGAGGCTGTCGACCTCGAACGCCAGGTGGGTCAAATCAGGTTGAACCAGGACTGGGCCGCTGCTCGGGAAGCAACAGATCTCAATCTGTTCCTCGCTCTCGGGAGCCTTGAGGAATACCAGTTCCGACCCGCGGGGTGATTTGTGGCGTCGTATTTCTTCCAATCCCAATACCCGTTTGTAGAAATCAACGGTTTTCTCCAGATCATTGACCCGGTATCTCGTGTGGAGCAGTTTCTTGGCTTTCATTGATCGAGAACGATACTGCGCGAAATCATCACCGCAAACAAATAACAGGATACCCGCGCTCGGCCAGGAGCGCGCCAACTGGGTTCGATCGAGAATCAAGCATCATGTATTCGGAGCTTCCGCCTCCTTGGTCAAGGAACACTGGGGATAGACGACGCCCTCTCGCAACACGAACATCTGATCTGAGACCGTTCTCGCCTCCGACAGACTGTGGGTCACATGGAGGACGGTGACGCCCGTGCGGTCGCGCACCCGGCCCAGCACCTCGCACATCTCGGCCCGCGTTTCGTCGTCCAACGCGCTGAGAGGCTCATCCAAACACAGGGTATCCGGATGATTGGCGAGGGCACGCCCCAAAGCGACCCGCTGGGATTCACCACCGCTCAGACCTCGAACCGAACGGTCCAGCAGCTTTTCGAGCCGAAGCAGCGTGGCTAGCTCGTCCACACGAACGCTGATGTCACTCCGATTCCAACGCCGGATCTGGAGGGCAAAAGCCAAGTGCTCCCCAACTGACAAGAAAGGGAACAGCGCTCCATCTTGGGGCACATAGCCGATTCCCCGCTCCGCCGGCTTGAGACGCGTGACATCCCTTGAATGCAACACAATGCGTCCGGAAAGGATAGGTTTCAAACCGCATACCGCCTCCAACAGCGTGGTTTTCCCGCTCCCCGTCTTGCCCATTAACACGGCATGCTTCCCTTGGTCCACCGAGAATGAAACATTCTGGAGGCCAAATTTTCCGGCGCGCACAGTGACGTTTTCCAACGAAATCATGACTCGGTTATGAAACGATCCATCACCTAAACAACTACCCGCTCTCGCGAAGCGTCGATTGGGCGCCTGAAACCCTGATAATCACAAGAACGAACACCGCCGCCAGGACCATCAACAAGGAAACCGACACGGCGGCTTCGAGGTTGCCGACGCTCAACTCAAGGAACACGGTCGTCGGCAGCACCTCCGTGCGCAGCCGAGTGGCGCCGGAGAAGATGAGAATCGGACCAAACTCACCCAGAGAGCGCGCCCACGCCAGCGTCATGGCCGCGATGATGCCTCGACGCGCCTCAGGAAACACGACCCTCCAAAAGGCCTGGCTCCTCGAGCATCCAAGGGTCAGCGCGACTTGCTCTTGGCGAGGATTGATGTGCTCGAATGTGGAACGTAAAGTGCGCACGGCAAAAGCGCACGCGACGCTGAATTGCGCCAGGATCACGCTCGGTATTTCGTAGGTCACAGGCATGATCCTTTGGAACGCCCTGCCCGGAGCTGTCTGAAAGAGGATCAACAGGCTAAGCCCGATCACGAGCGGCGGCAGCACAATGGGGATATCCAGAATCGCGTCCAACACGGCCTTACCTCTGAAGTCACGCCTCGACATCAGATACCCGATCGGAAGGGCCACCCAGACCGAGAGAATTGCGGTCAAGCTGCACGAAAGCAAACTCAGGCGAATCGAGTATTGAATTTCACGGCTCTGCAAGGACTTCCAAATATGCCCGGGAGAGGTGTAAAAGGCATCCGCGATCAGCATCGCAAGAATCAACGCCACGTAGAGCCCCCCGATCACGCCGAAAGATAAATAGAAAGGAAGGTCTGAACGCGGCGCCATCGCCGAGGTTCGAGCTGACCTGCCGGTTGGCTTGATCTCGTTCATCGGCTTAGGGCCCACCGGCAGCGCCGGGGACGGCTTGCCATTCGAAACCGGCCCTCTCAAACCGAGCTCGGGATTCCGGGGAACAAAGAGCCTTGAGCAGCCGTCTGGCGAGCAGGCGATGAGAGGAATTCATACCGACGGCAAACGGCTGCACGGCGTGCGCGGCAGGGTCCGCTATGGAGATGACCGTCATCACTTCTTTGACCGCTTGAGCATTCGCCTGGTACACAATCGCCGCGTCCAAGGCCCCGGTTCGCATTTGGTTGACAAGAAGATCGGCGGTCGGGGTCTGAACCCGCACATTAGGCAGCACGGCCTGCAGCAAACCCAGGGATTCCAACAGACGAACTGTCAACGACCCCAGCGCGCTTTGCGTTTCATGGGCAATACCCAGCTTGAGCCCCGGCGCCGACAAATCCGCGAGTCGAAGGATGGATTTAGGGTTGCCCTTCTGTGTCAAAATCACCATGTCGCTTCGGGAAATGGTGATGGGAGGCTCGAAACGGTCCTGAACCTCCCGCAGAAAGGAGGCATCGCAAGCAAAGTAAGCATCCGGATTCTGTCCCGCCTTCATCTGCGCCACCAATATCCCACACCCATTGTAGACGCGCGTGATCTTCACTCCCTCGCGTTGTTCGAACTGCTCGATCGTTTCCTCGATGGCCAACCGGTTGATCCCCCCGCTGTAGAGCATCAACTCGGGTTGCTCGACCCACACATCGCCTTCGGCAGTCTTGTATCCACGTTGCTCAAACTCCTTGAGACCGCGATCGCGCGCTCCCAAATATCGCGCAAAATGCAGCGCGCGCCGGGGCGCCTTTGAAGATCGCAACACGCCTATCGAAATGCTTTGCCGAACATGGGAGAGCGGTTCCATCAAGACCGCTTCCAGCCCCGAGTACTGGGAGGCCGTGGCGTCCCAAACGATGCCGGCGTCGACCGTGCCAAGCATCACGTCATTGGCTATGTCATTCACCGTGGGCTTGAAGACGCGCGCCCGCCTCCGCAGCATCTCCCAATCGCCCGTGGCGCTCAAAACTTCCCTCGTGACCTTCCCAACCGCCGCGGCATCGGGATTCGCCAACGCCAGATTGACTCGATGCAGATCCGAAAGGGAACGGATGTTCTTTGGATTCCCCTTCAGCACGGCAACGACCGGTGACATTTGGGCGAGCGTTATCGTTTCTTCAATCAATCCGTTGGTTTCGGCGATTCGCAGATAGGAATCGTCCGCAGCGATGAACAAATCCCCCACCTTCGAGACACGAAGGTTGCTCAGCAACGTTCCCGAGCCGCCATATTGAATCTGCACGGGAATCCCGAATGTCTTTTCGTACTCCTTGGCCACCGCCTCAACGGGCGGCTTGATTCCGGCCGCGCAATAAACAACGAGCGGCACGCCATTCTTAGAACCTTCGTTGTCTCGCGGTTTCATCCGCAGCATCAAAACCAGCAAGACGGCGGCCACGATCGAAATCAAAACCAAGTTGACGGTTTGTTTCATCTGGATCAGAGCCTAAATCTTGAAAGGCACGGCTGGAAGCAGCTTTTGAACCGGCGATTGGCGCCCAATCACCCCTGGTCACGCAGGCAGATGGCGGCACTCCGGACACCCGGGATCGCGATGGACACGCACTTTGTGAAAATGCAGGTCGCGCAAATCGCAAGTCAACAGCTCCCCCAAGAGTGGCTTTCCAAATCCACCGAGCACTTTAATGGCTTCCATGGCAGCCAGGCATCCAACGGCCCCCGCCGAGGCGCCGAACACCGGAAATCTTCGGGTCCAATAGGAAGGGTGTTCGCGAACCAGGCACCGGAGGCACGGAGTGCGGCCCGGAACCAGGACGGTGAGTGTCGCTTCCAGCGCATACACCGCGCATTCGACCATAGGTTTGCCTTGCTTTACAGATTCACGGTTCAGCAGGAATCGCTCCTCGAAAAGCGGAGCCCCGTCCACGATCAGATCCGCGGCGCCGACCAATCGAGCGACGTTGGAATCACTGACGTTTTCAGCAACCGCCTGCACGTCCAACCAGGGATTCAGCTCCTTGAGGCGGCGAGCCGCGCATTCGACTCGCGGTTTTCCTATCCAGTCATGGGTCATCAGCAGTTGCCTGTTCAAATCGCTCGGTTTGACTTCGCCGGCATGCGCGAGGATAATTCGCCCCACCCCTGCCGCGGCCAGTTGATAGGCAACTGCGCCACCCACTCCACCGCAACGCGAGACAAGCACCGTCGAAGCCTTTAGTTTTTCCTGCCCGCCCTGTCCAAACCCAGCGACGTTCATTTGCCAGGAAAACACCTCCCGCTCCTGGTCAGAAAGAGCGGCGTTTCGAGACTCTTTAAGTTCTTTTCGTTTAGTGCTCACGGATTGCTGCGGCAGCTCCTATGATGGAACAGCTCACCCAGCTTTAGAAAGGCAGAATCTCGAGAACCTGAACCCGGCGTCGAACTTTGACTCGCGCCGTTAATTAATGAACGAGAGAGCCGGCCAAATTCCGTTTGCGCTGTGCCGTCGCGATCATCTTCAAGCATTTCAGTCGAGAGACGATCGAATGCCAAAGGGCTACGCGCGTCCAACTTCCATGGAAAACAAGGTTTCTGGCAGCGGACGTAAAGGCCGCCGCCAGCCGTCAAGTGAAGGGTTAAAAGTTTGTGAAAAGTTTCACAAACGACTTGCATGGACTAAAGCCGATTGTTAACTTCCAAGTATTGTTTAGGAACTCATAGAGCGATTTTATATGAAAATGAACGGCAATTGGGCAGCGATGGCAGCGGTAATCGGCATCATACCGGCGGCTTCGGCAGCGGAGATCACGGGCAAAGTAACTCTGAAAGGAACCCCTCCCCCCGAAACTCCCATCACTTTCGACGCCTCCTGCGGGAAACTCAATTCAGCCCCGGTGACCACCCGTCGCTACCAGGTCGGCGAGGGAGCAGGGCTGGCTAATGTTTTTGTTTACGTCAAGACGGGCTTGGAAGGAAAAAAGTTTGAGGCAAAAGGGGAGGCGCCTCTCCTGGATCAGGTCAATTGCGTGTATGAGCCGTATGTCATGGGTGTGATGACGAACCAGGTATTCAACGTTCGCAACTCGGATCCCGTGATGCATAACGTGCACGCGACGCCGAAGCCATCCACTGGAAATAAGGAATCCAACCTGGGTCAACCGACCAAAGGCCAGGTGAACCCCAGGTCTTTCCCGTTCCCAGAAGTCATGGTGCGCTTCAAGTGTGATGTGCATCCTTGGATGTTCGCCTACGTCGGTGTCGTCGAACACCCGTATTTCGCGGTGACGGACAAAAACGGGAACTTCAAGCTTCCCGCCGATCTCCCGGCCGGCACTTACACTATCGAGGCGTTTCATTTGAGAGGCGGCGCTGTGACCCAGCAGGTCACCGTTGGGGCAACCGACAAGAAATCCCTGAGTTTCACCGTCGAAGCGAAGTAGGCTTCCGGCGGTTCCACGCTTTCGCGCGCGCCGCGCTCCTAGGTGAGACGGCGCGTTTTTTTCAGCCCCAAGCTGTTTTATGGCCCCTTCGGAGTTGTCTTCCGGGTCGGTTTGCTCCCATTGACCGATTCTGAATCTGAATGAAGGTGAACGTTCCAAGCCCTTGGTTACATCGATTCTCAGTGCTCACCGCTTTCTGCACGCTTTTCCTGATCTGCGTTGGAGGAATCGTCACCAGCAAAGGGGTCGGGATGGCTGTGCCGGATTGGCCTAACACCTACGGCTACAATATGTTCCTGTTCCCATTTTCGAAATGGGTGGGAGGGATTTTCTACGAGCACACACACCGGTTGGTGGCCTCGGGCGTGGGGTTGATGACAACGGTGCTGGCTGCATGGATTTGGCTTTCGGAGAAACGGCGCTGGCTTCGAGTTCTGGGCATTGTCGCGTTTTTTGCGGTGATCCTGCAAGGAGTTCTCGGTGGCCTGAGGGTCGTTCTGATCAAGGACGAGTTGGGAATTTTCCACGGGACGCTCGCCCACCTCTTTTTCTGTCTCTTGGTTCTGATCAGTCTTTTCACTTCACGTTGGTGGACCTCGGGAAAAGTCTTCGGATCCCTTGAAACGCTGTTGAACTTGAGAAGACGAATCGTTATCGCGCTCTGCTTGATTTTTGGGCAACTCGTTTTGGGCGCCACAATGCGGCACCAACACGCGGGACTCGCGATCGCCGACTTCCCGCTCGCCTATGGCCAATGGTATCCAGGCACAGCCGCCGAAGATGTCGCGCGTTATAATAACTCGCGTTTGGAGTCGGTGGCTCTCAATCCCATCACTGCCTTTCAGATTCATCTGCAAATGGCGCACCGGTTCGGAGCCGTTCTGACCGCCGTTGCCGTGGTGTTATGCTGGAGAATGGCTCGATCCAACCTGTCAGAAGTGATCATTATTCAACGTTTTGCAATTATATTGGTGGGACTCGTGCTGGCGCAATTCTGTCTGGGAGCATTGACGGTGTGGTCAGGCAAATCGGCTGACGTGGCCACCGCGCACGTCGCGGTTGGCGCCACAACCCTGGCGGTCGGCAGCCTGTTCCTTGGCGTCGTGTCGAGATTGTGCTGGGCTCGGGTCCATGAAACAGAGTCTTTGCCCGAGCCAAAGACCGCGTCTTTGCTTGCTTGTTCCGCGTGAAGGGGAGATTTCTTAATGCGAGCCTCGTCACAGACCATGATTCGATCCGAGACCCCTGTTCGCCTGAAATGGCCGGTGGTCCGCGAATTAATAAAGGCTCGGTTGACGTTCTTCGTGCTCCTGACGACCCTTTTCGGATTTTATCTGGGCACCAAAGGCAGCGTTCAATATGGGCTGTTGGTCCACACGATGATGGGAACAGCCTTTCTAGCCTGTGGCGCGGCCGCTCTAAATCAGTATCTGGAAAGGGATCTCGATGCGATGATGCGCCGCACGGAAGGGCGCCCTCTGCCATCGAAGCAATTGCACCCCACCACGGCGCTCGTGTTTGGAGGCTCGGTGTCCGTTATCGGCATGGCTCAACTCGCGCTGGGAGTGGATTTGCTCACCAGCTTGCTCGGAGCCGCAACGCTGGTTTCCTATTTGTTTGTATACACGCCGCTCAAACGGGTCACCACATTGAACACCATCATCGGCGCGATACCCGGGGCTTTGCCGCCCCTCATGGGATGGACGGCGGCGTCGAGGCAAGGCGAAATCACCAGTGAAGGCCTTGCTTTGTTCGGCCTCTTGTTCTTCTGGCAACTGCCTCATTTTCTTGCCATTGCCTGGCTCTACCGGGAAGATTATGCGCGCGCTGGATTTCGAATGCTCCCGGTGGTGGACCCTGGCGGAGAAAGGACCGGACGTTACGCGCTTGCCCACACGATGGGATTGCTTCCCGTGAGTCTCCTCCCCGTGGCTCTCCAAATGGCTGGTTACATTTACCTCGCGGGGGCGTTGGTGTGCGGCCTTCTGTTCATTAGGGCTGCCTGGCATTTTTCACGAGAGCTGTCCACTGAACGAGCTCGCAAACTATTCTTTGCATCCTTGCTCTATTTGCCCGTGGTGCTCGGGCTGATGGTGCTAGATCGAATTCAACACTAACCAAAACGACGCGGCATTTGATTCTTCCGTTGACACTCCGGGAAGCCGAACAATAGAGTTCTGGAGCAGACGGAATTCCGTTAGCGGCGAGGAATCGCTTTAACAATCATCGGCAATAGAGCCGATCACTGACTCGACCATGCAGGCCACATCACACGCAACGCATCATGACCCGACGCATGCGGACTCCCATCACGAGGAGCTCGGGTTTTGGCGCAAATACATCTTTTCAACGGACCACAAGGTTATCGGCTTTCAATACTTGCTGACAGCCCTGGTCTTTTTGCTCATCGGGTTCCTGCTCATCGGCCTGATGCGCTGGCAGCTGGCTTACCCCGGGCGAGCCATTCCCATCGGTGGAGCCCTGATGGAAAAAATGTTGGGGTCGGACATGGTGGGCAAGGAGGCCGTCACCGGCAAAGTCGGCGTCATCATGCCCGACTTATACAACTCTTTCGGCGCGATGCATGGCACGATCATGGTCTTCCTCGCAATCGTTCCGCTGGCCTTCGGCGCTTTCGGCAATTTCGTGACGCCACTCCAAATAGGCGCTCCCGACATGGCTTTTCCACGGCTCAACATGGCAAGCTATTGGGCTTACTTCTATGGGGGGGTCGTCATGCTCGTGAGCTTTTTTGTTCCGGGTGGCGCGGCCAAGTCGGGTTGGACTTCCTACTCCCCGCTGGCTTCCGTCGCTGACGCCCAATACGCGGTAAATGGCCAGACCCTATGGATCATCGGCATGGTGCTCTTGATCACTTCCTCCCTCCTGGGCGCCGTCAATTTCATCACCACCATCATCCAACTGCGCGCCAAAGGAATGACCTGGATGCGCATGCCCTTCTTCGTATGGGCACAGTTTGTCACAGGATTCCTGCTCCTGCTCGCATTTCCCCCGCTCGAGGCAGCCGGCATCATGCAGTTGATGGACAATGTGCTCGACACGAGTTTCTTCCTCCCCACTGGGATGGTGGTTTCGGGAAAAGTGGCTGATATCAGCGGCGGGGGAAGCCCTCTGTTGTGGCAACACTTTTTCTGGTTTTTGGGTCATCCGGAAGTGTACGTGCTGATTCTCCCCGCGATGGGCATCGTGGCCGAGATTATTTCGAACAACACACGACGGCCTTTGTGGGGATACAAAACTTTGGTTTATTCCGTCCTTTGCATCGGGTTCCTCTCGTTCATCGTCTGGGCCCACCACATGTATCTGACAGGCATGGGCACGAAGATTTCCACGTTTTTCCAAACAACCACGATGATGATTTCCATCCCCTCGGTCTTCATCCTCACCTGCTTTTTCATCTCTCTATGGGGCGGATCCATCCGGTTCAACACGCCGATGCTCTTCGCCCTCGCTTTCCTGCCCATGTTCGGGATCGGGGGGCTCACGGGGCTTCCGCTCGGGTTCAACGCCACCGACATTTACCTCCACGACACTTACTATGTCATAGGCCACTTTCATTACGTCGTGGCTCCCGGCACGATTTTTGGATTGCTGGCGGGAATTTATTATTGGTTCCCCAAGGCCACGGGACGGTTCATGAACGAGTTTCTTGGCAAAATTCACTTTGTGTTTTCGCTCATTTTCATGAATGCCGTCTTCCTGCCAATGTTCGTGCAGGGCATGGCGGGCATGTCGCGCCGAATGTATGACGGTGGAGCCACGTATTCGCTGCAAAACACGCCGGAGGCCATCGGCGCACTGAACGCCCTCGTGATCAAACACAATATCTCCATCACCCACGCCGCAATCGGGCTCGGGCTGGCCCAAATCCCGTTCATCATCAACTTCTTCTGGAGCATGTTTGCTGGAAAACGCGTCACAAGTGATAACCCTTGGGAGGCGACTACTCTGGAATGGTCGACCCCGACCCCTCCGCCCCACGGCAATTTCCTGAAGGAACCCGCCGCTTATCGTGGTCCTTACGAGTACAGCGCGCCGGGCGCCGCGACGGATTTCACACCGCAGTTCCAGGCTGAAAAACCTTAATTCACGACCGGTTCATGGACATACCCTATACAAGCAAGCCCCGCCCGGATACGGGACTTTATAACGCCAAAGTCGGCATTTGGCTTTTTCTGGCATCCGAAGTCATGCTCTTCGGGGCTTTGTTCTCATCCTATATCCTTCTGCGCATTGGAGCAGACGTCTGGCCCCAAGGCCTCCTGAACATCCCCATCGGAACGTTCAACACCGCCGTGTTGATCACTTCCAGCGTCACCGTCGTCATGGCGTGGGCGTCTCTGAAGATGAACAATTTTCCCAAGTTCAAGCTGTACATGGGAATCACCATCCTGTGCGCCCTGGCCTTTTTGGGAATTAAATCCATCGAATACAAGGACAAGTTCACTCACTACCAAGTCTGGCTGAAGGACGGGACGACATTAACCGGACACATCGCTGGGAACCCCTATTTTTGGAATCACAACACCCTGGACAAGAAGAAGCTTGATCATATTGAGTTTACTTCCGATGGAAAGCACGACGCAAAGGCAGGTGACAAAGGCCAATCTCATCCCGGAGGACACGCGCCCGCGGTGAAGATCGAACGAAAAGACATCACCCGGCTCTCCGCCTACGTCCCAGCTCACAGCACCTACTTCGCGATCTACTTCACCCTCACCGCGCTGCACGCCCTTCACGTCATCGGAGGATCGTTGGTCCTCGCATTCTTCTGGGGCCCAGGGAGCAAGATGTGGAAAACGGACCCCGAACGCTTCACCAACCGAATCGAGATAGGTGGCTTGTTCTGGCACTTTGTCGATCTCGTTTGGATATTTCTTTTTCCCGTCCTTTATCTCCTCTGATTCAAACCTATTCAGTATGGCTGATTCACACGACATCTCCAAGCACGTCAAAACTTACATTGGGATCTTCATCGCGCTGTTGATCGGAACCGTGATTACGGTTGGTTTGTACTACGTGCACTTCAACAGTATCGCCGTGACCATTGCCGTGGCTCTTGTAATCGCCACCTTGAAGTCATTTCTGGTAGCCGGCTATTTCATGCACTTGATGTCCGAGAAAAAAACGATTTACTGGATCATGGGAGTGACCATTTTCTTCTTTTTGGCGCTGGTCGGTCTATTCGTCTGGTCGCTCTACGACATCCCTAAACCCAGAGGCCTGTAAGGAACCTATGTCACTCAAGGCGCTGCACATCGTTTTTATTGTTTCCTCGATACTCCTCGCGTTTTTTTTCGGAGGATGGTCTGTGAGGCACTATTTCCATGGGGGCAGTGGAGTGGATTTGCTTTTCGCAGCTGGTTCCTTCGCGAGCGGTTTCCTTTTGCTTGCCTACGCGAAGGCGATCCTGAAGAAGCTCAAGGACATCAGTTATTTATGACACGTTTTCGAAAAGTCCCTTGGAAACTTGGTCTCGGAGTGCTGGCGGTGATGGGAATGGACCTTCCTGCGATGGCTTGCGCGACGTGCTTTGGAGCTTCCGATTCGGCTCTCGCGAAAGGCATGAACTATGGCATCTTCTCCCTGCTGATCGTCGTCGTCGGGGTTTTGAGCGGGGTCGCTTCGTTTTTCATTTATCTCGCAAGAAGGTCCGCATCCATGCCGCCTGAGTCCATGGAACCTAAGGGCTCAGCGGAGGCTTGATCCTTTCCTTATTTCGATAGCATTCATAGGCTACATGACGAACTACATCACAAAATATTTAGGAATGCCCCCGGTGACCGCCGCGCATGCTCAGGGGCTCGACAACTTGCTTTGGTACATCCATGTGCTGATGGCGGTGCTGTTTGTGGGATGGCTCGCCTATTTCCTCTACGTCATCGTCCGCTTCAGCAAAGCACGCAATCCCAAGGCGGATTACCAAGGCCTGAAGGGGCATGCCTCCAACTATGTGGAGGGCCTCGTCGTGGTGGTGGAATTTGTCCTGCTCGTGTTTTTTGCCATCCCGCTTTGGGCCAGCGCCGTCGACAAGTTCCCAGATGCCAAGGATTCGCTCGTGCTGGATGTGGTCGGGAGCCAGTTCAGCTGGCGCGCCCGTTATCCCGGAGCGGACAAGATTTTCGGCAAACAAGATGCTCGGCTCGTATCCGCTGAAAACCTGAGCGGTGTCGACGCCAAGGATCCGAATGCAAAAGATGACTTCGAAGTCGTGAATGATATCGTGGTTCCCTTGAACAAGGATGTGATTGTGAATGTTTCTTCAATGGACGTCATCCATTGCTTCGCGATCAAACCGATGCGGGTCACCCAAGACGCCATTCCGGGCTTGAAGCTAGCCACTCATTTTAAGCCCACGGTGGCCGGAACGTACCTCATCAACTGCGCTCAGCTCTGTGGGAATTCGCATTTTGCGATGCGTGGCACTTTAACCGTCATGAACCAGGCGGATTACGACAAGTGGGCTGCGAGCAAGGCGACCGGAGCCGGAGCCGGAGCCGGTAGTTACGAGTAACGGCACGCTCTGCAGAATCCTTTTTCTTTGATCCACTCCGTTCGAAGGCCGTGGCGAAAATGTCGCGGCCTTTGTGCTTTGGCAACCCTCCCGTGACATCGGCGAGAACTCGAAGGCGGTGGCGTGAGATCCGAGACTTTGTCGAAACACGGCCCCTGCAATGAGAACCGAATCGTCAGAGAAGTCGATTGAACGCGGTGTGTGGGCCGCGCTCATCACGGCTGTCTTGCTGATAGCCGCCGCGTATCTCGCCCAAACCATCTCCCGCCGTTCCAAGGCGGGTTTGGACAACGGCAAACTCCCGGTCATTAGCCAAGTTTCAAACTTTAATCTCACCAACCAGCTCGGACAGAGCATACGTCTTTCCGATTTGTTGGGGAAAGTCTGGGTCGCGGATATCATTTTCACACGCTGCCCAGGACCATGCGTTCAGATGACACGCGCGATGAGTTCGGTCCGCAAGGAGTTTTTGAACCGCGATGATATTGCTTGGGTTTCGATCACGGCCGATCCAGAGCATGACACGCCTCCCGTGTTGAAAGAGTATGCCGACAAATGGGTTGAACCTCCCAAGAATTGGCACTTTCTGACCGGGCCAAAGCCGCTCGTCGCCAAATTATCCATCGACGACTTAAAACTAGTCGTGGTCGAGAAAGATGCCAATCAGCGGATGTCCGAGGCGGATCTATTCTTGCACAGCACAAAATTCGTGTTGCTCGATCGCCAAGGGCGTCTTCGGGGCATCTACGAAGGCACTGAGGAGACAGGCCGAAAAAACTTGGCGATCGATCTCCGCCTCTTGATGTCCGAAAATTGAGCACCACCAATACATTGCGTGAACCTGTCTGATTTCCCACTTGTCAACGCGTGCCTGAATGGACTCAGTTCCCTGTGTTTGATTTCTGGCTTTATTCTGATCAAGCGCGGCAACAAGATCGGGCATCGCAACTGCATGATCGGAGCGCTGGTCTGTTCGACGCTGTTTCTTGCGGGGTATCTCTACTACCATTTTCACGCCGGGAGAACCGAGTTTCGGCAACCGGCTTGGTTCAGGCCTTATTATCTGGCAATTCTGCTCACCCACACCGTGCTCGCGGTGGTGATCGTTCCACTCGTGCTGGTCACAGTCTTTCGGGCTGCCAAGGGACAATTCGAATCCCACAGACGGATCGCCAGGTGGACCCTGCCATTGTGGGCTTACGTCTCAATCACCGGGGTCGTGATCTACCTGTTGCTCTACCAGATCTTTCCTCAAAAATTGATCTAGACCCGGCCACGCTGCCCGGCCTTTAGGGAAGAAGCTTCCCGACAACGGCGCTGATCGATTTCCCGTCGGCCCGCCCCAACGCTTTCGACTGCACCGCTCTCATGACCAATCCCATGTCCTTCTTTGACGTGGCATTCAAGTCCTTGATCGCGGTCTCAACCATTGCTGTTAATTCCTCATCGGAGAGCCGGGCAGGCAAGAATTCTTGCAGGACGAGACATTCCGCTCTTTCCCGAGCGGCCAGTTCGGGCCTCCCTCCCTTTTCGAATTGATCGGCCGCATCCAACCGCTTCTTGACTTCTTTCTGCACCAAAGGAATCGCCTCGGCATCGGAGAGGGTATCTTTCTTGAACTCAATTTGAGCGTAGCCAATGGCCGATTTCAGCAAGCGCAAAGTGCTGAGTCGGTCCGCGTTCTTGGCAAGCATCGCCGACTTGATCTCGTGTGATAACCTCTCCGTGATGCTCATCAGAACTATTGTGTGTTTCCCCCTGACTTAGGTCGACGTCAGATTCTTGATCGCGTCTCGGACGCGGGCCGCCTTTTCGTAATCCTCAAGCCGAACCGCCTCCGCGAGATCCTTTTCCAATTGCTCGCGAGCGGTCATGGGTTTCTTATCCCGCACTTCCTCCAGCCAGGATTCCAGGGACTGGATCTCCCCGCTGAATTCTATCAAATCCGACCGTGAGCGGTCGTTGAAAAACTGCCGGATTTCCTGTATGCCAACCTCAATGGCTTGAATAGCGGCGTCAAAGCTCTCTAATTTCAGCAAGTGACTCGCTGTGGCCCGGGTCTCCATCATGAGGAGCTGGGGTCGAAATTGCTGGAGGGACCAGGCAAGCTCGTCGTTTTCCGCATATTCCTCAACGAAATCGAACGCTTCCCTGTTCCTTTGAGTATCGCGAAGCACACTGTCAAAATCATCGAGTTGGAGAAGGCAAATGTATCGATGATGGTATTGCAACGCTTCCTGGTGCAGTTTCATGCAGTCCTCCGGAGGCAACGTGAAATTCGAGTCATCTCCGCCATTCTCCTTCTTGTGGCGAGCCAGGCCGTCTTTAAAATGTTCCAGCAAACTCTCCTTCCCAAATGGCCTCTTCCCATCCGGTCTCCCACTGGTGTACATCTGCAGCAACCCCAGATCGATCCGGAGTTGAATAATCTCCCTGCCATTGGCAGACAGAAGTCGTCTGGCAACCACTTGGCCGGGTTTGTAATCCCACTCTTCAAGCAGGTGGGAAATGTCATCTTTCATCGGATCAATATGACCGCGGCGGAAAGGCAAGTCAAACGCGCGGAGCACCCGGCTCCGCGAAGGCGCAATCGCTGGTTTGGCCGCGGAATCATGGCGGTTGCGGATACGCTCCCATCGTGTCCAGGACCGCACGCACCCGGGGAACTTCGTGGGTCCGAAACAAGTCAGTTTTACCCAGGGCCGCGAGCACGGCGAAAAATCCTTCAGCCGACCTCACCTCTTCCCCAAAATACTCAAATGCGTGAGGCAGGGCGTGGCAAATGGGATACCCAAGCGTCCGCAACCGGAAAGAATTCAGAAACACGGTCATCTGGTGCCGAACCCGGGCGGCGCTATCCTGAAGGTTCCGATAGTAAAAACCCAAGCCCGGATCGAGAAAAATCTTGGTCAAACCGGCCGCATTGGCTTTGTCGAGCTCCCGGGCAAAATAGTCTCTGCAGGCCAGGATTGGATCGGCCTCCAAATCGAAATCCACAACGTCACGGACATTCGCGCCCTGCACGCAGCAAATGATCACACCTGCGTCGTGCGCCGCAATCTCCCGGTAAATGTCGGCGCTGTCCGCGCTGCCGGTCAAATTAATCAACGCGGCGCCCGCTCGCAGAACGTTCCTGGCCACCCGAGTATCGTAGGTCTCCACCGACACGAGGATGCCTTCCGAACGCAAGATTTGAACGAATGGAACCACCCGGGAAGATTGCGTCCCTTCATCGGCGCGGGCAGCGTGGGGCAAGGTCGACTCGGCGCCCACATCAATCAAGTCCGCGCCTTGCGCCGCCAAGACCCTGGCTCTTCTCAGAGCGGCATCGAGTGAAAGGCACACACTTTCGCGATACCAAGAATCCGCCGAGAGGTTGACCACCCCCATCAATGCCGGAGACCGGCCGAAATGAAACGTTCGGCCCGCGATCGAAAAAGGCGCCACGACCGCGGCGGCGGCATCCGAATGCGATTTCAAGAGTGAGCCTAAAGCTTCGATCGTCAACATGTGTGTCTCTTTTGATCCTTAAAACGGCAGTAGCCCCTGGCGAATCTTCTCAAGATCCTACATATAAAGTACTTCCGAATCACCCACCAGATCCACAAGGGACATGCCTCCCTCTTCGTCAAACCTTTCTCATCCATCCTTTTGCAAATCTCGACGAGGATCAATTGCCGAATTAAGGATGATCGGCGCGAGCCCGCTCGGGTGGAAAAATGGCGCGCTCGGCGCGATTCGAACGCGCGACCACCTGCTTAGAAGGCAGGTGCTCTATCCAACTGAGCTACGAGCGCAAAGCCCTTACCAGGAATGTGACGCCAAAATTCGGCGAATCTACAACGGCAGGCTCAAGGCAACAGGCCGTATCCGACGACCGAAAGTCCGTCACTCCATGCGAAGCGCATTTTGCCGGATCTAATCACAACAGCAAGTGGATTTGGATCCCAGGTGGGAATCCATCAGAGATCCGAATCGAAAACTGGAAGACTCATCATTCCCGCTGCGCTCCGAAAATCAACGAAGAAAGGAGGTTGATCGGACTTCACGATCATTGTCTCAAGGCGCATGCCGATCATGCTCCCGCACACACGCGCCGCGAAAGCGCCAGCAACGTCCGCTTGGCGTTTGGCAAATTCCTGCTGCATCGGTCGCTGATGCGTCAGTGTTTTCCGCAACGCTCAATCATGACCTTCAATCCGGGAAACGGAGCTCCTGGAGATCGGCCCACTTCTTAAACTATTCGGGACGGTCTTGGACATCCACCCTGCGTTGGTCGAGCAAACCCTTTTCGATTGCCGCATGCGAGCGAAAGGCTATGGTTGGCACGCTCCATCCGTTGTTATGATCGCCCTATCCAAATCCTTAATCGATCGCGCACTTCGACCGCTCTCCGCTCTTGGAGCCTTGTCCCGCGCAACCCTTTTCAACGAGTCCTCTCCAAATCATGTGCAGGGCTCTTATCTGATCGCAGCAGTCCGCCGCTGGCGGAGACATCAAAGCGATGGGATCCGCCGTTTTTGCTTCAGCCTGATCGCGCTCTCGTGCGGGGCTTCCCCGCTACCGGGCGAGGCGGACGCGCTCGAGCATGATTTTTCGCCGAAGCCGGATGAGCGCCAGCTTCCCAAGGCCATGCATTCAAAGATGTCTCAACTCCCGCGCATCACGGTCGGGATTCGGGACGCCGATATCGTGGGGTCAGACAACCGCGCGTTACAGGCGGCGGTGGATTACATCGCGGGGTTGGGAGGAGGCACGGTGGAGATTGGTCCGGGCCAATATGAGATGAGGGATTCGTTGCATCTCAGATCCTTCGTCACCATCCGCGGCTCCAAGGAAGCCACCGTCCTGCGCAAGGCCAAGGCCTCGGTCTCTCCATTGGCGTTGGATGGGGACTTTGGCGAGGAACAGATCACCGTGGTCAATCCGGAGGGATTTCGAAGCGGCTATGGCGTTGCCATTTGGGATCAAGGCTCTGGGGGATTCCACACCACTGTAGCGCGCATCACAGGCCAAAATGGGAGCACATTTTCCATCGACAAACCGCTCAACGCCGACTGCATGGTGGCGGGTAAAGCCCAGGCCGCCACCGTGTTTCCAGTGGTGAGCGGCTACCATGTGGAAGGCGCCCGCATCGAGGACTTGACGATCGACGGTAACAAGAAAGAAAATATCGGGCTCAACGGATGCCGCGGCGCCGGCATTTTCCTATATCGCGGCTTTGGCGCGGTCATCAGCCGATGCACGATCCGGAACTACCACGGCGACGGCATCAGTTTCCAGCAATCGAACGACGTGTTGGTGGAAGAGTGCGTGAGCGAGGATAACGCGGGTCTAGGGCTTCACCCTGGAAGCGGATCTCAGCGGCCCGTTGTGCGCGGAAACTTGGCGCGTCGTAACGGCGAGGATGGGTTGTTCCTGTGCTGGCGAGTGCGGCACGGCTTGTTCGAAAAAAACATCCTGGAGGACAACAAACGCCATGGAATCTCCATCGGCCACAAGGACAGCGACAACTTGCTGCGAGCAAACGAGGTGCGCGCAAACCATTTGGAAGGCGTATTTTTTCGGAATGAATCCCTGGGGATGGCTGGGCATCGAAACCAGTTCGAAGATAATCTCATCGAAAACAATGGGGTCAAATCCGCCGCCGCCGGGATCCGTATCCGAGGAGCGGCCAAAGACTTGGTCTTCAGAAACAATATCATTCGCGACACGCGCCCTGGCTCGGAGAAAACCCAGTCGGTCGGCATCCAGATCGAGGAGCAAGTAGGCGATATCCGCCTCGAAGGGAATCAAATCGATGCGTCGACGCGCGTGGAAGATCGTCGAAAACTGCGGTAATCCAGGCCGCGAAACTCACAACCGGCCGTGAGCCGATCAAAACTAGGCCGGCACCAGAGCCGCCGCCAGGGGCTGCTGGATTCATGGAATCCGTGGGCCGAAATTCGGTTTGTTCAAGCCCCGTCCTGGATGAGGCGCTCCCGAGGCGGGAAGAGAGTGCCAGCAGGACCTCGCACGCCAGCGCCTCGGAATTCCTGACTTTTGATTTTTGATTTTTGATTTATAGGCCTACATTCATTCGAATGTCATCAGACTCCGAGTCTCCGATGGATCGGCTTTGGCGGGAATACAGCCAGGTGTTCCGAGGGTTCGACGATCTCACTCTCGCGCGTTGGATGGCCCAGACCTTGGGTCAGATCGAAGGCCGGGCATGGAGGCTCTCGCATCCTCTCCTAAGCGCCTACCGCCTCGCGGCGCAGGTGGGCCACGACCGACAGATCTGGTTCAAACGCTTGGTGTCGGTGCCCAGCGCTTACGGCGTGGCCGAATGTTGCAGAGCCCCATTGCTGCCCCTGTTCACGCGGGATGTCATCGACTCCGGCCTCGTGTGCCAGCATTGCTCAGAGACCGTGGTCCCTTTCTCTGAGTTCCCGGATCAGGCACGAAAACAAATTGGGGAGTGGGGCGAAAGCTACGCCCAACACCACGCGGTCGCGCATTGGGATGATCTCCGGCGACAACAATCCGGCGATTACGAGACGGCGTGTGAAAAGGCAGCCCAAGAAGCTGAGCGTCTTTTGGTCGTGGCTTCACGAGAGATGGTGCCACGCTTCCTGGACATGTTTCAAGCGGTCGTCTGGGAGGATCAGGACGAATGCCTCGAGGTGCGGCCTGAGGATCTGGAAGTCGACGCGGAAGGTTAGAATGAAGAACGGGCGCGCGTATCGCAGCAGAAAGTGGGGAGGCAAGCTGTGAGACTCTTGTTTCGGTGGGCCTTCAGGCTGCTCATTCTGACACTGGTACTCCTGGTTGCGGGCGTCCTTCTCCTCGACACGGCCGCCAAGTCGCTGATGGAAGGGCGGATTCGCTCGCAAACGGGGATGGACGTCAAAATCGGCAAGGTGGAAATAGGCTTGTCCACGCCCACCTTTCGGATGGAGGGCTTCAAACTTTACAATCCGGCTGAATTTGGCGGAACAACCTTGGTGGAAATCCCTGAACTCTTCGTGGAATACGATCGCGACGCCGTGGCGCGCCAACAATTGAAGATCAAACTGCTTCGAATCAATGTCGCCGAGATCAGCGTCGTCCGGGATGCCGCGGGACGAACCAATCTGGAAGCGCTTCACTCGAGGACCAACTTGCCTCAGCAAGCGGGCATGGAATTCCTAGGCATCGAGACGCTCAACCTCACGCTCGGCAAGATGCGTTACCTCGACCTCAAAGCGCCCGGACAAGCCAAAGAAATCAACCTCGGCCTCAAGGAAGAAGTCGTCCGCAACGTCAAAAGTGTCGCCGACCTTTCAGGCGTGATGATCAAAGTGGCCTTGAAACAGGGCGCGGGATTGCTCGGAGGCGGTTGGCTGAATGTCCTGCTGCCTTCGCTGGGAAAGACCAATTCACCCGCCGCCCCTCCCGTCCGGAAGAAGTGAGGGTTCGAGGGGCGCGACCCGCTGTCGGCCCTTTGGAAAGCGTTGGCGAAACGGGAGGACGACGCCGCGGGCTCCGCGCACACGGTCAAGTTACGCGGCATTGGGTCCACGTTCAGATGTGAACCTTGAACTCCTGCCCCTTCTTGATCGACCGGCAGAAAGCCGCCATGAGCTGCGGGATGCGAAGCAGATCCTTCAAGCTGACGAGCTCCACCGGAGAATGCATGTAGCGGTTCGGCAAGCTGATGAGCGCGCTCGGTATCCCGCCTCTGGTCCAAAAAATGACATCCGTGTCCGTCCCGCTGGACGACGACATCGCCTCGTGCTGCAGCTTGATGTTCTCTTTTTTCGCGACTGCTTCGAGTTGGGCCACCACCCCGGGATGGTTGCATCCGCCGTGGGTGAGAGCGGGACCGCCGCCGATCTTGATGTCTCCATGCTGAGGCTTGCTGACCGTGGGATAATCCGTCGCGTGCGTCACATCCACCACCAGCGCCACCCCGGGATTCAACGAATACGCGATCTGCCGAGCCCCTAGCAAGCCGACTTCCTCCATGATGTTTGAGACCGCGCAGACCTCCGCGTTCAAGCCCTTCACGCCTGAAAGCAACCGCATCGCCTCGGCGACGGCAAACGTGCCAATGCGGTTGTCGAAGGCCCGAGCAATCGCCAAATCGTTCCGCAGCAAGTCGAACTCGTCGGTCAGAGTGATGGGATCTCCAACTCGCAAGAGCTTCTCAGCCTCCTTCCTCGACTCCACCCCAATGTCGATAAAAAGATCGTGAATCTTGGGAGCCTTATGGTCGCCATCCGACTTGGTGAGATGAGGCGCGACATTGCCGACGACCCCCTTGACGGGCCCTTTCTTGGAGTGAATGCAGACGCGCTGGGCTTTAGTGATCGCCGCGTCCACTCCACCGAGCCGTCGGACGTAGATGAACCCTTCCTCTGAAATGAAGTTGACCGTCATCGCAATTTCGTCCGCATGCGCCGCAAGCATCACGCGAGGGCTTCCGCCTTTGTTCTTAACAGCCACGCAGTTTCCGTACGCATCCCAGTAAGTTTCATCCGCGAAGGGGGTCACATAATCCAGCCAAACTCGTTGCCCCCTCGATTCGTGACCGGAGGGGCTTGGTGTATTCACCAGTGTTTTCAAAAACTCAAGAGATTCGGGTCGCATGAAAGGAGATTCGCTACTGGAACGGCTTCGGGAAAGCAAAAACGGCCAGGCGCCAAAACGGGGCTCGGGATGAATTGAGTTTGCGTTTTGAAAGCGGCGTTCATTAACTCCGGACGTGCGTTCCGAATTGTTCAAGAAAGTCACCCGCATCGTGGTTAAACTGGGCACGGGAGTTCTCACCAATGCCCAGAAACAGCCTCACTTCGAGCAAATGGAGCAATTGGTCGCGCAGGTGGCACGGGAGCAAAAGACCGGAAAAGAGGTGCTAATCGTCACGTCGGGCGCGGTCGGGGCGGGCATGGGGGTCCTGGGCTTCAACAAACGCCCTCCTTCACTCGAGTTGCTCCAAGCCTGTGCCGCTATCGGACAGTCCCGCCTGATGGCAACTTATGAGAGGCTGTTTGCCCAGCATGATCTGAACATCGCCCAGGTTCTCCTCACCCATGATGACTTGCAGCACCACGAACGCCATCTCAACGCCCGGAACACTCTCGTCACGCTCCTGAGGAACAGGATCATTCCTATCGTCAATGAAAACGACGCGGTTTCGGTCACCGAGCTGAAGTTCGGTGACAATGATCGACTTTCCGCCTTGGTCGCCTGCCTGCTCCCGGCCGACTTGCTTCTGATCGCCACAACCGTCGATGGGTTCATTGAAAACTTCGGCACGCCCCAAGCCAAGACCGTCTCCTGCGTGGATCAAATCGACGCGTCCGTGGAGGCGGCCGCCGGAGGCACCGCAAGCGCCACGGCGGTTGGCGGCATGGCGACCAAAATTCACGCGGCGAAGATCGCCGTGAGAGCCGGAATCCCTCTCGTCGTGGCCTCAGGCCTCAAGAAAAATGTCCTTCGCCGGGTCTTGGACGGAGAGGATGAAGGCACTTTGTTCGCCCCTAGTTGCAAGGGCTTGAAGGGGCGGAAACGTTGGATTGCCTTTTTTCACCATCCTCAAGGTACGTTCCGTGTGGATCCGGGTGCGCAATTCGCGCTCCGCGAGCGCGGAACCAGCCTCTTGCGCCCAGGGATCACGCGCGTCGAAGGTTGCTTTGAAAAAGGGGACGTCGTTCGAATCTGTGACTCGGAAGGCTCCGAGTTTGCCCGGGGCCTCTCCCGACTCTCATCCAGCCAGTGCGCCGAGTCCCCGGGATCCCGATCAGTCGTCGTTCATCGCGACGATCTCGTCGTGTTTTGATGCCCGACCGCCTCGCCCGAGTCTGATGGCGGGCTGTGGCGCGGCTCACCGCGGCGGCTCCAACGTCTCCCGGCGCTCAAACGCTCACAGAAGCACGGGCCTCAAGCGCGGGAAGCACGACTTCGCGGGCATACGCCACGTCATGCGGGAAATCAATCTCCGTCCAAGGCTGCCCGGTGATATCCTCGATTCCGATGACACCTCCCTTCACCAACATGCGAAACACTTCATCCAATGAATCGCGGCGGCTCAAGCCCGAGGTTCGAGCCCGGCATTCCAACGCCAGCAACGGGATGTGCTCGGGGGCGATCTTGAAAAATCCGACCGATTCGCCGACGCGATCCGCAGTGCCCGACCACTTCTTCATGAATTCGATCGGGCGCCCCCCGGAAACGGGCACGAGCACGGGATCGTCATCCACCGCATTCACTCCGAAATCGACCAGCATCGCCGACGGATGGGGAGAAACGAGAAGCCGCCGCAGAAGTTCTGCGTCATAGAGCACATCTCCGTCCATCAGAAGCACGGGTTCGCGGGAAGGTTCCACGACGGCGAGGGAAACATTCATGCTGATGACACTGCCCTCGGTGTAGTCAGGATTGTGCATCTCATGGAGCCGGATGCCGTGGCGTGACGACAATTCCGGGAGCAGGGTGGTCACCTGGTCGCGGCAATGACCGGTGACGATGAAGAGATGCCGGACGCCAACACTGGCGAGGCGCTCGGCGTGCCAGTCGAGCAAGGATCTGCCGGCGATCGGAAGCAAGATTTTCGGGGAGTTGGCAAAGGCGGGGCCCAATCGCGTCGCCCGGCCAGCCGCATAGATGATAGCGTTCACGACGATGAAGGTAGCGAACTCCCCGCGAATTGGCTACAGATCTGTGGAGCGCGACATGGACCGCAACCGCCCGAGGTTAATCCCCTCCCCGTATAACAGCATCAATCCAAACCCGATAAAGACCAGCTCACGAGCACGGCGCAGCACGGCGTAGGCCAGGCAAAATGGTTCCGGCAATCCCACCGCTCGTCCCACGAGAAGCACCCCCCCTTCCTGAACCCCCAATGATCCGGGAATGGCCATTCCCAAAACCTTCGCCACTCCCACGAAGGCCTCCACCACGAAAGCCTGCCGCCAGATCATTGGTTGACCCAGCAAATGAGCCACGAGGTAGATCTCGAGAGTGTCGAGAAACCAGCCGGCGAGATACGTGACGGTGCTCGCGAGGAATCGACGCCGATGCACCTGATAAAAGCTCGTGATCGCAGCGTCCAAACCTTCGATTCGCTGGCGGGAGGCCTCTAACCATTGCGGACGCCATCGCCCCCAACTCATGACTTGCCGCAGCGTTGCGTACATTCCTCGACTTTGGATCCAGAACAGCGCGAACACCGAGGCCAGTCCGCCACCAAGCACAACGACAAGACCTGCCCGAAGTTCCGGTCGGTCTGGAGCCAACCTCAGAAAAGCCGTCGCGGCAGCGCACAAGAACAGCAATTGCGCCAATGTTTGAGCGGATTTCGAGACCATCGCCGCCGCCGTGCCGCGAGCCGCGTCCACACCCCTCCTCTTGAGAAGCAACACTTTGACCGCTTCCCCGCCCACATACGCCGACGGCACGAGTCCATTCACTGCTTCGCCGCACCAGCGAATGCCCCATAAGCTTGGAAAACCGACGGTTAGCGGGCCCGCAAACGTCCACCGCCAGGCTAGGGCATCGATCATGTAAACAACAAAGTATGGAGCCAGCACCAGCGGCGCGGCCCACCCGAGCGGCGCTAGAGCTGCGCCCAAGCCCTCCAATCCCACCCGGCCCACGAACCAGGCGAAGAGCGCCGCTCCGGCCGCGAGCAAGAGCCCTTTGATCACAACTTGCATGAGGCGGAGGAGCGGTCGCGCTTGTCGGCGCCCTGCAGCCACAAAGCCGTCACCCAGAACGCGTGACTGCCTATCGCAGCCATCCACAGGAACCACTCGAGGCGCCCCACGCATTCAAGCGCGAGAACCAGCACCGAAAAGTCGCGATTAGTGGCCGCGTCAATGAGACGCTGGAGCCGGTGGTTGCCTGCCTTGTCTGATTTCATTCCCCGCAGCACCACAGCGAAGGCGATGAGCCCCCCTAGAACGGCGCTCGCCCCCAGCCAAAGAAATGGCCCCGTGCCGATTCGGCTGAGACCCACGGCAATACCGATAAAAACCGCCGCGTGAACCACCTGGTCGCCCGCCAAATCCAGCCATTTCCCGAGCGCCGACTCCTTAAACATCGACCGCGCGATGTCTCCATCCACGCAATCCACGATGGCTGAAAACTGGAATAGAATCGCTCCCGCCAACCGGCGGGAAGAGCTTGCGGAGCTAAGGAGCGCTCCGGCACTCACTCCCAACACCGTGGCGAATACTGAGATCTGATTGGGAGTGATAGGAGTGCGCGTGAGCCATCGAGACATCAACAACCGCCCCGCCGGCCGGTTGAACCAGCGGTCGACAAGACCATCCGAAGCGCTCGACAGCGAACCCCACAGAGCAGCGGACGCGATCCGAGCAGACGCCCCGTCCGTGACAGGAACTGAGCCTCCAACCGAAGAAGTCCGCGGGAGGGAGGACAACAGATGTTCCAATTCAACCGATTCCGTCCCATCGACATCCCGGTTGAGTGGGCCACGAGCCGCCCCAGAGGGGGTGGGCGGCAGAAGTTCGCGGACGACGCCCGAGGGCAAGAGTGATCCGCCGGTCGAGATCAAGCGTCCGCCGAAACGCCTCAACTGAGCTAGATCGGCCGCCACCACCCATTGCCGCGTGCTTGCCACCAACGCCGGCCCCGCGATTCGAGGCGCGAGCCGGGCATGTTCCACCGGGATTCCCAGTGCTTGCGAACGCCGGTGATCAGGCAAATCGCCGGTGGAGACCACGATCAGCGGCGCGCAACCGGCGCGGTGGGCAGCGACGATCAACCGATCCAACAGCGTCAACGAAACCACGCGAAGGCCGGCGGTGCCTGAATCGCAAAATAAAACCGCGGGGAGCGGAAGCGAAGCTGATGCGGAATCCCTCACGCGGTTGAAGATGCTCGCCGAACGGGAGCCTCTCCCGGGAGGCTCGGCTCGCGTGTCAATCCTTCAGGCGCTTCGTTGATCAGGTATCGTGTTTGCCGTTCTCGGGCTCGCATCACCCAGGATTACAAACATGGAATTTCTCCACTGTCACGGAAGGAATCATAGGTCTGCCTCTCAAGTCTTTTGAAAGAGGATTGAGCGTCCAGAAGAGCCACGAATAATTTTCAGGATTAGTTTCCTGTTTTCCGGTGAGTGAATTCAACGTGGCTTCACAAGACCGGGAGCCCCAAGGTTCGTTTCACCTCAGGAAAACCAATGAACCGTCCTTTGGGGCTATCGCCCGTTAAACTTGACGGCGGCGCAACAAATGGGACCCGGCCATCACCGCAAGGGATAGACCCGCAATCCAAGTGGACGGCTCTGGCACCACGGGCGTCGCGCGAACCTGCATGTCGAATGCCGTGGCGCCACCGTGATCTTCAAGCGCCACCGCCAACACGTTCAGCCCAGGCGTCAAAAATCCGCCAAATCCTCCGGTGTACTCCCATCGGTGCGTGCCGCCCTCGGCGTTCGCGGAGGCAATCAAAGCTCCGTTGATATAAAGCTTGAAACCGTTGTCCACGCCCAAGTCCCAGGCAGCCGTTGAAATATCGAATCCGGTCATATCGAGCGTGCGGCGAAGCCAACGGTCATCGCCATCGCTGCCATCGGCCGCCCAAAACGTGCCTGAGGGAGTGTAACTGAAGTCGCCCGATCCATGGTTACTGAACGGGGCGCTTCCTGACACCCAGATTCCGCCAACGCCCGTCGTGGTGTTCCAGGCCGAATCACCTGTCGGGTTGGTGACTGTGTAGTTCCAAGTCGCGCCTGGAGGGAGAACGATCGCGGCACTGGCCGTGGCGCAGCCGACAAAAAGCCCTAAGATAATTGCTGTGGATTTCATGGAAGTTGAGTTGTTGGGTTAATCCGCTGTCATCAGTTCCGATTGCATGTCGCCGCGACCGTCATGCCATCTCTCTCTGTGCGGGAAACGATATACAAAACATTCACCAATTCCGCAATCCTCTTTTGGGACAACTTTATACACTTTCGAGACATTCACGAATAAAAGGGCGCCATGCCGGAAACAGGGAACGGCGTGGAATCAAGACCTGGCGCTCCCGCCCGGAAACAGGAGCTAATCATTGGTTTAATGGTCGGTTGTCGAACCCTAGTGTTGATCACCGACCATGTGCGGTGGTCCTCATTGGCCACATTGGGTGGCATTTCGCTGCTTGACAGGCCATCCCCGTTCCCTGCGATCATGGGGCACACACCATGCACTCGCCCTTGAATCCGACTCCAATTCGGTGGGTCCCTCTCGCTCTCTTCAGCGTTCGAAATCCTTGGCTATGGATTCTTGCCACGGCCATCATGCTGGCTTTCTCCTTCGGTGGCTCGTCGAGAACCCTGGCGGCTCCAAACCGAGCGCCGTGGGTTTCGAACAAGGTCGTCGGCTCCCCCTACCCGCCCGTGCCTTACACTGTGGAACGAATTTTTCCCAACGTTCAATTGGAGAACCCCCTCGATTTAGCCTTCGTGCCCGGCTCGAAACTCCTGGTGATAGCGACGCAAAATGGCCGCTTCTACACTCTTGACTCCGCGAAAACCAACGCGGCTCCCGAATTGGGCTTCTGGTTGAAGGATTTCCGGCAGACCACCGACAGCGTGTTGGGCTTCACTTTCCACCCCGGATTCGCCACAAATCAGTTTATCTTCGTCAACTACAACGAGCCTGGAACCCGGGAGAACGGGGCCGTCGTTTCAAGGTTCAAGGTGACTTCCCTTTCGCCGCTGAAAATCGATCCTTCCAGCGAGAAAATCCTCATCCGCTGGCTCAGCGGCGGTCACAATGGATGCACCCTGGCGTTTGGGAACGATGGATTCCTCTATATCTCCACGGGAGACGCGGCGAGTCCGGATCCGCCCGATGCTCCCTACAAGACCGGACAAGACATCAGCGATCTGTTATCCAGCATTCTGCGAATCGATGTGGACCGCGAGCACGGAGCGATTCCTTATTCCATCCCTGTCGACAACCCCTTTGTGAATCACAAGAACGCTCGCCCGGAAGTCTGGGCGTTTGGTTTTCGAAATCCGTTTCGCATGAGTTTTGATCGCAAAACAGGCGATCTGTGGGCCGGCGACGTGGGATGGGAACAATGGGAGATGGTCTATCGGATCGAGCGCGGAGGAAACTACGGATGGGCCCTTACGGAAGGGCCCAATACAAGCGTGCGCCGCGACGTCGCTCAAGGCCCCGGGCCGATCCTGCCTCCCCTGGCAGCGATTTCCCACACGGATGGCGCCAGCGTCACGGGCGGAGTTGTCTACCACGGGACGCGGCTTCCGCGCCTCAGCGGCGCTTATATCTACGGCGATTGGGAGACGGGCCGGTTTTGGGCTCTTCGACATCGGAACGGCGTGTTGGTTTCCAACGACGAATTGTGCGACACAACCCTCAAGCCTTCGGCCTTCACCACAGACGGGGCAGATGAACTGTTGATCTTGGATTATGCCGGCGGCCTGTATCGTTTCGCGCCAAACGCCGGGGCGCGCGCCAATGCCACGTTTCCTCGAAAACTCAGCAGCACGGGGCTTTTTTCTGCAATGAATCCTTTGACCCCCGCAGCCGGCACCATACCCTATCATCCCGCCGCTCCGATGTGGAACGATCACGCGGTCGCAGAATGGCTGCTCGGACTGCCCGGCACCAACGTCATCGCCACAGCGGGAGGCGTCGGCAACATCGCGGGAGGCACCTGGCATTTTCCCGCCAACACGGTCCTCGCCCGCACCCTCAGCCTGGACATGGAAGCCGGCAAGCCGGCATCCCGGAGACGCGTTGAAACTCAGTTGCTGCACTGGGACGGCCAAGCATGGAACCCGCACACTTTCAAGTGGAATCGAGATCAAACCGACGCCGCATTGGTCGATCCCCAAGGCAGCTCCGAGGTGCTCATGGTGAAGGATCCAGCGGCGCCCGGAGGCGAGCGCCACACACCCTGGCGATTCATGAGCCGCTCGGAATGCTTGCGTTGCCATAACGCCTGGGCGGGGGACGCAATGACTCTCAGCTTCCTCCAGCTCGACTCGACAGGGGAGCGGAAACGCCTGGTGGAACTCGGGGCGTTGTCCGTCCATAAGGAGCCTGGCGCCAACTCCGACTCACTCGTCCACCCCACCGATGCCTCCGCCCCAATCGATCGGCGAGCCCGATCCTGGCTTCACTCCAATTGCGCGGGATGTCATCGATTCGGAGGAGGCGGGATGGCGGCGCTCCATTTAAACTACGACAAACCCTTGAAGGAACTGCGGACGGTCGATGAAAAACCGCTCCGAGGGGATTTCGGCATCGTCGATGCGAGGATTGTCGCGCCGGGGGACCCGTGGAGATCCACTCTTCTGTACCGCATCGCCACGGAAAGCTGGGGGCGCATGCCGCACATCGGATCGCGTCTCGTGGACGAGGCGGGAATGAAGTTGATCCGGGAGTGGATCGCATCACTGCCTCCCGCTACCATTTCCGCCAAAAAATCAGATTCAGAGGTGGCCCCGCTTCTTGCCCAGCTCGCAGGGCCGCAAAAAACCTCGAGCATCGCGAAGTTGCTGGCGTCCACGGAAGGAAGCCTGGCACTCGCCACAACCGTGGCCGATTCCGCGACACGCCTCGAGATGGCCAAAGCCGCGGCGACCTCGCCCAACAACATGGGGCGCGAGCTGTTTCAACGCTTCCTGCCCCCGGACCAGCGGCGGAAGACGCTCGGCAACGACGTGGATACGCGCCAGGTTCTCGCCTTGAAAGGAAACGCGGAGCGGGGCCGTGAACTATTTTCCGGCGGCGCACAATGCTTTCGCTGCCACGCTGAGCAGGCGCCACAAAAGGCATTCGGCCCTCCCATCCCGATGCTGGCCGTGAACTATGATCGCGGCCAACTACTCGAGCAAATCATCGCCCCCTCCAAAATCATCGCCCCGGAGTTTAGGACGACCTACGTCACCTTGCGCGACGACACCGAACTGAGCGGCTTCATCGTGAGCCGCACGACGACGGAATTCGCCTTGCGGGATGAAACCCTGGCCGAAAAAGTCGTCAAGCTGGCTGAGGTAAAGGAATCCACCGCGTCCGCCCTGTCCGCCATGCCAGAAGGCTTGCTGGCGCCTCTCACGGCTCAGGAGGCGGCGGATCTGCTCGATTATCTTCTCAGCGTGGCCGTCAAACCGGGAACCCAGAGGAAGCCCAAATGAGCGGAGACTAATCACGGGAGCAAACGAGCCCGGAATGAGGTTGGCAAACAAATGTCACGCAGGTTTGCTTGACTCTCGCTTCCTCTTGCGATGCCGAAGCTTCGTCGCCTTGGCTTTGGTGGCGCGGATCGCGATGCCAGACTGCCTCGCGGCGAAAGAAACTGGAGCGGGGCGCCGCCTCCCATTAGTGCGGATCGCCTCGGACGACACCCGAATCAGGGAGTCGTGCGAAATCGAGATCGCTCCCGGAGCCGTGATTCAAGACACCAACCACAACGGCGTCATTCTTGTTGAGTCGGACAACCTCATCCTGCGGTTCAAAGCCGGCTCCGCGCTCCGAGGGGCGCCTCCCAACACCCCGTGGGATCGTTTGCAAGGAATCGGGATCAGAGTTCTGGGACGCAAGAATGTTGTTCTCGAACAGGCCCGGGTCTACGGATTCAAAAACGGGGTCGTGGCGTCCGACGCGGACGGCTTGGTTATTCGAGGAGGAGATTATTCCGACAATTTCCGGCAACGCTTGAACTCGACTCCCTCCGCCGAGGATTCCGGCGACTGGCTTTTCCCGCATCACAACGACCAAACAAAATGGCGCGACCAATATGGCGGCGCGATCTGCGTTGAGAACTCGCGGCACGTTCGCATCCACGAAATCCGCGTGCGCCGGGGACAAAACGGAATCCTCCTGGACCGAGTTTCTGAGGCATTGATCCATGACAACGACTGCTCGTTTCTATCAGGGTGGGGGCTCGCCATGTGGCGGAGCAGCGACAATCTTGTGAGCCGCAACGCCTTTGATTTTTGCGTCCGCGGCCACGTCGAGGGAGTGTACAACCGGGGCCAGGATTCGGCGGGAATCCTGTGCTTCGAACAATGCAATCATGACGTGTTCGTGGAAAACTCCGCCACGCATGGCGGGGACGGTTTCTTCGGATTTGCCGGACGCGAGGCGATAGGCGAAGTGTGGATGGAGAAGGAGCGCGAGCGTCTTCGCAGGGAAACCGGACGGCAGGAGGTGGACGATTTCATCCGTCCCTCGGAAGCCCTCGCGAAGCAACTGAGCGGCTTGGGCTGCAACAGCAATGTCCTGTTCGGGAACGATTTTTCCTACGCCTCGGCGCACGGCATCGAAATGACGTTCTCGGAAGGCAACGTCTTCGGGGAGAATCGGATCGTGGAAAACGCGATTTGCGGCCTGTGGGGCGGCTATTCTTCAAAAACCTTGATCGTTGGAAACGAATTCGTTGGCAATGGCGGAATGGCCTACGGGCTTGAGCGCGGAGCCGTGAACATGGAGCACGCGGCGGATAACATCATCTTCAGAAACCGATTCTTAAACAACAAATGCGGCATCCATCTATGGTGGGACAACGATCGCTCCTTGCTTCGACTCCCCGGTGTCGCCGGCAATGCTCGCGGGGTGTCTGGAAATATCATCGCGAAGAATCAGTTCCAAATCGACAACCAAACGCCTTTCCCAAATCTCCCGGCAGCTTCCAAGCTGGTCGTGTTGCAACTGCGAGATGAGGGCGCCAACCAGGTCACGAACAACCGGTACCTTGGCAACCGGGTGAAGCTGACTCATTCACAGGCAGTGGAATTTGAAGTGCCCCGTGGAATCGAACCCCGTTACCAAGGGAAGATAGCAACCCCTCGAATTCCCTTGTTTCAGACCAAGGGCAAGACATCGCCGGTTGGCGCGCGTCCCCATCTACGCGGCCGGGAGAATATCATCATGCACGAATGGGGCCCCTGGGATCACGAAAGCCCTCTCGTTCGCCACGGAAAATCGAGCTCGACGGCGCACGTCTACGAGATTTTTGGCGTCAAAAAACCGCTGATGTCCAGCGTGCTTTCGGGGAAAGTGGAAGCGTCCGTGACGCCAGGCGCGGCGCGGCTGCCGGCTCATCTGCAAGTTCGGGGATCTCCTGGAGTGACGCCTTACAGCATTTCATTGGTGGCGGACGATTATGCCACGCGCGTTGAAGGGATCATCATTGCAACGGAATGGAAGGTCACCGTTTTTCCCTGGAAAATCGATCCGCGCGAGAATCTCGAGGACTGGCGAAAGCTGGCAAAAGGCCCGGAAGCGCTGACTGCGACCCTCCCGGCGTTGGATTTTCCGTTCTCGTGGGGAGGCCCGCGAGATATGAAGATTTCCGAGGCCATCACTCGACGGGGCCCCGGAAAAGATCATTTTGGACTCATCGCCACAACCCGACTCCTGATGCCAGCTGGCAGATGGCGTTTCAAATCCTTGAGCGATGATGGAGTCCGGGTGGTCGTGGATGGAAATGTCGTCATCGAAAACTGGACCTGGCATGGCCCCACGCCAGACCAAGGAGTCCACGAGCAAACCACGGAAGGCGAGGTGAATGTTATGGTGGAGCACTTCGAAATCGATGGTTTCGCCACGCTCCGTCTGGAGATCGAACACGCGGGCCTAAAATGATTGGTTTATTAAGGGCGAACACGTTTGTTTTTGCGCCTCTCAATGTTGAATGTCACACAATTGTCACAATGGCGTCTCCTAACCGTCACGAATCAAGATCAGCATTTGCCAGGATCACGAATCCCCAACGAACATGACCAAAGCATTTAGAAGTAATACTGCCGGCCCCCATCGCCACGTCTGTTTGAGCGCGCTCGGCGTGGCGGCCTCCGTCGCTTGCGCCCAGAGCGTGCTCGGGCAGTCCAACGACGCCCTGATCGACAAACTGGTCAACAAAGGGATCCTCACCGTCAAGGAGGCGAATGAACTGCGCGAGGAATCCGATAAGAACTTCAAGCAAGCTTACGCGGTGAAAAGCGGCCTTCCCGATTGGGTGACGAGTTTCAAATGGAATGGAGATATGCGTGGCCGTTACGAGGCATTCTCCGCGAGCAATCCGCAGGCGCTCGACCGGCATCGAGTGCAATACCGGCTGCGACTCGGAGCGTCGGTGACTATGCTCGATAACTTTGAGGTTGGCATCCGCCTGGCCAGCGCCGGAGACACGCCCGGAAACCCCATTTCCTCAAACCAAACTCTCGACAACAACGCCAGCAAGAAGGGCCTTGCCTTGGATCAGGCTTACGGGAGGTGGACGCCCGTGGACAACGCCAACTGGGCAGCGACATTGACGCTGGGTAAGATGGAAAACCCGCTCGTGTTCGCCCCGATCGTGTTCGACCCGGACTACACACCCGAGGGCTTCGGCCAGCACTTCATCATCCACGCGACCGAGTCACACGACTTGAAGCTCAACCTCGGCCAATTCGTGATCGAGGAACGCAGTGGCAAGCTCGTGGACAGTTATTTGCTGGGCGGGCAGTTGCTGTGGGAAGCCAAATGGAGCCCTGCATGGAAGACCACCGCAGGGGTTGGTGCGCTCGTTTTGAGCGGGCGTGAAAACCTCACTCCGGCCAACGGAATCTTCAACATAGGCGAAGGCAACACACGCGTCGGGGGACTCGCCGCGAATGCGCCCTTGCATAACTTTTATCCTATCATCGGGGATGCCTCGGTCACTTACACCCTGCCCAGCTTCCCGCTGGCTCGAGGCCCGGTGCCGCTCACGCTGGCGGGCGAAGTGCTCCACAATATCGCGGCCCCCGACCACAACAACGGCTACTCCGCGAAGCTCACGCTGGGCAAGGCGGGCAAGAAAGGTCTTTGGGAAACCAGCTACGAATACCGCTACCTGGAGGCCGACGCTGTGTTCGAAGAGTTCCCTGAATCGGACTTTAACGCCTACACTCAGATCGCCAACACAACCGGCGGCACGGCCGGATATGTGAACGGCACCAACATTCGCGGCCATATTCTTCGGCTGGGTTATTCCCCTTTCGACGCGTTCACGCTCGCGGTCTCGCTGTGGCTGACCGACAACATCAATGAGAACCCAGCCGGCTCCAGCGCAAGCGCGCGGCGTCTTCAAATGGACGCCCAGTGGAAATTCTAAACGCGCCTGCCTCCTGGCGGGACCTCTCCCTGCGCTGAGCGCGGAGCCAGGCACACTTTAATCATTCGAACATATGACACACCTTCGATCCATCCTCATCCTCGTGGCGGCAAGTATCCTTTCCTCCACCCAAGCCGGCACAATCACCGCCAAAGGTTCGGACACCATGGTCATCCTCGCCCAAAAATGGGCTGAAGTGTACATGGCGAAGAATCCGGGGACGAAAATCCAGGTCACCGGAGGCGGCTCGGGCACGGGCTTCGCCGCTCTCGTGAACCAAACCACGGACATTGCCAACGCTTCCCGGAAGATCAAAGCCACGGAGATCGCCTCGTGTCTCAAGGCATTCAAAAAACGCCCCACGGAGTACAAAGTTTGCCTGGACGGCCTCTCTGTCTACGTGAGCAGCGACAACCCCGTCAAGGAACTGAGCCTGCCCCAGCTCGAAGCCATTTTCACGGGCAAGATCAAAAATTGGAAAGACGTGGGCGGGCCGGACGCACCTATAACCGTCTACAGCCGGGAGAACAGTTCGGGAACGTACGAATTCTTCAAGGAACACGTCCTTCAAAACAAGGACTTTGTGGCCAGCGCCCAGACCATGCCCGGCACGGCCGCCGTCCTCCAGGCAGTGGCCAAAGATAAGAACGGCATTGGCTATGGTGGCGCCGCCTACGGGGCTGGAGCAAAACATCTGGCGATCAAGAAGGACGATGGATCGCCCGCCATCGAACCTAATGAGGAAAGCGTGATCAAAGGCACCTACCCGATTTGGCGGCACTTGTTTATTTACGTGAACCCCGCCCTCGACAAGGGCGAGATGGCGTCCTACCTCAACTGGATTCGCAGCGAGGAAGGACAGAAGGTCGTCAAGGAAGTGGGTTACTACCCGCTGCCGAAGGCGCTCCGAGAGTAGCGTGGGAGAATCCTTGCGCGATCCCCTCGGCCCTCCACCGTGCCTCACCGCAACTCAAGCGTGAATCGGCCGCACGGCTGGATGGGCCTCCAGCGGGGCCACCGCGCGCGCCCACTGGAGTGGCTCGTCGAGCGGGGAATCTTCCTCGTGTCCCTCTCGGCTATCTTGATGATTTTCCTCATCTTCCTGTTTGTCGGAAGGGAAGCTCTGCCCATCTTTTTTGGCCGGACAAACAGCTCCCTGGTACAGGAGACCATACCTGTCGACAAGTTGGATTCGATTCCCAAGCCAAAGCTGAAAGAGTATCTCGGACTCACCGACTCGGAACTCGCCGGACTGGATCGTGAGACTCTCCAAGAGCTCATGGCGCTGAAAATCGAGGGGGCGCAGCAGGCGCCGAAAGACAAGGACGCGGACGTGAACACGACGGCCTGGCGCTATCTGCTCAAGCCACACCAGTGGACCGGATACGACCGGGCTGAATTCATCTGGCAGCCTGTTTCTCAAATCCACAAATACAACATCATTCCCCTTGTGATTGGGAGCCTGAAGGCCACGCTCGTCGCGCTGATGTTCGCGGTGCCCCTGGCGCTCGGGGCGGCCATCTATGTCTCTCAGTTGGCTGGCCCGCGGACCAAGGAATGGCTTAAACCCACCATAGAATTGCTCGCGGGGATCCCCTCGGTTGTGTTGGGGTTTTTCTCGCTGATCGTCCTGGCCACGGTCATGCAAAACTTGTTCGGCTACCAATCCCGATTGAACGCGTTCGTTGCCGGAATCGCGCTCGGCTTGGCGATCATTCCGGTTGTGTTTTCCATTGCTGAAGACGCTCTCAGCAGCGTGCCGCGCAGTTATACACAAGCGGCGCTGGCCTTGGGCTCCTCCCGCTGGCAGGCCGCGTGGAAGATCGTCCTCCCCGCCGCCATCCCTGGCGTCTTCGCCGCCGTGGCGCTTGGATTCGGAAGAGGCATTGGCGAGACAATGGTGGTCCTCATGGCCAGCGGCAATGCGAGCATCGTTTCTTGGAGCGTCTTTGACTCAACCCGCACGATGACCGCCACCATCGCCGCCGAACTCGCCGAGACCGTATTCGGAGGGCACCACTACCGCATGCTGTTCATGATTGGGACCTTGCTGTTCGTGGTGACGTTTCTCTCCAATCTCGCTGGAGATCTGATCATACACCGTCTCAAGGGCCGGCTGGAGGGCAAGCGCTAATGCCAACCGCATCCTCCTCTGTCCCCTCTCAAGGCTCGGATCGGAAGGATTTATCGCGGCCTTTCCGGAAGTCCTCCTTGGACGTGGCTTCCTTTGTGTTCGGCGGACTGACAGGTCTCGCGACCCTCCTGATCCTCGCGATCCTCGCGATCATTCTTGGCAATATCATTTGGCACGGATGGGCCGGCTTCTCGTGGCGATTCGTCACTTCGGGAACCTCCCAAGGCATGTTTGATGTGGATCAAGCGGGCGTCCTCCCGATGATCCTTGGCACGACGGCCCGGGTCATGCTGATGACCCTTTTCGTCCTCCCGATAGGAGTGATCACGGCCGTGTATCTCACGGAATACGCCTCCTCCACATCGCTGTTCACCCGAATCATCCGCGGCGCGGTGAACAATCTCGCGGGAGTGCCCTCCATCGTTTTCGGCCTCTTCGGTCTCGGTTTCTTCATCAACTTCATCGGGGGTGGAATCGACGAGTTTCTGCTGCCAAACCGCCCCGAACCTGTGTGGGGAAAACCCGCGATCTTTTGGGCCTCTCTGACCCTGGCTGTCATGACGCTGCCAGTGGTGATTGTGGCCACGGAGGAGTCCCTGAAAGCCATCCTCCCGGGGCTGCGGGAAGCAAGCCTCGCCCTGGGCGCGACCAAACTGGAAACGATCGTCATGATCGTCATCCCCCAGGCCATGCCAGGGATCCTCACGGGCGGCATACTTGCCGTGAGCCGGGCCGCTGGCGAGGTGGCGCCGATCCTCTTCACGGGGGCGGCCTATTACATGGCCTCGCTACCCAGGGCGTTGACGGACCAGTTCATGGATCTAGGCTACCATGTGTTCATCTTATCCACCCAATCGCCGGACATCGAACGGACGCGCCCGATTCTTTACGCGACGGTCCTGGTGTTGCTTTTGCTGACACTGGCTCTCAATTTTGTCGCCATTCTGATCCGTGCCCGGATGAGGCGAAAAATGAGAGTGGCGGCCCATTAACACGAATCCCGAAATGGAAACAACGCATCGCCCGATAGTCGTGCCCGCCGCGCGTGCCCCAGCCCCGGGGAATGAACCCGGGCCGCCGGCCGAACCCCTCATCAAGACCGAGGCATTGGCGCTTCATTACGGCCAAACCCAGGCACTCAAAAACATTTCGATGGAGATTCGAGAAAGGATGGTCACCGCCTTCATCGGGCCATCCGGGTGCGGCAAGTCCACCCTGCTCCGCTGCTTTAACCGGATGAACGACCTGATCCACAATGTCCGCACCACCGGCCAGATCAGGATCGCCGGACAAGACATCAATCACGCCGACGTCGATGTCATTGAGTTGCGCAAACGCGTGGGCATGGTCTTCCAGCGCTCCAACCCATTCCCCAAGTCCATCTACGAAAACATCGCCTACGCCCTGAGGCTCCATGGAACCCGTGCCCGCTCGAGGCTGGCCGACATCGTCGAGCGAAGCTTGCGCCAAGCCGCCCTCTGGGAGGAGGTCAAGGACCGGCTGCACACGAGCGCCTTGAGCTTGTCCGGAGGGCAGCAACAACGCTTGTGCATCGCCCGCGCCATCGCCATCCAACCGGAAATCCTCCTCATGGACGAACCGGCATCGGCGCTGGATCCCATCGCCACCGCGCGCATCGAGGATTTGATCCTGGACTTGAAGAAGGAATTCACCATTGTCATTGTCACGCACAATATGCAACAGGCGGCTCGCATCTCGGACCACACCGCCTTCTTTTATCTGGGTGATCTCATCGAGATGAACGCCACCTCCACCATCTTCACGAATCCCTCGATGAAACAGACGGAGGATTATGTCACCGGACGTTTTGGGTAGCGCCCTCTCCCCTGCCGTGGCTCATGGTTGGCGAACTTGCGCCGCGACGGGAGACCCCTGCCTGCCAGCATTTGGCTTGGAAACCGCATGCACACACACTTCGAAAAGGAACTAGACGAACTCAAGGAGAATCTCCTGACCATGGCCAGTCTGGCCACCGCCGCCGTGCGCAATGCGATCAGGGCGCTTGTAGATCGAGATGACGATCTGGCACGAAAGGTCAAACAGGATGACAACGAGATCGACCGCCACGAGATCGAGGTGGATGAGATGGCCATCCAATTGCTGGCCAAAGCCCCGCTGGCCTCGGACTTGAGGCTCATCACCGTCGCGATGAAGATTTCCCACGATCTCGAACGGGTTGGAGATGAGTCCACCACGATTGCGCGACGCTCCATTGAACTGGGGCAGGAGCCGCAATTAAAACCTTACACGGACATCTCGCGCATGGCGGCCATGGCGTTGGACATGTTGAACGACGGATTAGCCGCCTTTGTGAACAGGCTCCCCGAAAAGGCCCGCGCCGTCATTCCATTGGACAAGGAGGTGGATGCACTGAATAAGCAGCTTCAACGCGAATTGGCGAACTTCATGATCCAAAAACCGGAGTGCATCTCCAGATGCCTCCACCTGATGACAATTTCCAAAAGCCTGGAGCGAATCGCTGATCATGCCACCAACATTGCCGAGGAAGTGGTCTTCCTTTACGAGGCAAGAGACATCCGGCACGCCGCCCGGAAGGCCGATTCGTGACAGGCCAGGGCTCGCGATGGCGGTGTTCGTGCCCACAGTCGTTCGGTGGCCGGCGATCGAGTTGCATCCGGGCCTCCGACAACAATCGTTCGTTGCGCCGGCGGCGACTCCTTCAGGTGGCCCTGGCGCTGAACGCTCCTCTCTCTCGAACGGCTGTGACCCATGAAAACTCAAAGAATTCTGATCGTCGATGATGAGCCCGATGCGGTGGAATTGGCGGCCTTTAACTTGAAAGCCGCCGGCTTCAAAGTGCTGACCGCAACGGACGGCCAGGAGGCCCTTCGCAAGGCCCAATCCGACATGCCCGATTTGATCCTGCTGGATGTCATGCTGCCCAACGTGGACGGCCTCGAGGTCACAAAAATACTTCGGCGAAATCCTCGCACCGCCTCGATTCCCATCCTGATGCTCACCGCGAAAGGCAGCGAAGTGGACCGAGTGGTGGGTCTGGAATTGGGGGCTGATGATTATCTCACCAAGCCATTCAGTCCCCGTGAAATGGTCCTGCGGATCAAAGGACTGCTGCGCAGGCGTTTGGCGGCCTCGGAGGAAACGGAGATCATTCGGCTCGGCATTCTCGAGATCAATATTCCGGAACACACGGCTGTCGTGGGATCCGAGACGATCGATCTCACGTCCACGGAATTCAAGCTGCTTTGCCTCCTGGCCCAGCGACGGGGACGCGTTCAGTCGCGCGATCAATTGCTGCGGGACGTCTGGAATTATGAAGTCGACATCAACACTCGAACCGTGGACACGCACGTGCGACGGTTGCGGGAGAAACTCGGCAAGGCGGCGCACTACCTGGAAACCGTCCGCGGCGTCGGCTATCGAATGGTCGAATCATAGCGGTTCGCGAGTCTTCGCCGCGGCTGGCGAACAGCCCTGGATTTATGTGGCCGCTGACCTATTTTGTCACACTGGCCGTCTGCCTGGCCTGGCATCTTCACTGGAAAAGGCGCGCCGAAAGGTTGCGCGAGGAGATCAGCGCATCAAAAACCAGAGCCGAAGCTCAGGCCGCCGATCTCTTGAGCGAGATGGATCTCTTGCGCTCGCGGCAGGACATGCTCTTCAACAGCATGACCGATGGAGTGATTCTCGTCGATGGCGCGGACAAAGTGCAGTTCGCCAACGCGGCCGTCGGCAGTCTTTGCGACATCGATCATGCCACTCTGGGACGGCCCCTGATCGAATTCACTCGCCGGCATGAGATCGTCGAACTGGCGGCCCGCGTCAGGGAACGAGGGGCTCAAGTTTCCGAGGACATCGAGATGGGAAAGGCGGATGGGCGGGTCATTCAGGTGAATGGAGTTGTCGTCGCGGAACCCGCGAAGCTGAAGGGTGGTGTGCTGCTCGTGTTCCACGACAACACTCAACTCAAGAAACTGGAGCGAACTCGAAAAGAATTCGTGGCAAATGTCAGTCACGAACTCCGCACGCCGTTGTCGTTGATCACAGGTTATGTTGAAACACTCCTCAACGGAGCGAAGGATGATCCGGCGGTGGCCCTTCGCTTCCTGAGGACCATCGAAAAAAACGCGAATCGCTTGACGTATCTAATCGAAGATCTGCTTGCGATCTCAGAACTCGAATCCGGTCGCGCGTTCTTGAACCCTCAACCGGTTAGCCTCAGGCACGTCATCGACAAGGTTTTGGAGGATCTGGCCGGGAAGTCGAAAGAGCGCCAAATCACGATAAAAGTGGAACTTCCGGAGTCTTCAACCGTCCATGCCGACGCCGACCGACTCGAACAGGTTTTTGTCAACCTGGTCGAGAACGCGATCAAATATGGCCGGGAACGAGGGACGATCGTCGTCCGCGCCGCGATTACCGAGGATGGCTGTATGCGCGTCTCCGTCTCCGATGATGGCCAAGGCATCCCGGAGGCTTCTATCGGGCGCGTCTTCGAGCGCTTTTACCGAGTCGATAACGACCGGTCCCGCGAACAAGGAGGCACGGGGCTCGGGCTCTCGATCGTGAAGCACATCATTCGTGCCCACGGCGGCGATGTCTGGGCCGAAAGCCAGCTTGGCAAAGGGGCCGTCTTTTACTTCACGCTGCCTCTTTCAGCCCACACGGAAAAATCCAACTCGACGAACACTCATCATGATTGACGCGGCATCAGCCTGTGCCGACTCCAAGCACGCTCTGCCTTGAGCGGCTCCATATAACGCAATCCCCCCATGCATTCACACCCAGCGAAGCGACTTGTGTTGTTCGCGAAAGCCCCGAGGCTTGGCTTGGTCAAAACACGCTTGGCCCGAACGCTCGGCGATTCCAAGGCACTGGAGGCCTATCAGGTATTGGCAGACGCCACGCTCGCCTCCATCGCCGGATTTCAAGACGTCACCGTGCAGTTTTCTCCCGACGACGCCCTCCAAGAGATACAATCGTGGCTGCGACCCGGTTGGCGGACCGCGCCACAAGGTTCAGGCGATTTGGGGGAGCGACTGGCCCGCTGTTTCGCGCAGCAGCTTCAGCCCGCTCCCAGCCGCGTCGTGGTCATTGGTTCGGATTGTCCAGACGTCTCCTCGATGGACGTCGAGGCAGCGTGGCGCTTGCTCGAAACGCACGACCTGGTTTTGGGACCCGCTTTGGACGGAGGTTACTGGTTGATAGGCCTGAATCAGACCCAGCCTTCCTTGTTTTCAGGAATCGACTGGAGCACACCGCGGGTTCTAGAGCAGACGCTGGCGCGCGCCGATCTTCGGAAATTAAAAACTTCCACGTTGCGTCCTCTCGAGGATGTGGACACGCCTGAGGACTGGAAAAAGTTCCTGCACCGCCGCTCTAGCAAAGATTGAAGGCCGCTCTGCGTTCGGGCAACTCCCCGGTGGCCCGTCCCTCTGCGGGGGCGCGGCGGCGCAGCCCTACCGAGTATTGCCTGGTCACGGCTTTGCGGCAGCCGAACACTCCATTCCTTTTTCCCAAATGGCCCCAGCAATTCCGGTGCATCCACGCGTTGTCGGTGATCGAGCGCGGCTGTGCTGAAAGCCAGTCGCAGCAGTATCTCAGGCTCGCAGCCACGCCGATCCTGCTGCGGCTGGTGCTTCGCACACAACCGCGCTCCGGGCTGCCAGCCAAATTCACCGACAACTTGTGGATGCACTCCAGCGATTCTGAGGTCCGAAGATGCTTCTTGCGCCAAGTTTATGAAGGGAGCAAAAAGGGGTCTGTTCGTCCGCCAAAGACTTGAGCTAAGCTAGCGCAGGCATTTCACATCATGCATTCACACGAACTTCTTCACGAAGTCCTTCAGAAAACGAGCGCGAAACAGATCGCATCCGATCTGAACCTGTCGCTGTCTCTGATCTATAAGTGGGCCGAACCCTCCGATGACGCCTCGGGCAGCGGGTCCACAAATCCCTTGGACCGCATCGAGGCGCTGCACAATTCGACGCAAGACGAACGCATCGTGCAGTGGGTGTGCGAGCGAGCGGGCGGATTCTTCATCAAGAATCCCAAGGCCCGATGGCCGCATCCCTATGCGGTGATTCCTGCCGCGAACAGCATCGTCCAGGAATTTGCGGACTTGCTCTCCGTGATCGCGAACTCTACCGGGGACAACCAAGTGACCGTGGAGGAATCCAAGGCCATCCGGAAAAGGTGGGAGCAGTTGAAATCGGTCACGGAAGGGTTTGTGCAAGGCTGCGAAGAGGGCAATTTTAAATCGATCCCCTCCCTGAAGCTTTCCCCGCAGCCTGGGAATCCGTGAACTCTTTCAGGGATATCAGCGAAGGTTCGAGAACAATAAACCCGGCATGCTCCCTCACTCGACCGATGCTCCTTCCCCCAGACCGTTGAATTTCAGGAAGGCGGCGAGAATGCTTGCGGCTCTCTCCTTCTTGATCGCGTGCGGCTCGTTCGCCTCGGCGCTCCACGCTGCTTCCCTGGCCAAAAGCGCGGAAACCGAGGCTCAAAGACTCTGGTCCTTGCGGCCTCTCTCCACTCCGCCGGTGCCGGCCGTGCGCGAGGTCCACTGGCTCAAGAACCCGATCGACGCGTTCATTCTGGCCCGGTTGGAGAAAGCAAACCTTCGGCCTTCTCCCGAGGCCAGCCGCCCCATGTTGCTGCGGCGATTGAGCTTTGATCTCCGGGGGCTGCCGCCATCGCGCGAAGAGATCGACCAGTTTGTGAAGGACCCGAGGCCCGACGCTTACGAACGTCGAGTCGAGCAATTGCTGGCTTCCCCGGCTTACGGCGAACGTTGGGCGCGGCACTGGCTGGACGTGGCCCGTTACACGGAGAGCAACGGTTTCGAGTACGACAAACTTCGCGACAACGCGTGGCACTACCGGGACTACGTGATCGACAGCTTCAATGCCAACAAACCATACGATCAATTCGTTCGCGAGCAATTGGCTGGAGACGTGTTGGATCCCGTGACTCCGGAAAGCATGATCGCGACCTCGCTGCTCGTTTGCGGGCCGTGGGACGAGCCCGGAAGCAATCAAGCAAACAAGACCCAAAGAATGATCACTCGCGAAGAGGAGATGGAAGATCTCGTCAGCGTGGTGGGACAGACATTCCTGGGTCTCACCGTCAATTGCGCCCGTTGCCATGCCCACAAGTTCGATCCGATCTCCCACGGGGACTATTACAGCTTCCGAGCCGTGTTCGACGGCGTTCGGCACGGGGAACACCCCGTGATCAAACCGGATGATCTCGCGGGCATCAGAAGGGAGATCAGTCGTCTTAAAGCGGAGGCCGCCGCAAACGAGAAAGAGATTGCCCGTGTCGAAAAACGAGCTCGATCCGAGGCAGGGGGAGATCCGTCCAAAGTCGCGCGTGAACGGATCGACTCTCTTCTGAGTGACGCGGAGAAATCCGAGCGCGTGGCGCATGAATTAGCCCAAAAACGGGCGAGCGAAGCCGCCTCGAGCCTGGAGAGGAAGCTCCCTGTTTCCTACATCGGCCAGCGCGTGCAACCCCCCACGGCTCACCGGCTCTTGCGGGGCGACGTGACGCAGATAGCCGAGGTCGTCCGGCCGGGCGCACTTTCGGCCTTGGCCGCCTCCGCCGGCGATTTAGGGCTTGAGGCGGACGCCCCGGAGGCGGAGCGCAGACGCCGCCTGGCCCTCTGGATGACCCACCCAAAAAATCCGCTGCCGCCGCGAGTCATGGCAAACCGGTTGTGGCACTACCATTTTGGGCAGGGCATCGTCGCGACTCCGAACGATCTGGGCGAGGCAGGCTCGAAGCCATCCCACCCCGAACTTCTGGACTGGCTGGCGCGCCGGCTGATCGACTCCGGCGGGAATCTCAAGGAACTGCATCGGCTGATTGTTCGCTCCGCGACTTACCGCCAGTCTTCGACAGGGAGTGAAAAAGGGAGGGAGATCGACGCGGACAACTCTCTGCTTTGGAGGTTCGCCCCCAAGCGGTTGGAGGCGGAAGCGCTGCGCGACGCGATGCTAGCCCTGGGCGGCGAGTTGAACCTCGCCATGGGAGGCCCTAGCTTCCGCGCTTTTGAATTCATCAAATTCCCCACCCAGATGTATTTGCCAATCGACCGGGAGGAACCGGGGCACGCCCGCAGAACGATCTACCGAATGAATGTCAATTCTGGAAAAGATCCGATGCTAGACAGCTTCGACTGCCCCGATCCCTCATTCAAAACGCCGAAACGCGGAGTGACCACCACACCGCTTCAGGCGCTCAGCATCATGAACGGCCCCTTTTCGCAGCGCATGGCCCGAAGCATGGCGCGGCGGCTCGCTCACATGCCGAACGCCACTCTTAAGGCACAGGTGCGGGCAGCCTATGACGACTGCCTGGGCCGCCCGCCAACTCCGACCGAATCGGCGGAGGCGTTGAAGGCAGCGAGCGCTTTTGGACTTCAAATCGTATGCTGGACGCTCCTCAACAGCACGGAATTCGTTTACGTTCGCTGAGCCATGGACTAAGATGTTAGGCCATGATGCTACCCCTAAAGCCAGCGTTCGCAGCGTTCGCAGCGATCACGGCGCTCAGCGCCAGCCTGATTATGCCTGACTCACTCGTCGCGGCAACCTTCGGAGACGATCTCGCCTTTATGCGCCAGCATGTGGAAGTGCTGCTCTTGTCTGACACTCGCGGAAAGTCCCAGATTGCTGTCGTCCCCTCGTATCAGGGGCGCGTCATGACATCAACGGCATCCGGCCCATCGGGGACGAGCTTCGGGTGGATCAATAGGAATCTGATTGCTTCCCGAAAACCCCAGCGGCACATCAACGCCTTCGGTGGCGAAGAACGGTTTTGGATGGGCCCGGAAGGCGGACAGTTCTCGATCTTTTTCAAGAAAGGGGACCCGTTCGACCTCGCTCATTGGCAGACACCGCCCGTGGTCGACACCGACCGATACGAGATAAAAAAGCAGACACCTCAATCCGTTCAATTCCAGCATTCGGCGCAATTCGAAAACTACTCCGGCTTCAGATTTCAAGTCGAGATTGACCGAAAGATCACCTTGCTGCCCCGAGGCAAAGTCTCGTCGCTCTTGGGAGTGGCGGACCTTTCGACGCTGGAGTTCGTGGGTTACGAGTCCAGGAATACCCTCAAAAATGCCGGACCGGCGGCTTGGACTAAACAGACGGGGCTCCTTTCGATCTGGATTTTGGGAATGCTGAACCCAGGGCCGCAGACGACCGTTGTATTGCCCTACCGAAGGGGGCCGGATTCCAAGCTTGGCCCCGTGGTCAATGACAGCTATTTTGGAAAGATACCAAGCGATCGATTGCAGATCGCCCGGGATGTCATCTTTTTCAAGGGCGATGGGCAGCAGCGCGGAAAGATTGGTCTGAGTCCGGCCAGAGCAAAGCCGTTGGTCGGGAGCTATGACCCGTCGGAAAGAATCTTGACCCTGGTCCAGTTCAGCATCCCGAAACTGGCGGTCGATTATGTGAATTCGATGTGGGAAGTTCAGAAAGAACCGTTCAAGGGAGACGTGGTGAACAGCTACAACGATGGGCCTCCGACTCCTGGCGCTAAACCTCTTGGCCCGTTTTATGAACTGGAAACCTCCTCCAAAGCAGCGGCGCTGCCCCCGGGCGATTCGCTGACCCATATCAGCCGCACCTTCCATTTCAAGGGATCAGAGGCCGATCTGAATCGCGTCAGCCGACGGACCCTCGGAGTGAGCATCGAAGATATCCGGCGCGCTTTCAATCGGCCTTAGAATCTGGGGATCGATGAACGAAATCCGCAATGCAACCGCTCCGTCCCTGCTCCTGCCTCGGCGTCATTTTTTGTGGACCGCCGCGGGCGGCCTCGGAGGGCTTGCCTTCTCCTGGATTCTCAAACAGGAGGCTCAAGCCGCAACCGCCGGGCCTGAGACGCCGCGCTCCCTCCGGCCCCCACCGTTCCTTCCACGAGCCAAGAGGGTTGTGCAAGTATTTTGCGCGGGAGGAGTCAGCCACCTCGACACCTTCGACTACAAGCCAGATCTGGGCCGGCATCACGGCAGGCCGCTCGTGAACAAAGGCGAGAACAAGGGGTTCTTCGGGCAACCGGGGAACGTCATGCAAAGCCCCTTCGAATTCAAGCGCCACGGACGCTCGGGACGATGGGTCAGCAGTCTGCTGCCGCATCTGGCCCAATGCGTTGATGATGCGGCATTCATTTATTCGATGGTCGCCAAGAGCAACAACCACACACCCGCCACGTTCCAAATGAACTCGGGATTCACGCTCAATGGTTTTCCATGCATGGGCTCCTGGATGAGTTACGGTTTGGGAACGGAAAACGAGGACCTGCCGACATTTGTCGTTTTGCCAGATCCGCGAGGCATGCCTGCTGGTGGAACCATCAACTGGACCTCTGGCTTTCTTCCTGCAAACCACCAGGGAGTGGCTTTCAGAACGCAATCCCCGGAACCGATCCCCGATCTCAAGACCCCCGCGGCATTGAGGTCAAGTGAACGCGACGCCGGCCTGCGTCTTCTCGCCGGGATGAACAACCGATTCGCGCAAGAAAACCCCGGCGAATCCGCTTTTCTCGCGCGCGTGCGCTCTTACGAGTTGGCGGCGCGCATGCAGTTAAGTGTCCCCGAGGCGCTCGACGTATCGGGCGAATCAGAATCCACCAAGCGCGCCTATGGAGCGGATCTCGAAAGCACTCGCGGGTTTGGACGCAATTGCCTGCTGGCGCGCCGCCTTTTGGAACGAGGCGTGCGCTTTGTGCAGATCTTGAATGGAGGGTCCTTTGGCAGCCCAAGAATCAATTGGGACGGTCATGAGAATCTCAAGGAAAACCACGAGGCGCAAGCTGCCACCATGGATCAACCGGTCGCAGCGCTCCTCCAAGACTTGAAGCAGCGCGGGCTCCTCGAGGACACCCTGTTCATTTGGAACACCGAGTTCGGCCGTAGTCCCGCCACGCAAGGGGTAGGCGCCCCGGGCCGAGACCATCACCCGGATGGATTCACTTGCTTCCTCGCGGGCGCGGGGCTCAAACAGGGATTCGAGTATGGGGCCACGGATGAAGTGGGCTATTTCTCCGTGAAGAACCCCGTCACGATCCACGATCTGCATGCCACGATCCTGCACCTGCTGGGCATCGACCACGAAAAGCTGACCTTCTACCATAACGGAATCAACCGCCGTCTCACCGATGTGCACGGCAAGGTTATTTCCGATTTGCTAGCCTGACTCATTCAAAGGAAAATGGAGAGAATGCACCCCCGCGTCATGACTCGTGGCAGGCCGCGGTTCTCGCATGGAGTTCTTTGCGGTCTACTGCTGCTTTGTGGCGCCCTCTCTAATCTGAAAGCCGCCGCATCGCTCGATGCCCTGTTTAAGGAAACGCCACGAGCGATCCGAAGCGCTTCCCAGCAATTCATCACGCACGATTTGGTGACACCTCCCTCGGCCAGGCAAGCCCCTGCCCCCCTCAACAAGGCTCCCGAGAAAGAATCTGAAAAACTCGCCGATCACTTGGTTCGACTCGGCCCGGAATCAGTCGGCGTCTCGGCAGAGCGCATCAAAAAACGGTTCCTGATCCTGTTGGATCTCCCGGATCAATGGCGGGGTGTCATCCACATCGTTCTGCGTCCCACGGAACGGACCGACGAACTCCCGCGTATCGCCACCTCACGGTTTGCCGACGGATGGCGGTATCGCATCGATTTGCCTGCGGTGACCGACGCGTTGGCTGTTGTTCGCTCCATCGTTCAAGTGCTGCTGATCGAAGTCGCCAACCGCGGCGCTTCCGACAGAGCCGCGGAAATCCCGTTGTGGCTCCAGGAAGCGCTCACCCGCCAGATTTTTTTCGAGGGCGGCCGGAGCTGGATGTTGCAACCTGAAACCAGCGTGCTCGGAACTCTACGACACAGGGAATCCGAGGAAATCTCCCGCTCCTGGCTTCTGTCCCATCCCGGACTCACGTTCACTGAGATAAGCTTTCCCACGAGCGAAATGCTCACCGGAGATGCGTTTGTCGGTTATCAAGCCTGTGCTCACCTTTTCTTCCTCGAACTCTCCCGGCTGTCGCAAGGTCCTCAGCGCCTGCGGGCCTTCGTCGCGAACTTGGGCGCGTTCTGGAATTGGCAAACACCTTTTTTCAAGGCCTTCGAGCCTGAGCTCAAAACGCCTCTGGACGTGGAAAAATGGTGGTCGGTGGCGCTGCTTCGGCCTTCCATGCGCGACATCGGAGAAGACAAGATCTTCGAATCGAACCGCCAGAAGCTCAACGAGGTGCTTCAAGTGCATTCTGAGATCCGCTTCGATCCCGAACAAATCCCGGGGAAGACCCGGCTCGGGCTTTCAGAAATGATTCGCGAATGGGACTACTCGAAACAAAAACCGGTGCTGCAAGAGAAGATCAACCAACTCACGATTCTTCAGTGGGTGGTTACCCCAGACTGGCTTCCCCTCATCCAAAGATATCGAAAAGCGCTTCTGGATTATGTCGACAAACGGGACGCGGTGGGGCAGGCGCCCGAACAGCGCGGCGGCGCCGTGCCCCGAGCTCGTTACATCGTGGACGACGCGGTCCGGGAGCTTGAGAAACTGGAGCGTGAACGGATCTCCCGCAAACCGGCATCGATGCCTTGATCAAAGCGGGAGCTCCCCGTTGACAGCGAAACGGGAAAGGCTTGCCAATGGACTCGACACACCGCTGAGAATGCGGCCAAGATCCGGCCCCGCCGTCGGCGCACCGGGGTGGTTTGAGGCTTGAGTTCATGCCGCTGTGGCCCGAAGAAGGCGCCCAGTGCATCCGCAGGTTGACGGTGAATTTGGCTGGCAGCCCGGAGCGCGGTTGTGTGCGAAGCACCAGCCGCAGCAGGTTTGGCGTGATAGCGAGCCTGAGATGCTGCTGCGACTGGCTTTCAGCACAGTCGCGCTCC
>SXGS01327089.1_pt1 | contig 49644 bp, 41 predicted proteins | sample 3174681 | NCBI WGS metagenome assembly SXGS01 (sample SAMN11356861, study PRJNA531348) | freshwater metagenome | isolation source: freshwater sample F1-80 | place: China: Fuxian Lake, Yuxi | collected 2017-12-25
CCTTCAGCGGCAAGGACCCCACGAAGGTGGATCGTTCGGCCGCCTACGCGGCGCGCTGGGTGGCGAAGAACGTCGTGGCCTCCGGACTTGCGGAGCGCTGCGAAGTGCAGGTTTCCTACGCCATCGGCATCGCCAAGCCGCTTTCGATCCGCGTCGACACCTTCGGCACCGGCAAGGTGTCCGACGATGTGCTGACCTCGGCCGTCGAGGAGGTCTTTGACCTGCGCCCTGCCGCGATCATCGCGCAGTTCAAGCTGCGCCGTCCGATCTATGAGAAGACCGCCTATCACGGCCACTTCGGCCGCGAGGACTTCCCTTGGGAGAAGACCACCAAGACCGCGGCCCTCAAGAAGGCCGTGGCCGCCCGCAAGGGCAAGTAGGCCCCTCGGGGAGGGGCGATTTGGGCCCTCTCGATGGGTGACTCGGGCGCGGGTCTGAGGTAGAACCTCGGGTCAGCGCCCGGTGCCTTTTTTCGGCCGGGCCCTTTCCGGCAGAGCCACATCCAGCAAAGCCACCTACAGCAGAGCCACCTACAGCAGAGCCACATCCCGTCATGCGAATCCTCCGCTACCCCAAGGCGCTCATGCGCGCCGGCTTCACGCTGATCGAACTTCTGGCCGTGATCCTGATCATCGGGATCCTGATGGCCTTCCTGCTGCCGCGCATCCCCGAGGCGATCGATGCCGCCAAGGTGACCTCGTGCAAGCAGAACATGATCGAGATCTTCAAGGGCCTGCAGCTGTACCAGACCAAGTTCTCGCGGGTTCCCAATCAGAGCGGCGCCAAATTCCTTGCCGTGTTGATCGACAAGGGAGTGCTGGAGAACACGGAGGGCGTCGTCAAGCGCCTGACCTGCCCGGGTGTCGACATCGGCGCGCTGGAAATCGGCTCGATCGACGATCCCAAGCAGTGGTTCATGCCGCTGGACTCCGTGACCGGACAGCGCACCTCCTACGCCGGCCGCGACTGCAAGAATCACCCGCTGCGCCAGTTCCCCGCCTCGGGCAGCGACGCGCTCGTGGCGGACGACAACGATGGCGGCGCCAACCACCGCACGGCCACGGTCGTGCTGTGGGGCGATGGCAATGTCGGCACTTTTGAGCGCGAGGACGACAAGGTTCGCGCTGTGCTCGGCGAGGACGAGATTCTGCGGGTCGGTCCCGATTCCCAGATCCCCGAGCTGCGCGTCCTGAGCCTCGATTGAGCACAAACCGCTCCGGCAGCCGATAAGGTGGGTGTCCCATGAACCCGGCCGCCCTGTTGCGAGCGTTGCGACCCCACCAGTGGGTCAAGAACCTGTTCGTGCTCGCGGCGCTGATCTTTGCGCATGGCGAGCGCGGTGATCTGTTCGCCTGGGGTCCCGATGTCGCCCGCACGCTGTACGCCTTCGCGGCGTTCTGCATGGGTGCAAGCGCGATCTACCTCGTCAACGACGCGCTCGACGTCGAGAGCGATCGCAAGCATCCGGAGAAACGCCATCGCCCGATCGCTTCGGGCGCGGTGTCCATCCCGCTGGCGATCGGCACGGCGGTGCTGTGCGCGGCGCTGGCCGCCTTCTTCGGACTGCAGGCGCAGGGCGAGCCGCACTCCGTGCTGCTGATCGTGGGCATCTACGTGGTGCTCAATTTCTTCTACAGCGTGCGTCTCAAGCATGTCGTGCTGGTCGATGCGTTCTGCATCGCCGCAGGCTTTCTGCTGCGCGTGCTGGCCGGCGGCTGCGCGGCCGGGGCCCAGATCTCGCATTGGCTGCTGCTGTGCACGCTGTTCCTCGCGCTGTTTCTCGCTCTGTGCAAGCGCCGCGCGGAGACGGATCTGCTGGGTGAGGGCCGCGGCGAGCACCGCGCAATCCTGCTGGAGTACAACACCGGCTTTCTCGATCAGATGATGACGGTGCTCGCGGCCTGCACGATCGTCACGTACACGATGTACACGGTCGCACCCGAGACGAGCGCGAAATTCGGCACGGAGCGGCCGCTGGTCTGGACCGTGCCTTTCGTCGTGTTCGGACTGGCGCGCTACATGCTGCTGGTCCAGACGCGCAAGGGCGGCGGCAATCCGACGCGCCTGTTTCTGGGGGGCGACCCCTGGTTCCTGCTCAACACGCTGGGCTGGGCTGCGGTGGCTCTTTGGTGCGTGGCTGGCTGAGCGCTGCCTGAAACCCGTCTGAACCCCGACCAGGCGACTACGGGCCCAGTTCCTCGCGCACCAGCCGCGCCTGCGCAATGCGGCGCACAGCGGCCTGCTCGGCGCTTTCAATGCCGCGCGCGCTGTCGTGCAGCAGAGCCTGCCACTGCTCCTTGCGCGCCCCTTGACTCATCCACTCTCCCAGCGCGGTCGCGGCGGCTTCGGGATCGTGACCGTTGCCTTCCAGCGCCTGCAGAAGCGCCGGAGCCACCGCACGGCCGTCTCCAAGCCGGACCCGGGCGAGTTGGGTGGCAAAAACCAGATCTGGGGGGGCCGCGATGGCCCTGAGTGCAGGCAGCGCCGATGCATCGCCCAGCCGTCCCAGCGCCATGGCAGCCGCCACCGCGAGATCCGGATCGCGCCCGGCATTCAGGCAGCGCTCCAGCGCAGGCCGCACGCCGGCATCGCCCAGCATTCCCAGCGCTTCGGCAGCGGTGGGGGCCAGTTGACGCTCCGCGAGCGCCTCGATCAGCGCCGAGCCGGCTGGCCTGGCGCGCGCGCCCATGCGCGCGAGCGTTTGGGCCGCATGGACGCGCGTGTACACGTTGGAATCGTGCAGGCACTCGCACAGCAGCGGCACCACCCAGTCCGGAAGGCGCTGCAGCACAAAGCGCGCATCGTCCACCTGCCGCAGATCCCAATCCGCAAGCTTGCCGATCCACCACCAGGCTTCGGCGACGCGCTCGCTGGCCGGCGGCGCATCCACAGCTCCCGTCCGCGCTCCCATCTCGGAGCCGGTCTCGGGGCCTGTCGCAGAACGGATCGCCTGCCAGCGCTCAGCGGCGAGCGCGCGCAGCTCCTCGGTGCGTGCACGTTGCATCAGCACCTCCAGCCCGTCGAGGCCCGCGCGCGAGCCGTGCCGGGACAACGCATCGGCCAGCCAGATCACGGCCTCGTCATCCGGCTCGTACTTCAGGCGCAGGATGGCCTTGCCCAGATAGAGATTCTTCGCGCGCCGGCCCCACTGGAACGTGACCACGGCCCGCAGCCAGGCCGGCGTGCGCAGATCCGGCATGAATTCCAGCAGCGCCAGCTCGGCCTCGGGCAGCGGCGAAGCTCCCAGCGCCTCTGCCGCTGCGCCACGGCGCGAGTCGGATTCCGCGGCATCCTGCAGCACCTCACGCAGCGCGGCGATCTCCGCCGGCGGCAGTTGCTCGGCATCCTTGCGGGCCAGCGTCTTGAGCCGCTCGTCGCGCTCGCCGAGAGCTCCGAGCACCTGCTCCAGCAGCTCGCTGCGCGCCGTGTTGGCGGCGGCGCCCGTGCCGGGGGCCGCGAGCGGCAGCGTCAGCGGATGGCGGGCCCGGGCCGGCGCCACGACCGGCTCCAGCCGGTAGGCGGGTGCCGCGTTGCGCTGCTCTCCCGAGCAGGCGAAGAGCACCAGCAGCAACGGCCAGCACCTCAAGGCGAGAGCTCCACGCGGTGCACGAGCTTCGCTTCCGCTTCCGGATCTGGCGCGGCCGGTGTCTTCCAGTACGGAGTCAGCTTGTAGAACAGCGCGACTTCCAGGGCGCCGCGCGCGTTTTCGTCTTCGATGCGCAGCGTGTGCGTGGCGTGCGCGGGCAGCAGCGTGTCCGTGAGCTCGACTTCGTGGCGGTAGGGACTGCGGAAGCGGTAAAGCCAGCGCCAGGCGGTTTCGCCCTTGGGTCTCCAGAACACGTCCGCGGCCCGCGAGCGCTCGTCGGTGGGGAAATGGTGGCCCGCGCCCACGTTCTCGATCTCCACCACGACCGCTCCCGAGCTGCGCTGCGCGCGCAGCGCAACAGCCTTGCGTACGAGCTCGATGTCGTGGCCGCCGTGCATGGTGTGGTCGCGGCCCTGATTGGGATCGCCGTTGCGGTAGGGCATGTGGCAGTCGATGCAGCCGATGCCCTGCGCGGCGTAGCTGCTCGCGCGCCACTGCGTCACGGTCTTGTGTTGGTCATGGCAGGGAGCGCAGAACTCCACCTGCGCCAGTTCGCGCCGCGCCTGCGGTCGACAGGGAGCGTCCGGACGGTCGAAGGTGCCCGCCATGCCGCCGTCGGGCAACTGATGGCAGGCGATGCAGTCGACGCCTTCCGCGCGACGCGCGGCGCGAGGCAGCACACGGTTGGCGAGTCCGGTCTCGAAGACCGGCCGGGGTGCATGGCAGTCGATGCAGTCGGTGTTCGCAAAGTCGTTCGAGAGCGCCCGCACGTCCGGATCCGTCCACGAGCGCGAGTGCCAGGAGTCCTGCCACTCGCGGAACGGCTCCGCATGGCACTGCGCACACTCCTGCGAGCTTGTGAACTGTCGCGCCTGTGCCGGAGCCTCCGGCGGCTGAAAGACCTGATACAGCGCCAACGCGGCGACAGTGCTGACCAGCAGCCCGGCAAAGATGCGAATGGAAGCCTGCATGGTGCTCGATCCTCTAGCTCTCTTGATTCTCCCCGACCAGCCGTCCCTGCTCCAGCCGCAGGGATTTTCCCGCCAGACCGTCGAGCTCGGCCGGATCGTGCGTGACATGCAGGATCGTCAGGCCGCCCCCGGCGTGCAGCCCGGTCAGGATCCGGATCATCTCGGCGCGCAGCGCGCCATCGAGCGCGCCCAGCGGTTCGTCGAGCCGCAGCAGGCGCGGCTCTCCCGCAAGCGCGCGCGCCAGCGCCAGCCGCGCCGCTTCGCCGCCGGACAGCTCACCCGGCCGGCGCTGCTCCTTGCCGTCGAGCTGCATGCGGGCGAGCAGCTCGCGCGCGCGCCGGCTGCGCTCCGCGCGCGCCAGACCGCGGCAGGCGTAGACGAATTCCAGCGTGGCCTGCGCGCCGAGGTGCGGCCACAGGCCCGCCCCCGCGCCCTGGAACACCATGCCGATGCCGCGCCGCTCCGGTGCCAGCAGCACGCCCTTGCCGCGGCTGGCGGGCGTACCGAACAGGTCGAGCTCGCCGGAGCGCGGAGCCCTCAGGCCCGCGATCAGGCGCAGCAGGGTCGTCTTGCCGCAGCCCGACGGGCCGATGATGCGCGTCCAGCTGCCCTGCGGGATCTCGAAGGAGAGCGGCCCCAGCTCGAGGCCGCCACGATGCGAACAGGTCAGATCGCGAGCTAGTACGGCGGCATGAATCATGGCAGGAACTCCAGGCGGCGACGCGCAAACAAGCTCCACAGCAGGCCGGGCAGCAGTACGAAGAAAACTACCAGCAGCGCCAGCGCCGCGACGAAATCATCGCGCCCGAAGTGCACGGCGTTGTAGAGGCGGAACAGGATCGTGCCGTTGGCGGCCGGCACGAGAATCGCGGCGTCGATCTCGCGCATCGCCAGCACGAACACCAGCGTGGCTCCGCCCAGCAGCGCCGGCAGGAGCGGCGGCGCCACGATGCGCAGCAGTCGGCGCGGTTCGCCGGCTCCCGCGAGGCGCGCTGCTTCTTCCGCGCGCGCATCGAGCAGCACGACGGCCGCTGCGAAGCCCAGGACCGCCAGCGGCAGGAAGCGCGCCAGCATCAGCAGAACCACCATGGCCGGCGAGTCATACAGGGCCGCGGTGGCGGGCCGGTTCCAGGCACCGATCGAGCCGATACCCAGCAGCACGGCCGGGACCGCCAGCGGCAGCACTACCAGCAGCGAGCCCGCGCGGCTCCAGCGCCGACTGCGCGCCAGCGCGTGTCCCAGCACCAGCGCCAGGGGGATCGACAGCAGCGCGGCGGCGGCGGAACAGAGCAGGCTGGTCTGCAGGTTGGCGCGTCCCAGCTCCAGCGCGCGCGCGAAGGCTGCGCGCATGTTCTCCAGCGCAAAGCCGCGCGGCCCGCCGCCGGACTCGTAGATCAGCCGGCCGATCGGTGCGAAGACGCCCAGGCTCAGCACGCCGAGCGCCAGCAGCAGCGCCAGCGGCTTCCAGATTCCCAGCGGCACGCGCTCGGCCGCGCGGAAATCACCTGGCAGGGCGGCGCTGTGCTGCTGGGCGCGCGAGCGCATGCGCAGTGCGAGATACAGCGCCAGCAGGCTCAGGGCGATCAGGGGCAGGGCCGAGGCGACGGCGCTGCCGGTGTCCTGGGCCGAGCGCCAGGTCGCGAAGACCTCGTCGGCGTAGACGTTGAACTTCGGTCCGATCGAGGACACGTAGTCCGGCACGGCAAAGTCGTTGGTGGCGAACAGGAAGGCGAAGGCCGCGGCGCACAGCATGCCGGGCCGGATCGCACCCCAGACGATGCGCCACTCGGCCCGGCGGCCGCCGCACAGGCGCGCCGCCTCGAGCTGCCGCGCGTCGATGCGCTCGCAGGCTCGAGCCGTGAACAGCGCCAGGATCGGGAAGGTGCTCAGGCCGAGCAGGCTGATCGTGGCGAGGCCGCCGCGCAGTTCCGTGAGGCCCGCCCAGCTCATGGCGAGGATCAGCGGCGGAAACAGCAGCGGCAGCGGTGTCAGCGCGGCGAACACGCGCGCACCAGGGAGATCCGTGCGCGTCCACAGCACGCCCAGCGGCACACCCAGCAGCACTGCCAGCCCGGCGGCACCCAGACCGAGCAGCAGCGTGCGGCCGAGCAACGCGAGATTGCGCGCGTCCAGCACGCCTGCCAGATGCTGCGGTTCCACGCGCACCAGCATCAGCGCCAAGGGCAGCAGCGCGATCAGCGCGAACAGCGCGAGTCCAAGGCTCAGCAGCGGGCGGCGGTTCACTTGAGGAACAGCTCCTGAAACTCGCGCAGACGCTGCTGAATCCGCGCGCCGACCGCATTGTAGTCGACCTGCATGACCTTGAACTGGCTGGCATCCAGCACGTGCGCGGGCCGCGGCACCGACGCGCGCACGGGAATCTGCGCGGAGCGCGAGGCGGCGAGCTCCGCTTCGATTTCGCCGCGCAGCACCCAGTCGACGAAGCGCCGCGCGGCCTCGGGATGCGGCGCGCTCTTCAGGATGCAGACGGTGTTGGGAATCAGCAGCGTGCCCTGCTTGTCCTTGTCGGGGTACACGGCAGCCACGGGCCAGCCCTCGCGCCGCGCGACCTCGAAGTCATCGGTGTCGGTCCAGCCGAACGCCGCCTCGCCGCTGCGCACGAGGCGCATGACGTGCGCGTTGCCGTTGGCTAGGTTGAGCGCGCCACTGCGCGCGCGCTCCGCCGCCGTGCGCGCGTACTCAAGGCCCCGCTCCTCGCCCCAGGCTTCGCACAGCGCCGCCAGGTGCGTCAGCGTGGTGCCCGCCAGCGGACGCGCCAGCGCCGCCTTGCCCTCAAAGCGCGGGTCGAACAGCGACCAGGCGTCCTGAACCTGCGCGGGGTCGACGAGTTGCGTGTTGACGATGAAGATGCGCGCGCGCGCGGCAAACCCGGTCCAGCGTCCCTGCTCGTCCTTGAAGGTCGGCGGGATGTCCTGCGCGCTGGGGGAATGGTAGGACGCCAGCAGGCCGTCCTGGCCCATGCTGACGACCTGCGCGAACTCGTTGCTCCAGAAGACATCGCAGCGCGGGCGCGAACTTTCCTCGCGGATGCGCATCGCCAGGCCGATGTTCTTGTTGGCCTCGATGTCGAACTCGGCGCGTACCCTGAGTCCGGACTCCGCCTCGAAGCGGCGGATCAGCGGCTCGCCGAACTCCTGATCCAGCGAGCAGTACACGGTCAGGTCGGGTTCGCGGGTGCAGCCGGCGAGCAGCACGGCTGCAAGGAGCAGGCACGGGAGTCTCATGGTCCGCGAGGATAGTCCCCAGGCCGGGGGGGAGTCACCCGGTGCTTGACCGCATTCTTCGGGGGCGGGTAGCGTACCGCCCAGGAGACACTCACCTTTGACCGCCCAATTGCAGTTGTCGCGCGCCATGTCCTCGCTGGGCACGGAAAGCGCTTTCGAGGTCGTGAACAAGGTCAAGGCGCTGGAGGCGCAGGGCAAGCACATCGTGCACCTGCACATCGGCGCGCCCGACTTCCGCACGCCCGAACACATCGTCGAGGCCGGGCGCAAGGCGCTTGCGGACGGCTACCACGGCTACACGCCCGCCAAGGGGCTCCTGCCGGTGCGTGAGGCGGTCGCGGCCTATGTCGAGCGCTTCCACAAGTCCAAGACCGACCCCGATCAGGTCATGATCGTGCCCGGCGGCAAGCCGACCATGTTCTACGCGATCCTGCTGTTCGGCGAGCCGGGCGCGGAGATCATCTATCCCAACCCGGGTTTCCCGATCTACGAATCGGCGATCCGCTTCACGGGAGCCACGGCCGTTCCGCTGCCGCTGAGCGAGTCCAAGGGCTTCTCCTTCGATCCTGACGAGGCGCTCTCGAAGATCACCCGCAACACGCGTCTGTTCATCCTCAACACGCCGGCGAATCCCACCGGCGGAGTGGTGCGCAAGCCGGAGCTCGACAAGCTCGTGCGCGGGCTGGAGCAGCATCCCCAGGTGGCGATCCTGTCGGACGAGATCTACTCGCGCCTGCTGTACGACGGCGAGGAGCATGTCAGCCTCCTCTCGTATGAGTCGATCCGCGACCGCGTGATCCTGCTCGACGGGTGGTCGAAGACTTACGCCATGACCGGCTGGCGCATGGGTTTCGGCGTCTGGCCCAAGTCTCTGATCGTGCACGCCGAGCGTCTGCAGATCAATTCCAACTCCTGCACCAACGCGGCCGCGCAGATGGCCGGCATGGCAGCCCTGACCGGCCCGCAGGACTGCGTCGAGCGCATGCGCACGGCCTTCGACCGTCGCCGCCAGCTGATCGTGCGCGAGCTCAATCAGATCCCCGGCTTCCGCTGCACGACGCCCAAGGGCGCTTTCTACGCGTTCCCGAACACCTCGGGTACCGGCCTGCGCTCCAAGGAGCTTGAGGCGCTGCTGCTGCAGAACGGCGTTTCCTGCCTGTCGGGCACGAGCTTCGGCGCCAACGGAGAGGGCTTCCTGCGCTTCTCGTACGCCAACAGCGAGGAGAACATCCTCGAGGGCATGCGCCGCGTGAAGGCCTGCCTGCAGCCGGCCTGAGCCCGCGCGCCTGCCGTGCAACTTGACTTCCGTTCCGACACGGTGACGCAGCCGAGCGCCGCGATGCGTGCAGCGATGTTCGCGGCACCGCTGGGGGACGATGTGCTCGACGGTGATCCCAGCGTGCGCGCGCTGGAAGCCGAGGTGGCTGCGCTGTTCGGCAAGCAGGGCGCATTGTTCGTGCCCTCGGGCATCATGGCCAATCAGGTCTCGATCGGTGCGTGGACACGCCCGGGCGAGGAGCTGATCTGCGAGCGGAGCGCGCACATTGTGTGCTGGGAAGGCGGTGCGACCGGTTTTCTGCACAGTGTCCAGACGCGGCTCCTGACGGCCGAGGACGGCGCGCTGGATCCGGCGGAAGTCGAGGCGGCGATCCGGCCGGTCAGCCTGCACTGTCCGCGCACCGCTCTGCTGTGCGTCGAGCAGACCTGGATGGGCTCAGGTCTGGGTGCAGGCGGTCGTGTCGTGCCGCTCGAGCGCCTGCGTGCTCTCGCCGCACTGGCGCGCGCACGCTCGATCCCGCTGCACATCGACGGCGCGCGCATCTGGAACGCCAGCGCGGCGAGCGGTGTCGCCTTGTCCGAGTACGGCGCCTGCGCGGACTCGCTGAGCGTGTGCCTCTCCAAGGGGCTGGGCGCGCCGGTGGGCTCGCTCGTCGTGGGGGATGAGCCTTTTCTCGAGCGCGCGCGCGTTGTGCGCAAGCGCATGGGCGGGCTGATGCGCCAGTCGGGCATGCTGGCGGCGGCGGGGCTGCACGCCATCCGTGTGCAGCGCGCGCGGCTCAACGACGATCACCGTCTGGCGCGCGCCGTGGCGGGTGTGCTCGATTCCAGCGGGCATTTCACCACGCCCCCGGCCGAGGTCGAGACCAACCTGATCATGGCGCGCGTGCGCTCGCCCGCCGCCGATGCGGCGCGCTGGAGCGGCGCACTGAAAGCCGTCGGCGTGCTGGCTCTGCCGCAGAATCCGCGCTGCCTGCGCTTTGTGACCCACATGGACCTGCCGCAGGACGCGCCCGAGCGTCTGGCGCGCGCTCTCACGCAGATCACTCTCAACTGATACTCTCACGCCCTCTCATGTCCATCTTCAAAGCTTATGACATCCGCGGCAAGGTCCCTTCCGAGCTCGATCCTGCGCTGGCGCAGAAGATCGGCACCAGCTTCGCGCGCCTGATCGGCGCCCGGCGTCTCGTGGTGGGCCGCGACATGCGCACGCATTCACCGGAGATCTCACGCGCGGTGATCGAAGGCATGCGCGATGCGGGCTGCGATGTGCTCGACATCGGCATGGCAAGCACCCCGATGGCGTACTTCGCGATCGGCTCGCAGCCCTGCGATGGCGGACTCAATGTCACGGCGAGCCACAATCCGGGCATCTACAACGGCATGAAGCTGTGCCTGTCGGGTGCGCGGCCGGTCTCGGCGAAGAACGGCATCCTCGACATCGAGCGCATGTGCAAGGACGGCTATCCCGCGCCCGTGGCAGCTCGCGGTCGCCTCGAGAGCGCCGATCTGCTGAGCGCGTACGGTGCGCATGTGGCGAAGTTCGCCCGCCCCGGCCGTGCGCTGCACGTCGCGATCGATGCCGCCAACGGCATGGCGGGGCACACGCTGCCGGTGATCCTGCCGCACCTCAAGGGGCTGCGGACCACGACGCTGTTCATGCAGCCTGATGGCACCTTCCCCAACCACGAGGCCAATCCTCTCAAGGAAGAGAACCTCGATCCGGTGCGCGAGCTCGTGCGCAAGTCCGGCGCGGATCTGGGCGTCTCCTTCGACGGTGACGCGGATCGCTGCTGCTTCGTCGACGAGACCGGTCGCACCGTCTCCAATGACCTGATGACAGCGCTGCTCGTGCGCGGAGAGCTTTCGCGCAAGCCCGGCTCGCCGATCGTCTACGACCTGCGCAGCTCCTGGGTCGTCAAGGAAGAGATCCTGCGCGCCGGCGGGCGCCCGATCCGCGATCGCGTGGGGCACTCGTTCATCAAGGCCACGATGCGCGAGAACGGCGCCGTGTTCGGCGGCGAGCTTTCCGGGCACTTCTACTTCGCGGAGAACTACACCTGCGACTCGGGTGAGATCGCTTTCGTCAGCGCGCTCAACACGCTGGCCGCGAGTGACAAGCCCTTCAGCGCGCAGGTTCAGGACCTGCGCCGCTACCACCACACAGGTGAAATCAACTTCCATGTCAGCGACAAGGCCGCGCTGCTGGCGGAGCTCAGGCGCCGCTACGCCGGCGGGCGTCTGGATGAGCTCGATGGCATCACCGTGGAGTTCGGCGATCTGGGCGATCGCGAGTGGTGGTGGTTCAATGTGCGCGCGAGCAACACCGAGCCGCTGCTGCGCCTCAACCTCGAGGCCTCGAACGCGAACCTCATGCAGGCCAAGCGCGCGGAGCTGCTCAGCTGCCTGGGAACCCCGCACGACTGATTCGACAGGGAAAAGTTTTCCAGGAAGTTGCATATGTCTGCCCGCGGCGCGGGAAAGGACTGCCTTTTCAGCGAGCCGAGTCCTAGGGTATGCAAGCACAGCGGCCCTTGCGGCCGATGGATGCTGCGCATGTCCCTCCTGTCCCCGTTGCTGCTGCTGCTCGCGGTTCTGGCCCCGCCTGTCGAGGCGCAGGAGCCTGCACAGCCCGGTACGGCACAGTCCGGTACGGCACAGGTATCCCAGAGCCGCATCGAGACGCTGGCCCTGCCCGACGCGAAGGTGTGGGGGCAGTGGCTGGAGCGCGATCGCAACCTGAGCTTTTCCGCGCGCACGACCTCGAATGCACGCGAAGATCTGCAGCAGGGCGGGCTGGGTCAGGACCGGCAGGCCGCGGCCTGGCTGGGGCTGGCCCACAGCGGCGCCCACGATCTGCGTCTGACCTACGAGCGTGGCGCACACGCGCTGAGCGGCGTGCGGCAGCTGGCCTGCATCTTTGCGCTCGGTGCACTTCAGGAAGGCACGGAAAGCGTCCTGATCCAGTTGGCGGAGGATCCCAGCGAGACGAAACGCTCGGCGGCACTGCTGGCGATGCTCGCGACGGGTCGGCCTTCGCTTTGGCGCTGGGTAGAGGAACGCGCGCTCGATGCGCGCTCCCGCGATCAGGCCGCCGCGCGAGCGGCGCTGGCACTCTGGCAGCGGACACCCGACAGCGCGCCGCACGAGATCGGGAAGCAGTGGCTGGCGCTGCGCTTCGAGGCCGCGCGTCATTACGGGCTCATTGCCGGTGAATCCTGGCTGGTCTACAGCGGACGGATGCTCGCCGATGACCCCGGATTCCTCGAGCTGTTCGTGCTGCGTAGCAGCGCGCGCATCGCCCGGCCGGGCGTGCGCGATCTGCTGCTCGGCGTGCTGCAGAAAAGCACCGGTCCGGAGCGCCTGCGGGCCACGGTGCGCGGCATGCCGCGCGAGCTCTCGCGGCTCGTGGACAGCGGGCTGTGGGAGCCGGCGGATGATCTGGAGTGGCGACTGATCCTCGACGAAGTCGAGCTCTACGGATCGGAGGCCTTCGTGCCGGAACTGCTTCAGCGCGGCTTGACGCGCCCTGGCATTGCCTGGCGGGCAGCGGCGCTGGCCCTGCGCAGCGGTCTGGAGAATCTGGGTGCCTTCGCCGCGGAGGATCTGGCCAAGCTCGCCGTGCCCGTGCGCATCGAAGCGCTGCGCGCACTGGGTGAGGCTGTGCGTCCCGGCTCGCTGCAGCGCGTGATGCCCTTTGTCGCGGATGGCTCGGCGCCTGTCGCGTGTGCCGCACAGGTCGCCGCAATGCGACTGGGCGTGCGCTCGGCGGAGGTCAGCGTGCGGGCCGCCGTCGACAATGCCGCGCACCGGCTGCACAAGTCCATGCTGGTGGAACTGACGCGCGTCATCCGCGATCCGCGCGCCGCCGGCGTACTGGACGAGACCCTGCGCAACCTGGATGGCGATCTGGGACTGTACGTGGCCACTGCGCTGACGCGCGATGGCAGCCGCTCCGCGCGCGAGCGCGTGCGCGCCGCGCTGAATGCGCAGCCGCCGCTGGAGTCGGAACGAGCGCAGGTGCTCGTGGCAGCGCTGGCGCGTCGTCCTTCCACCGAGGACCTCGCCACGCTGCGCGCCTGGTTCCCTACGGATCCGCAGCCGCGCTCGCGTGCGCTGAATCTGGAACTGGCCTCGATGCTCGCGCAACTGTCCGATCCGGTCGTGTTGCCGCTCTTACAGGCTGCACTGTGGAGGGATGACTTCGAGATCTCGATGCTCGCCGCCGCGCGCATGGTGGAACTGGGCGGCATGACGGCGCTGCGAGATGCGGTCCTCAGCCCGCCGCCGCGCGCGCGTTCGGAAGACGTGCGCCGGGTGGGATACGGACTGGGACTGTGGGGCGGATTCACCGAGCTGGAGACGCTCTCCGCGCGTCTGCGCCACAACTCAGGCGCTCCCGCCGTGCAGGGGGCGCTGCTGGGCGTGCTGTCCACGCGCACGCACTAGGCCAAACGCACTCCTCAGGCACAAGCATTCAAGAGCACACCAACCAAGATGAGCCCCAAGGAATCACGCACCGTGGCACTGGTCGGCGTGCCCATGGACCTCGGCGGCGGGCGCCGCGGAGTGGACATGGGCCCGAGCGCCGTGCGCATCGCCGGCATTGAGGACGGGGTTCGCAGCCTCGGACTGGAGTTCGTGGACCGCGGCAACGTCGCAGTGCCCGAGCCCGCCTCGCGCGTGCCGCTTGATCCGCGTGCGCGCTTCCTGCCCGAGATCGCGCAGTGCTGCCGTGATCTGCGCGCTCGCGTCGAGTCGATCCTCGAAGAAGGCCATTTCCCGATGGTGGTGGGCGGGGATCACTCGATCGCCGTCGGCACTGTCGCAGCACTGTCTTCCTTCTACCATCGCCGCAAGAAGAAGATCGGCCTGATCTGGTTCGATGCCCATGGCGACATGAACACGCCCGAGACCACCGAGTCGGGCAACATCCACGGGATGCCGCTCGCCAGCTGTCTGGGGCGCGGCGCGCCGGAGCTGACGCGCATCGGCGAGCGCTTTCCGATGGTCGATCCCAAACGCGCCGTGCTGATCGGCGTGCGCAGCCTCGATGCGGGGGAACGCAAGGTGATCCGCGAGTCGGGCATGACGGTGTTCACGCTGCGCGACATCGACATGCACGGCATTCACAAGGTGATGCGCAGCGCGATCGAGATCGCCACCAAAGGCACCGCCGGCTTCCATCTGACCTTCGATCTCGACGGCACCGATCCCTCGGTGGCGCCGGGTGTCGGCACGCCGGTTCCCGGCGGAACGACGCTGCGCGAGAGCCACCTGATCATGGAGCACGCTGCCGAGTCGGGCAAAATGCTCGGGCTGGAAATGACCGAGATCAACCCCATTCTCGACAACCAGAACGCCACCGCGCGCGTGGCCGTCGAACTGGCACTGTCCGCCCTCGGCAAGGCTGTGCTGTAGAGCTCACACCATGCTGGGCCTGATCGCGTCGCTCAAGAAGAACAAGCGTCTGCTGCTCGACCTCGTCGGGCGCGACTTGCGCGCGCGCTACGTCGGCTCGTCGATGGGCTTCTTCTGGTCGGTGATCTTTCCGCTGGTCAACCTCGTCGTGTACATGTTCGTGTTCAGCTTCGTGCTGGAGGCGCGCTGGGACGAGCACCAGCCCAAGGAGGTCACGGCGCTGCTGATGCTGGCCGGAATCGTGGTCTGGCAGGCCTTTGCCGAGAGCGTCTCGCGCTCGACCAACACGCTGGTCGAGAACCAGAATCTGATCCAGAAGGTCGTGTTTCCCAGCGAGATCCTGCCGCCGTATCTGGTGATCTCGGCGTTGGCGAACATGCTGATCGGCATCGCGATCACGCTGCTGGGGGTGGTGTTCTACGCTTACATTCAGCCGGTGGAATACGCGACCGGCACACCGTCGAACCGCGTTCTGGGTCTTGGCCCCTCGCTGCTGGCGCTGCCGCTGCTGATGATGCTGCAGGCCCTCTTCACACTGGGAGTGGGCTATTTTCTGGCGACGCTCAACCTGTTCCTGCGCGATGTGTACCACGTGATGGGCGTGGCCCTGACCGTATTCATGTTCATGACGCCGATCTTCTATCCGGCCGAGAAGGTGCTGGAGGCTGGCATGACGTGGGTGCTGCAGATCAACCCGATGTACTGGCTGATCGACAGCTACCGCAAGATCCTGCTGTGGGGCGACTGGCCTTCGCCGCCGATCGTCGGGATGTTCGCCCTCGTGGCGGTGCTGGCCTTCTTCGCCGGCTCCAGCTTCTTCCAGGCCCAGAAACCCCGTTTCCCGGATCTCCTCTGATGGCCAGCCCGCACGCGCAAGGAGCCGGAACCAGCGCCATTCTCGCCAAGGGACTGGGCAAGGCGTACCGCATGTACGACTCGCCCTCGAAGCGCTTCTTCGAGCTGTTCGCCGGCGGACGCAAGCTGCACCGCGAGTTCTGGGCCGTGCGCAATGTCTACCTGGACATCCCGCACGGCGCGACCGTGGGCATCATCGGCGAGAACGGGGCCGGCAAGTCGTCGCTCCTGAAACTGCTGACCGGCATCACGCGCCCGACCGAAGGCGAGCTCAGCGTGCAGGGCCGCGTGGCTTCGCTGCTGGAACTAGGCGCCGGTTTCCACCCCGAGTTCTCCGGCCGCGACAACATCCACCTCAACTGCTCGATTCTCGGCATGAGCGAGGCGGAGATCGCCGAGCGCTTCCCCAAGATCGTCGAGTTCAGCGAGCTCGGGGACTTCATCGACCGGCCGGTGAAGACCTACTCGTCGGGTATGTACGTGCGACTGGGCTTCTCGGTCGCGGCCTCCGTCGATCCTGACATTCTGATGATCGACGAGGCACTGTCCGTGGGCGACGAGCACTTCAAGGGCAAGTGCATCAACCGCCTCAACGAGTTCCGCGAGCAGGGCAAGACCACCATCTTCGTCAGTCATGACATGGGTGCCGTGAAGAGCATGTGCCAGCATGTCGTGCTGCTCGACCGCGGCGAGGTGCTGGCGCAGGGCAACTCGGAAAGCGTCGCGGATGAGTACCTCAAGCGTGCCAAGGCGCGTGGCAATGAGCGGCTCTCGGCGTTCAACCGCGGCTCGAGCGCCTATCCGCGCTGGGGCACCGGCGAGATCGAGACCCTGGAGGTCGAGATGCTCGATGCGGCGGGCAGTTCCACTGCTGTATTCCAGACCAATGAACCCTTCCGGGTGCGCATGCGTTATCGCGTCCATGCGCCGGTCAAGGATCCGGTCTTCGGACTTGGCATCTATCGCTCGGATGGCAGCTACGTCAACGGATCGAATCACCACTGGCGTGAGCAGCCGATCCGAATCGAGAATGTGCAGCCCGGCGAGGAAGGCGAGGTGGTGATGAGCTTCGAGCGCATGCCGCTGCTGCAGGGGGCGTACTACCTGACGACCTTCCTGTACGATCACAGCAAGGCCGCGCCCACGGCCGTCGATCACCGCGAGCACGTCTGCACCTTCGAGGTGATCGATGCCGCGCGCCTGCAGCACGGCATGCTGTTCCTGCCGACGATCTGGACCTTGACGCGGCGTCGAGACGGCCGAGAGGAGCGGCTCGAATCCCGCTCATGAGCAGCGTGCTCGACATGCCCTTCGATCAGTACCAGCGCTACCGGCTGGTCAGCGCGCTGGTTGAGAGCCTGCGTGAAGGTTCGGAGGGCCTCACGATACTCGATGTGGGCGGGCGAACCGCCCTGCTGCGCCAGTTCCTGCCCGCAGACCGCATCACGCTGGTTGACGTGGAGCCTTCAGATCAGCCCGGGCTGGTGCTCGGGGATGGTTCGGCGCTGCCCTTCGCAGACGGCGCCTTCGATCTGGTGTGCGCCTTCGACACGCTGGAGCATGTCCCGCCGCAGGGGCGCGAGCGGTTTCTCTCCGAGTGCCTGCGCGTGGCCCGCCGCCACGTGGCGATCGCCGGGCCCTACCAGGCGCCCGAGGTCGAAGAGGCCGAGGTACTGCTGCAGCGCTTTCTCAAGGACAAGCTGCATGTCGAGCATCGCTATCTGGAGGAGCACCGTCACAACGGTCTTCCGGATCGCATGCTCACGGAGGAGACTTTTCGCGGACTCGGAGCGCGAGTCGTCAGCATCGGGCACGGCAACGTGCATCGCTGGCTGGGTCTGATCTCGCTCTCGATGTATCTCGATTACACGCCGGCGCTGCAGGATCTCGCGCCGCGCCTCTCGCGCTTCTACAACGGCGCGCTGTTTGCGAGCGACACGCTCGAGCCGGTCTATCGTCATGTGGTGATCGCCGCGAAAGGTGGTGCCCGGCTGCCCGCCGCAGTCTTCCCCCGGCTGCCGGCTGCCTCCCAGCCGAGCACGCAGGCCATCGAGAGCTTTGCTCGCGAGCTGGCGAGCTTCGATGCACACCGCGATGGCTGGGAGCGCGAGTGGAAGCGCCTGGAACGCGTCGTGAAAGGCCTCGAGAAGGATCTGACCGAGCACAAGCTCGCCCTCGATGAGCTGCGCGAGCGCAAGCGCGAGCTCGAGAGCGTGCGCGCCACGCTGGAGGAGGATCTCGCCGGCCATCGGGCCTCGATCGAGGACCTGCGCGTGGAACTGGCACGCTTTCCCTCACAGATCGAGGCCTTCCAGGCCACGGTGGCTGCGCTGCAGCGCGATCTGGAGCAGCATCGCGAGCTCGAGCAGCGGCTCGGCAGCGAGCTAGAAGCGCTTGAAGCCGAACGCAGCAGGTTGCTGGAGCTTCGGGCATCCGAGCAAGCGCAGGCCGAGCAGCGGGCGCGGGAACTGGAAGCCGACCTCAAGGGCCACCGCGAAGCGCTGGACGACCAACGTGCGCTGCTGGCAGCCGAGCAGCAGCTGCGCGCGCAGGAGACAACCGCCTTCCGAGCCATGCTTGCGGAGCACAAGCAACGCATCGAGCAGTTTGAGGAAGTCGTCGCGACCCAGACGGCGGATCTCACCGCCACGCGCGAGACACTGACCGCGGTGCGCCGCGAGCATTCCGCCGTGGAAGCGGAGCGTGCGCGCCTTGCGGAGCTGCGCCTCAAGGAGCTCGATTCTGCGCGACTCCAGAAGACCGAGCTGGAGGCCGTGATCGCTGCGCAGACGGTGCAGTCGCAGCGCTTCGAGGCCTTGTTCCATGCCGAGCAGACCGCGCGCGCGAAGGACGTAGACCTGCTGCGCGGAGAGCTGGCGCAGGCCGCGGCGCTGCGCGCGGAGCTCGAGGCCGATCTCGACGGTCACCGCCGGGCGCTGCTCGCGACACGGTCGCAATTGCAGAGTCTGGAGGCGGAATACGCCGCGCTGCTGGCCGACAGGGCGGCCATCGTCGCCGATCGGGCCGCGATCGATGCCGATCGGGCAGCGATCGATGCCGATCGCACGCGCATCACCGCCGAGCGGGACGAGACTCAGGCGCGCCTCGTGCAGGCCGAAGCCGTGATCCGCGATCAGCAACGTCAGCTGGGAGAGGCGGCTGCGGCAATCGCGGCGCAGGATGCGCTGATCGGCGCGCTGCGGGCCGAGCTCAAGCACCGCTGGAAGAGCCTCAAGCGCGCGCTGGGACCCAAGCGTCCGACCCCCGGCGAGGGCTGATGCGCCAGACAGGCAACCGTCGCGCGGATGGCGCGGACGCGCGCGCTGTGTTAGCGTCCTTGCCCTCGTGAATTCCGATCCGCGCGAGCTGTACCGCTGGGCCACGCACATGGGCGCTTGGATGCGCTCCGCCGGCCCTGACTCCGATGTGGTCTTGTCTTGTCGCGTGCGACTGGCGCGCAACATCGAGGGGTATCCCTTCGTGGCGCGTCTGGATGAGGCCCGCGCGCAGGATCTCGCCGAGCGCAGCCTCGCGGTGCTGGCCGAGCTTGCTTTGAGCGGCGAGACGCGCATCGTGCGCATGCGCGATGCGGCACCGCTGCTGCGGCTGATGCTGCGCGAGCGCCATCTGATCAGCCGCGATCTGGCGCCCTCGGAGGATGGCACGCACGCGCTGCCCGGCCGTGCGGTGGCCTTCGGCGTCGACGAAACCGTCTCGGTGATGGTCAACGAAGAGGATCACCTACGCATTCAGGCTCTCTCGGGCGGTTTTCAGCTCGGGCTCGCCTGGCAGCGCGCGCAGGAGCTTGAGCGCAGGCTCGAGACGGCGCTGCCGATTTCCTTTCACGAGGAGCTGGGGTGGCTTACCGCATGTCCCACCAACGTCGGGACGGGCCTGCGCGCTTCGGTGATGCTGCATCTGCCCGCGCTGGGCATGGTGAAGACGGAGCTCGAAAAGGTCTTCCAGGCAGCCAGCCGCACGGGGCTTGCCGTGCGCGGCCTGTACGGCGAAGGCAGCCGTGCCGTCGGTGACTTCTACCAGATCTCCAATCAGATCACGCTGGGGCGCAGCGAGGAGACGCTGGTGAGCGATCTCGAAGCGTTGGTGCAGAAAATCATCACCTTCGAGCGGCGTCTGCGCCAATGGCTGCTGGAGGAGCAGCGCGCCGCGTTGCGAGACCGCGTCTCGCGTTCGATCGGACTCTTGCGTACGGCGCGTGCGATGCCGACCGAAGCCGCGCTCGCGCATCTGTCGCATGTGCGCCTTGGCTCCCAGCTGGAGATGCTCGAGGCTCCGCCGCAGGAAGCGCTGAATGCGCTGGTGATTCAGGTCCAGAAGGCGCATGTGCAGGCCCTGTTTCAGGAGCAGGGTGGCGAGGGCCTGCTGGAGACGAGCGAGCGCGACCGCCTGCGCGCCACGCTGCTGCGCCAGCGGCTCGCCGAGCGCTGAAAAAACTTCCCGCAGGCCGCTTCCAGATCGCAGCCATCGGCAGCCGATGGGTACAACATGCTCCCGCTGCTGCTCTCTCTGGCTCTCGAGAATCCGATCCGCATCGAGTCCCGCGGCGGCCGGGTCGAGTTGCTCGCGGCAAGCGCGCAGCCGCTGCGCCTCGGCCGCGGAGCGGTGCAGAACACGGATCCGCGCGGTCACCTGGAAACAGGCGCCGGCGCGAGGGCACGCATCGTATGGCCGCTCTCGGGCTCCGCCGAAATCGCTGGGCGCGGCGGCTTTCAGTGGGAGACCGATGGTCTGCGCGTGTTCGAGTGTGAGCGCCTAGAGCTGGAAGTCCGGCGTGGGCCCTTGCGCATCGAAACCCAGGCCGGCTGGACGCTGCTGGTCGAACGCGGCGCGCTGGTGCTGCACTCCGATCCACTGGGCGGCTACACGCTGGAACACCGCGCAGGCCTCATGGCGAGCCTGACGCATCGCTCCGGGCCCTTCCTGCGCAGCGCGCCGCTGCCCTCACCTGGACAGCGCTGCCGCCTGCTGCCCTACGATCAGACGAGCTCGCTGGCAACTTTCGAGCGCAACCCCGTTTGGCAGGTCCACGAGTGGCCCTGGGGTGCGGATCTGCAGCCTGCAAGCGAACCCGCTGGACAAGCGCCAAGCGCGGCGCAACCGGTGCATGCGCACACAGCGCAAAGCTCCGAGCAGCTCTCACCCATGCCTGCAGCCTCTTTCGCCGGCAGGTCGCTGGATGCCTGGTGGCGCCTTGGGCCGTTGGTCTTTGAGCGCCATCCCGAGCTGACGGTCGAGCCGGGCAGCAACGGCGGATGGAGTCTGCGGCTTTCCAACCACGCACACGGCAAGGCTCGCGTCTACGGTCAGGATAGCCTGCACGAGCTCGAGCCGGGCGGCTTGATCGTCTTCGATGCGCAGGGACGCACGGTCGCCTATCTGGGAGCAGTGCAGCCGGTTCCCGAGCCGTTGCCGCCGCACTCGCAGCGCAGCGGGATCCTCAACTACCCCTGAGGTGCGTGGGGCCGCCGCAGCCACCACCACTCGTACGCATAGTGCAGCGCGGCGGAAGCGTAGGTCACGCTCAGCCCCCAGGCCACGCCGTAGAACGGATCGAGCCAGGCCAGATACCATACGGCCAGCGCGTTGAAGACCAGACCGATCACGCAGATCACCATGCCGGCGATCAGCGTGTTCGTGACCAGATAGAAGATGTCGTTGGCGACCGAGAAGCTCATCACGACGAAGCCGGGCACGAGAATCCACGCCATCAGGCGCACAGGCTCGTGGTAGCTGACGGGAAAGAACCAGCCGACGCCCAGCCCGAGCAGCGGCATGGTGGCGATCACGCCGACGGAGATCAGGCTGCCGCTGATCAGCATGGTGCGCGCGAACTCGCGGCGGAAGCGCTGCATGTCGCGCAGGCCCGCGAGCTCGGAGAACTTCGGCAGCAGGTTGCGGCTGATGCCCTGCATCAGCAGCAGCGGCACCGAGAGCAGACGCTGGGCGATGCGCAGGTAGGCTACGGCCGCCGTGGAGCCCGAGACGAAGTTGAGGATCAGCGTGGGCAGGGCCTGCGTGCCGATCGCATCGATGGAGCGGGTGAGGCCCAGCTTGAAGCCCAGCGGCAGGCCCTTTCGCAGTGGCACATCGCGGGCATGGCCGGCGATCTCGCGCCAGCCCGGCAGGAATTCGGAAGCCGTGCGTGCGCGCGTGTAGCACTCCAGTGCCAGCAGGCTCGAGCACAGTGAGCCTGCGAGCGTGCCGAGCACGGCACCCGTGGCATCGCCGGTGCAGAGCGCGCCGATCACGATCAGAAACAGCCGCAGCACCTCGGTGCCGTTCTCTATGCGCGCCAGCGGCAGCATCTGGCGCGTGCCCTGCAGCCCTGCGGCCACGACGACCTTGGGCAGCTCCAGCAGCGGCGTCAGCGTCAGCAGCAGCGCAAGGCGCGTGCTGAGCTCATCGGCCTTGAGCAGCGGGCCGAGCATCGGCAGGCCCCAGAAGCCCAGACCCAGCAGCACGAGGCCCACCAGCGCATAGCTCTTGAGCAGGAAGCCCAGCCAGACGGCGGCCTTGTCCTCAAGCCCGCGCGCCCGCGCGCTGGCGATCTGGCTCACGGCAGCGCCCTGCAGGCCCTGGTTGAGCGCGAAGAACAGCAGCGCGTAGAGCGACAGTGCCAGATAGTACTGGCCCTGTGCCGCGGGTCCGATCAGGTGCGCGAGCAGCACCGTGCCGGCGAGGTTGGCACCCGCGTTCACGAGCGAGCTCGCCTGCAGCGTCAGCGTGTCTCGCACGAACTTGCGCTCGCGCAGCTGCCGAATGCGTTGCTGGAGGCGCTTCAACATCCGCGCGGATCAGGCGCAGGGCTTGGCGCCGCGCGGGAGGAAGAGGAAGTCCTGCACGTCCTGCATGCCGGAGAGATCCACGCGTTCATAGCCCAGGCCGTACAGCTCCTCGAGCACCTCGGTCTGCGAAGCGAACTCGGGATGGATGTCCTCGCGCAGCAGTTCCGCGATGATGGGAGGGCGCGCGCCCGTGCGCTTCAGGAACGGCAGGATCCCGCGCAGCACGCGGTGGTCGTAGCCCTCGGTGTCGCTCTTGATGAAGTCGATGCGCTCAATGCCCTGCTCGCGCGCATACTCGTCGAAGACGCGCACTTCGATGTCCTCGGGGCGGAAGTCCATGTAGCCGCGTCGGCGCTCGACGATCTCCTCGTCGATCACGTTGCCGCCGGGGTTGTGCTTGGGCTTCCAGATCCGGCCGGCGAAGCTGCGGTCGCCCAGCGCAAACGGCTCCACCCGCACGCGCGGATTGGCCGCGAAGCGGCGCACGCAGGCAGCGTGGTGCGAGTGCACGGGTTCGAACATCCAGACTTGCGCCGCGGGGCGGTGTTTCAGGATTTCTTCCGTGAACAGCCCGATGTTGGCTCCGATGTCGAGCACGCAGGCGTTCTCGTGCGGGATCCAGGGCAGCGCCGTGCGAACGGTGTCCTGCACGACGCGCCGTACGCGGGCTTCCCACTCCGCATCGCTCGGCCCGCGGCCGAACAGCTTGTAGCGCAACAGGCGCGCGCGCCCGAGCAGGCGGTCCAGCCAGTGGTTCGTGTCTTGCATCGCGCGTGTGCTCATCAGAGTGCAGGTCAGACCCCGCAGCGGTCAATACGCAGGCCGCGCTCAGCGCAGCATCGGATCGCGCAGCAGCACTTCCTTCAGCAGGGCCGCCGGTTGCGAGGCGAGCAGATCCGGCTCCACGGCCAGATCGCCGGCTTGGCGCCGGGCGGTGCCGCCGATGCAGGCCGTGTGGACGCCCGCACGCCAGCCGGCCGCAAGCTCGTGCGTGTCGGCCGACAGGATCCAGCTCTCGCCCAACGCCAGTCCGTCCTCCTGCATCGCATGGTAGAAGACGCCGGTGTTGGGGAATTCGAAGACCGACTCGCGCCGGCGCTTGCCTGCGCCGGTGGAGGAGTCGAGGCAGGCATAGTGGCGTGTCAGCACCACGCCCTGTGCGGCGAGCAGCTCCACCAGGCGCGTTTCGAAGCGCGTCCAGCGCTCCTCCGGTAGGCTGCCTCGCGCGATCGCGGGCTCGTTGCCGCAGACATACAGCTTCCAGTGCCGCTGCGCGGCGCGCGCAAGCAGCGTGATGCAGTCGCGGTTGAAGTCCTCGCTCGACAACTCACCGATCGATTCGAGGCCCGGCTTGTTGAGCAGCACTGACCAGCGCGAAAGAAACAGGCCGCGGGGCGGAATGCCACTGCCGGGGATGGGGCTGGTGAGGACGGGACGGACGGGACGCGGTTGTTGCATGGTGTGGCTCGCGGGTGGACAGCCTGTTTTCGGCCGCTTCGCCGGTGCCTTGAGTCCCTGTGCCCTGTTCTTTGGTGCAGGCCTGCGCGAGCGGAAAAAAAGGCCTGCGGCTGAATTTCGCGCAGTGCTTTTCTCGATGAATTCCAGCGATGTCCCCCGCGCGCAAGATCGCGATCCTCGTGGATCCGCTCGCCCTCTCCCGCAAGGGCGGCGACCATGCTGCCCAGCTGGCTCGAGAGCTGCTGGGACAAGGCATCTGGGTGCGTGCCTTCGGCGCGCCTCCGGGCAGCATCCCGCAGTCCTCCGCGGACTCCGGCGGCAGTCTGACGCAGTTCGCGCCGGATGCGATCCTCGCCTACGACGCGGTGTCACCGGCTGCGTGGGTGGGAGCGCGGCATGCGCGCCGTCGCCAGATCCCCCTGGTTCTCGTCGAGGGCGAAGGCTCCTTCGCGGCACGTCGCCTGAGGCAACTGGGCCTCCTGCTGTTCGGCCCCAGCGTGCGGCGCAGCGCGAGCGCTCTGATCGCCCTCGATCCTCGCAGCGAAGAACGTCTGATCGCGCAGAAATTTCCGCGTGAGCGTGTGCTGCGCCTGCCTCCGGGCGTGGATCTGGAGGAGTTTCGCCCCGGGCTCACGAGCGGCCTGATGCACCGCCATCACATTCGCGGACGCGTGCTGCTCTACGCCGGACACCTCAGCGAGGGGCGGGGCGTCGAACTGCTGGTGCAGGCCTTTGCGCGCGCGCTGTCTCAGGGCGCTGACTGGAATCTGGCTCTGGCGGGGGACGGGCCCTTGCGCGGAGCGCTGCGCACCCAGGTGGAGCGACTGGGTATCGCCTCCAGCGTGCATTGGCTGGGCGAGGTGGAAGAAGCGGAACTGCCTGGGTTGCTCGGCGCTAGCACGCTGCTCGCCGTGCCGGGCAGCAGCCGCGAGGTGCTCGGGACGAACATCCCGCGGGCGTTGGCCTGCGGTCTGCCCGTGATCAGCTCCGATGCACCCGCGCTGCACTATCTGGTCCGGCCCGAGGAAAGCGGTTTGATCGCGAAGGCGGGCGATCTGGAAGACTGGTGTCGGGCGCTGCGCCGCGCAGCCGCCGATCCGGAATTGCGACGTCGCTGGTCTCGCCAGGCGCGCTCGCAGGCCGAGGCCGAGCTCTCGTGGAAGCAGGTCGGACGCGAGATCGCGCTCCGACTGGGAGCGGGTGCGGCTAGCCCAGTTCCTTCTTCAGGTTGCGCATTTCCTCAGCGTACAGCTTGAGCGCCTTGGCCGTCTCGGCCTCCACGTCCTGGAAGCGCATGCTGACCCTGACGCCGTCGTTGCGCTCGGAGATTTCCGAGACCACGCCGTGTGCCTTGAGGAAGCCCTTCTGAAGCATCGGGAGGCGGAACTTGAGTTCCCAGCGCGTGCCCATCGCCAGCAGTTGCGCCATGGCGAAGGGGGTCAGGCCGGTCTCGCCGCCATTCCAGCTGAACGACAGGCCGTGCTCGTCGACGCTGCCCATTCGGCCGGAGCCCGACCAGCCCTCGGCGCCCGTCACGGGGGCCTTGATCGTGCTCTGCGAGAGGATCACCTTGACCCGGTCCATGTCCGTGGGGCGGAAGGTCATGCTCGACTCCTCCTCCGCAACGCCGCCGCCCTTCGCTGCCGCCGGGGCGCTCGCGCCGTGCAGTGCGGCCACGGCCTCTTCCTCGGTCTCGCAGATCTGGATCACTCGGTTGAGGCCGATCTTCGAGAAGATGTCGCGGCAGAACGGCGAGGGGCGCGAGATCACCAGCTTGCCGCCTGCGGCGCTGAGCTGCTTGCTGATCTTGATCAGCGAGCCCATCGCGGGTGAGTTGATGAAGCGCACCAGACGGAGGTTGAGTGCGATTCTGCGGATCCCGGCCTTGGTCAATTGATCGACCTCCTGCTGTAGGCTCGTCACGTAGAACGTGTCGAAATCGCCGCGCAGGTGGAGGAAGGCGTGATCGCCGCCCGAGGGTTCAACTGTGATGTGCATGGGGGTAGGGAGCTCCGGGACCGCAAGAGAATGACGGGACCGCGCCTCGATGGCAAGGGCTTTTGCCGGAGCCGGCACGGGCTTTTGCCCGGGGCGGTCGGGATGGGCTACACTCAGTGCGCAAATGGCATTCTGGAACCGCAAGAAGGAAGACTCCAAGGACCAGTCCGCGCCGCCCAAGTCCGCGCCGCCGGGCACTCCGCCGCCGATCACGACTGAGGACCAGCTCTCCAGCGGCGTGCTGCGCACCCATCGCGATGCGCTCTTCGAGGCCATCGCCTGGGTATCGCAGTCCAACGACACGCACTCGATGCTCGAGCGCATCGTCGACAGTTCGATCGAGGTGACCCGCGCCGAGCGCGGCTTCCTGATTCTTCCCGATGCGGAAGGCAATCTGGTCGTGCGCATCGCGCGCGGTCGCGGGAAGAAACCGCTCGTGGGCGAGGCCAAGTATTCCACGGGCATCGTCAAGCGGGTGCTGGCCGACAACCAGCCGCTCAACCTGACAGTAGCCAACGATGACCACGCGCTGGAGATCGGTGCCTCCGTGCTCGACCTGGGACTGCGAGCGGCGATGTGCGTGCCGCTGGTGACCGGGGGCGGCGATTCCGGTTCGCAAGCCGAGCGCGGGGTGCTGTACGTCGACTCCAAGGCCAACACGCGGCGCTTCCATGCGGAGGACCTGCAGACCTTCGTGGCGCTCAGCGGACAGCTGCGCGTGGCGCTCGAGAAGCAGCGCCTGCACGAGGATCGGCTGGCGAAGGAGCGCCTGCTGCAGCAGCAGGAGCTGATGGCGGAGATCCAGCGCGACCTGATGCCCTCGATCCCGCGCGATGTCGCCGGCTGGGACATCTTCGGCTGGTTCCGACCCGCCGAGGGCACCACGGGCGATTTCTATGATTTCATTCCGCTCAAGCGCGGCCGCATGGCCGTCCTGCTCGGCGATGCCAGCGGTCACGGTGTTGGCCCGAGTCTCATCGCCACGGCAGCTCAAGCGTCGCTGCGGGCCACGCTCAAGCTGACGGACGATCTGCCGCAGGCCTTCACGCTGCTCAACGAGGACATCGGACCGCGCATGGATGACGGTCGCTTCTGCACGATGTTCGCCGGAATCCTGCACAACGATGGTGAAGTCTGGATGCTCAACGCCGGCCATCCGCCCGCCGTGCTGTGGCGTGCCGCGGACGGCTCGCTGGAGAGCTTCGGCAACAACGGGCTCGCGCTGGGGATGCTGGATGAGTTTGAGTTCAGCGATAGCTCCCGGGCCACGATGGCCGAAGGAGATGTGCTCGTCGTGCTCTCCGACGGCATCCTCGAAGCGGAAAGCGCCGAGAAAAACGGCCAGTTGTTCGGCGCGGAGGGCGTGCGCGCGCTGCTGCAGAAGCACGCCGGCAGCGGTGCGAGCGCCAAGGCGCTGACCGAGGCCCTGATCAGCGAGGTGCTGCGCTTCTCCGGCGGCGCGCAGGCTGATGACATGACCGTCGTGATCGTGCGCAAGGTGGCCACGGACAGGGTGACCAAAGCATGAATCAGGGCAAGCGAGGCGATTCGCTGCTGGTGCGCAATGCGCGGCTGTGGCCGCACGCAGCGCAGACGCAGCCTGTGTGCGTGCGCATCGTCGACGGAGTGATCCGCGAGGTGGAGGCGGAACTGCCCTCCGGCAGCGCCCGCGTGCTCGATGCGCAGGGTCTCAGCGTGATCCCCGGACTGGTGGATGTGCACGTGCACTTCCGCGATCCGGGTCTGGAGCGCAAGGAAGGCTGGGATCACGGCTCGCAGGGTGCGCTGCACGGCGGCGTGACCTCGGTGGTGGAGGTGCAGAACAACCCGCCGCTTTCCACCACGCTGGAGGCTCTGAGCGCGCGGCTGGAGCATGTGCGCTCGCGCTCGCGCGTTGATTTCGGGTGTCTTGCCAACCTGTTGCCCGAATCGATGCCGGAGCTCGCCGCGATGGCGCCGCTGACGCCGGCGTTCAAGTGCTTCCTCGGCGGTTCCACGGGACTGGGCGGTCAGACCGACGTGGCCGCTCTGCGTGAGCAGTTCGCCGCCGCCGCGCGTGCCGGACGCATGATCGTGGCACACTGCGAGAAGGAAGACCTGCTGCGCGCCGACAAGGAGCGCCATCCCGATGCCACCGTTGCGGAGCACCACCTGTTGCGCTCCGACGAAGCCGAGGTGGTCTCGATCGCCGAGGCGATCGAGCTGGTGCGGCGCACGGGCGCCGAATTGCACGTTTTCCACCTCAGCACGGCGCGCGGTGCCGAGCTGGTGCGCAGCGCGCGCGCCGAAGGACTGCCGGTCAGCGCGAGCACGGGGCCGCAGTATCTGCACCTCTCGCACCTCGATGCGCCGCGACTTGGCAACCTGCTCAAGGTCAACCCTTCGATCAAGACGCCCGCGGACTCCGCCGGCATTCTCGCTGCCCTGCGCGATGGCAGCGTCGATGCCATCGGCACCGATCACGCACCGCATCCGCTGGAGGAAAAGACGCGCGAGTATGCCAAGGCACCGAGCGGCATGCCTTCGGTGGATCTGCTCTGGCCGCTGACGCTGGAGCTGGTGCGCGAGGGCCGCCTCGATGCGGCCACTGCGCTTGCCAGCGTCACCTGGCGCGCGGCGCAGTCCCTGCATCTGCCCGGCAAGGGGCGCATCGTGCCCGGCTACGACGGCGATCTGGTGCTCTTCGATCCCGAAGAGACGCGCATCGTGCGCGGTGTCGAGCTGCCCTCGCGCTCCAAGTGGTCGGCCTTCGAGGGCCGCACGCTGGCGGGTTTCCCGAAGTTCGTCGTGCGCCGCGGCGAGCTTGTCTTCGCCGAAGGCCGCGTGCAGTGCACGGCGGGCGGACGGCCGCTCGATCTCACGCCGCCGCGGCCCTTCGGCTAGGGGCATCGCGTGTCGCTGCTGCCTTCGCCTGGCGTGCGGCTCGAGGATGCGCTGATCGCGCGCGCCCTGCGGCTTGCGGCCGCCGCGCGCGCGGTGCGTCTGCGCGAGGAGGGCTTGCGAGCGCGCGGCAGCGGCGCGGGCTTCGAGTTCGAGGGCTATCGCGAATACCAGCCCGGCGACGACCCGCGCGAGATCGACTGGGATCTGCTGGCGCGCGAGCCTGAGCGCGTCGCGGTGCGCATCCGCCGCAGCGAGCAGGGCGCGCTGTGGCAACTGCTGCTCGATGACAGCGCCTCGATGGGACTGGGCGCGCGCGGCAAGCTGCAGTGCGCTGCCGAGCTGGCGCTGACCGTGGCGGCGTGGGGGCTGTTTGAAGGCGCGAACGTCACACTCGCGGCGAGCTCCGGCGCCCGCGCGCCGCTGGCCGAGCAGATCGGCGAACTGCCGGGAGTGGCGCGCTGGCTGGAGAGCCTCGTGGCGCAGGGCGGCTCGCAACTTCCGGCCCTCTCACCAAAGCTGCGCGCGCAGCGCGTGTTCGTCTGCTCGGATTTCAGCCTGCCGACGGCCGCTCTGGCAGGGCTGGTGCCCCGCGCCGGCACCCGATTGCTCGCCGTCGAGATCCTCAGCCCCGAGGAGCGCGAGCCGCCTGAGGCGGGCGAATGGCTGCTGGTCGATCCCGAAAGCGGAGCGCAGCGGCGCCTCAGTGCATCCCCGGATCGCGCGGCCGAGTACCGTCGCGCACTGGAAGCGCGCTCGCAGCAGCTCGATCAGTGGACCCGCGCCACGCGGGGAGCCTGCGTGCATCTCTCGGCGGCTGCGTCACTGGAGCAGGGCTTTGCGAGCCTGCGGGAGAGCCTGCGGCGATGATCCGCTTCGAAGCACCGTTGCTGCTCTTCTGCCTGCTGCTGCCGCTGTTGCTGCTGCTCGCCGCTTCGCGACGCTCCGGCACGCCGATGGGCAGCAGTCTGCTCTCGCTTTGGCGCGAGCAGCCGGACTCAGGCCCCTCCGCGCCGCGTCGCTGGCACGCTCCGCCGATTGCGCTCCTGCTGCTCTGCGGTGCGCTTTGCGCCGCGGTGCTTGCGCTGGCCGGCCCGCATCGATCCGCCGATGCAGCTGTGCGCATCACGGTGCTGCTCGACGATTCGCCCTCGATGCAGCTCGAGCAGCGTCAGGTGCGTCTCGTGGAGCGCATCGAGGAGTGGGCGCGCGCCAACGGCGTCCTGCTGGAGTGGCGACGCGAAGCACAGCCGGACTGGGCGGCGCACGACAGCGCGGAGTGTCTCTGGGCGGCCGATGCGCTCGAGCGCCGTCCGGAGCGCGCAGGTCTGGTGTTGTCGGGCGCGCGTTGCGTTCCCGGTGCCGTGGGGCGCGAGGGGGCCGATCGGCTGATCTACGACGGGCGCGAGCTCTTGCGCGAGAAGGGCGCTTACCCGCCGGAGCTGCGCAGCGTGCGAGTGCGCGGTGCGATGCCGGCGGCACTGCAGCCCTTGTGGGCCATATGGTGCGAAAAGCAGGCCATGGTCGCGCATGCCGCTGCGCGCGAGCCGTTGCTGGAGCTCGTCTTTCCGGATGCGGTCTGCGCCGCGGATCGCGAGTGGAACGGACCGGGCTTTGCCGCGCGCATTGGACTCGCTGAGCTGCCGGGGACCGGTTCCGGTGCGGCCGTCGAAGCGGCTTCCGGTCGTGATGGCCCGCGCTTTCTGGTGCAGAGCGGTCGGGTCGTGAGCAATATGTGCGCTCTGGAGTGGAGGGGCGCTCCCGCGGCGGAAACCGGCGTGTTCTTTGCGAGTCTGTGGGAACAGGCGCTCCTCGATCCTCTCGACTGCGTGCCGCTGGCGGAGCGAATGCAGAGCGGCGCGGAACTCACGGCCTGGCCGTCGACGAATCAGAAGGGGCCGCGCGACTCATGGGTGGCGGAGTGCGTGTGGGCGGCGCTGCTGCTGGCGTTGGCTGCGTGGGGGCTCAAGCCACGCTCAAGTCAGGCTGAGGCCACGCTGAGGCCACGCTGAAGCCACGCTGACGGTGCCAACTGCTATGCTGCGGGCATGAGCGCCAGCCCCTTCGACCCCACCCCTCAGGATCGCTTCAGCTTCGGCCTTTGGACCGTGGGCAACCCCGGCCGCGATCCCTTCGGCTCCGAGGTGCGTCCGCGCCTTTCGCCCGTTCACATTGTGAAGAAGCTCGCCGAGTGCGGCGCGTACGGCGTCAACCTGCACGACAACGATCTGGTGCCGATGGGTTCGAGCGCGCGCGAGCGCGATGCGATCGTCGCTGAGTTCCGCCGCGCGCTCAGCGACCATGGCATGTGCGTGCCGATGGCGACCACCAACCTCTTTTCGCATCCGATCTTCAAGGACGGTGCCTTCAGCTCCAACGATCCGCGCGTGCGCGCCTTCGCCCTGCAGAAGACGATGGCGGCCATTGATCTGGGCGTGGAGCTCGGTGCACGGGTGTACGTGTTCTGGGGCGGGCGCGAGGGCGTCGAGGCGGATGCGTGCCGCGATCCGCGCACGGCGATCCTGCGCATGCGCGAGGCGCTGGACTTCCTGTGCGGCTATGTCGAGTCGCAGGGCTACGACCTGGTCTTCGCGCTGGAAGCCAAGCCCAACGAGCCGCGCGGCGACATCTACCTGCCGACAACGGGCCACATGCTGCACTTCATCTCGACGCTGAAGCATCAGGCGCGCGTCGGCGTCAACCCGGAGGTTGCGCACGAGAACATGGCGGGGCTTTCCTTCGTGCACGCCGTCGCGCAGGCCATGGAAGCCGACAAGCTGTTCCACATCGATCTCAATGCCCAGAAGATCGGCCGCTATGATCAGGATCTGCGTTTCGGCTCGGAGGATCTCAAGCAGGCCTTCCTGCTGGTGCGCCTGCTGGAGGGAACGCTGGGCGGCAAGCGCTACGACGGCCCGCTGCACTTCGACAGCCATGCCTACCGCAGCGAGGATGAGGAAGGGGTGTGGGATTTCGCGCGCGGCTCGATGCGCACCTACAAGATCCTGAAGGCCAAGGCGCAGGCCTTCGACGCCGATCCGGAAGTGCGCGGGCTGATCCGCGAGCGGCGCGATGCCGCGCTGGATCCTCTCTTGAGCGGCGCGTGCACGCCGCAGCGCATCGCGGCGCTGAAGGCGCTTCAGCTCGATCCGGATGCGATCGCGCAGGCGGGGCTCGCCTACGAGAAGCTCGATCAGCTGATGATGGAACACCTGATGGGAGTGCGCGCCTAGTCGGTCATGAGCGCGCACTTCGTCGGTATCGATGTCGGCACGCAGAGCACCAAGGTGTTGCTCGTCGACGGAGAGCGCGGGCGAATCATCGCGCGGGCCGCGCGCAGCCATGTCAGCCTTCAGGATCCGGCGACCGGGCGGTTTGAGCAGGATCCTGCCGTGTGGGTCGCAGCACTGCGCGGCGCCTGTCAGGAGCTGGCGGCTGCGCACCCGCGGGAGTGGCAGAGCGTGCTCGCGCTGGGCGTTTCCGGCCAGCAGCACGGTCTGGTGGTGCTCGATGAGCGTGGCGAGGTGCTGCGTCCGGCGAAGCTGTGGTGCGATACCTCCACGCAGGCCGAGGCAGAGGAGCTCTCGCAGCGGCTGAAACGAAACGTCCCGGTCGGCTTCACGGCGAGCAAGCTGCTCTGGCTGGTGCGCCGCGAGCCCGAACACGCCGCGCGCGTGCGCCGCGTGCTGCTGCCGCACGATTACATCAACTGGGTCCTGAGCGGTGAGCTCTGGATGGAGTGCGGCGACGCTTCCGGCACGGGTTTTTTCGACAGCGCGGCGCGTTGCTTCGATCCAGCAGCGCTCGCGGCGATCGATGCGCGACTTCCCGACTGGCTGCCGCCGCTGGCGGAGGCGAACAGCCTTCCCGCGCGCCTCAGCGCGCGCGGTCGCGAGCTGACAGGCCTGCCGGAGGGCTGTGCCATCTCGGCGGGCAGCGGCGACAACATGTGCTCGGCGCTCGGTGCAGGTGCGGTGCGCGAGGGGCTCGCGGTGCTCTCGCTGGGCACTTCGGCGACGATCTTCGCGCGCAGCGAAAGGCCCGTGCGCGATCCGCGCGGCTGGATTGCGCCCTTCTGCGATGCCGCCGGCGGCTGGCTGCCGCTGGCCTGCGTGATGAACGCCACCGCGGCGGTGCAGGAATGGACGCAGCTCTTCGGAGGCACGCGCGAGGAATTCGAAGCGGCGGTGCTGCGCGCAGCGCCGGGAGCCGGAGGTGTGAGCGTGCTGCCCTTCCTGGTCGGCGAGCGCGTGCCCGATCTGCCGCAGGCCCGGGCTTCGCTGCACGGCTGGCAGAGCGGTGCCCTGACGCGCGACAACCTGGCGCGTGCGATCCTCGAAGGCGTGGCTCACTCGCTGCGCCTGTGCCTCGAGCAGTTCGGCAAGCTGGGGCTGCCTGCGGAAGAGCTGCGCGTGGTGGGCGGTGCCGCCTCGAGTCCGGCCTGGCAGCGCGTGCTCGCCGATGTGCTGCAGGTGCCGCTCACAATCAGCCAGGAAAGCGAGACGGCGGCGTTGGGCGCAGCGCTGCAGGCGCAGTGGGCGCACTCCTGCGCCCGTGCCGGTGCACAGACCGAGGCGGCTCGTGCGGAGCTCGCAGCCATGCTCGCGAACGTGCTCGCGCCGCACATGGCCGCCGCGGCGCGCGTCGAACCGGATCGCACGCTGACGGAGCAGGCTGCTGACGGACAGGCTCAGCATCGCCAGAGGATCGCGCTGCTGTACGGAGTGCATGCGTGAGTGTGCGGCTTTCCCCGCCGCAGATCGCGCTGCTGATTCTCCTGATGCTGCTCCTGTGGGTGGCTCAGGCTCATCCTGCGGATCCGACGGCCGCGGCCGGGCTGGATGCTTCGTATGTGCAGGCACTGGGCGAGGCGCTGAAGCGCCCGCTGGTGTTCGGCGAACAGCTGATCTTCACTTACGGGCCGCTGGGCTGGTTCCCCTCGGGTGCCTACGATCCGGAGCTGGCCTGGCTGCGCTACTGGACCTGGGAACTGGGGCTGGGGCTGGGAACAGCCGCGCTGTTCTGCGCGGCGGCGTGGCAGGCCGCTGGGCAGTCGATCGGCCGCTGGAAATTCTGGCTGTGCATCGCTGCGTTCGGGCTGCCGGCACTGGGCGATGATGGCCGCGGATTCGTGACGTTCCTTGCGGCGCTATGCGTGCTGCCGGTGCTTCCGCTGCTCATGCTGCCGACGCTCGCGCTGCTGCTCGCGGCGCTGGCGCTCACCAAATTCTCGATGTTCCCGCTGGCGTGGTGGGTGGTGGGCTGCGGCACGCTGCGCTGCCTGTTCCTCGGCGAGCGGGCGCGCGCGCTCACGCTGCTCGGTTCCTTCGCGGCGTGTCTTTGCGGATGGCTGCTGCTCTGCGGCCAGCCGCCGAGCGCCTTTGGAAGTTTCGTGATCACGGCTCTCGATCTGGCGCGTGCCTATCCGGAGGCGATGTCACAGCCGCTCGCCGACGGCATGGCGCTGGCGCTGGGTGTCGGCCTGTTCGCGGTGTCCGCCACGCGGCAGCCGGGCTGGCTGCTCTGGTGTGTGCTGCCGATGCTGGCGCTGGTAGCCAAGGCGTGTCTGGTGCGTCCGGGCCCCAACCTGATTGCGCTGATCGGCTTCGCGGCCTGCGCGGCGGCACTGCTGCCCTCGCGATCTGCTCTTGCGGCGAAGTCGGTAGCGCCGCTGGCGATCCTCGGCGCGCTGCTCTTTCAGCCGGGACCGACGCAGTGGCTTTGGAACCTGCGCGCTCTGCTGCGTCCGGACCTGCACTTCGCCGAGCGTCAGCGCGAGCGTGACAGCCTGCGCATGCGTTTCGCTCTGCCGCAGGTACAGGCGCGCGTGCGCACGAGCATGGCCGCGGAGCCGCGTGCGGGCCCGAACGCAGGCCTCGGTCACGGTGTCGACATGTTCGGGGAGGAAACCGGTCTGCTCTTCCTCAACGATCTGCCGTGGAATCCCAGGCCGATCTTTCAGGCCTACTCGGTGTGGACGAGTGCGCAGAGCGAGCGCAACGCCGCGCATCTCGTCAGCCCGCAGGGGCCGCGCTTTGTCCTGCAGCACCAGAGCACGCTGGATGAGCGCCTGCCCAATCACGAGGATGCGGCGAGTCTGGCGGCGCTGCTGGAGCATTACACGCCGTGCGTGTACGAAAAAGGCTACACGCTGTTCGAGCGGCGATGGCCTGTGCGTCCGAGCGAGCCGCCGCAATGGGTGCAAAGCGGCGTTTGCTCGGCGGACGAGTGGGTCGACGTGCCCGAGAGCGGGGAGGAACCGCTGCTTTTGGCGCTGGAGCCGCCAATGAAGCCGCTGCTGGCCGCGCTGGGCAAGGTGCCGGCGCTGCGGGTTGAAGTGGAGTCCAGCGACGGGCAGCGCGTGGTGTGGCGGCTCGTGCGCGGGCTGGCGCCTGCAGGTGTTCTCGCGGCACCGCTGATCACGGGCGAGGAGGAATGGCTGGCCTGGCTCAGCGGTCGCGGCGTGCCTCGGATGCGCAGGCTGCGCGTGCTCGAGGAATCCGGGGTCCCGTATCGGTTCCTGCGCGCGCCCTCCCTGGCGCAGGCGCGCTCGCCGGAGTTCGAGGCGCAGTGGCGTTACGCCGGACTGGGCCTGACGCCGCTCGCCGCCGAGCTGCCGGAGGGGGCGCGGCCGTGGGTGCTGGGACGGCAAAAGCCCGTGCTGATCGTGGAGGCGCCCAGTCGGATCGCCATCGAGTCCCGGGGCGGCGGGCTGTTGTCGGGGGATTTCGGGATCTGGTCGCACGATCACTGGCAGGTGCCGCAAGGCTCGGTGGAGTTCTCGGTCTGGGCCGGCGGACGTCGCCTGTGGTCCGTCGCTCTGGATCCGGCCCGGCGGCCGGAGGAACAGCGGCTGCAGAGCTTCCGGGTTGAGCTGCCGACGGAGCCCGGAGTCCTGGAGCTTTTCACCGCCGGACCGCACTGCGGGGCTTACTGGAGCGGGTTGCGGCTCGAAGATCGTTGAGAAGCGCCGCTGCGCTGGGATAGGCTCGCCGCTCCATGGATCTTCTGGATTGGACCGCTCTGGGCCTCGGCGTCGGGCTGTTGGCTCTGCTGGGGGCGCTGGTCGCGCTGCTGGTCCGCGTGCAACTTCGCCTGGCGCGGATGGAGCAGAGCTTGAGCGCCCTGGGGGCTCTGGAGTCGACGGCGCGCAGCGTCGAGAAGCTCGCTGCGCGCGAGACCGAGCTTGATCTGCGCCGTCTGGAGCACGTGCTGATCGATCTGCGCGACGGGCAGCGTCGCACCGAGGATCGGCTGCTGTCGCTGCTGGAGAACGGCCGTGCGGTCGGCGGCCAGTCGGGTGCGATCACGGGAGCACAGCTCAGTGGCTTCAGCGGTCCGGAGTTGCAGGAGCGCATCCTCACGAGACTCCTCGCACTGGGCTACGAGCGCATCGTCTTCATCACCAGCGCGCCCGAGATCGGCGCACTGCCCAACCTCGAGGGTCCCGTGCTGGTCGAGGCGCGCCGCGACGGCGTGGCCTGCAAGGGGCGCGTGATCCTGCGCGCCGGTTCCATTCACGATGTACAAATGCAGTCGGCCTACTCGGCCTTTCCCTGAACGAGTCCTGTTTTCACGATGAGCACCGTCACGACGATCGAAAAGCTGGCCCTGCACGTGGGCACCAACGTCACCCTGCGCGGCTGGGTTCACAACAAGAACTCCAAGGGCAAGCTGCACTTCATCCAGCTGCGCGACGGCACGGGCTTCGTTCAGTGCGTGGTCTTCAAGGGCGCGGTGGGGGACGAAATCTTCCATGCGCTCGATCACCTCGGTCAGGAGAGCAGCCTGATCCTGGAAGGCGATGTCAAAGCCGAGCCCCGCGCGCCGGGCGGTTTCGAGATCTCCGTCACGGGCGCGCAGGTCGTCCAGAAGGTCGAGGGCTTCCCAATCACGCCCAAGGAGCACGGGCCGGATTTCCTCCTATCCAACCGCCACCTGTGGCTGCGTTCCAAGCGCCAGTGGGCGCTTATGCGCATCCGCGACTGCGTGATCACCGCGATCCGCCGCTTCTACGACGAGCAGGGTTTCGTGTGCATCGATTCGCCGGTCTTCACACCCGCCGCGTGCGAGGGCACCAGCACGCTGTTCGAGGTGCAGTACTTCGACGACAAGGCCTACCTGACGCAGTCGGGGCAGCTCTACGGCGAGGCCAGCGCGATGGCTTTCGGCAAGATCTACTGCTTCGGTCCGACCTTCCGCTCCGAGAAGTCCAAGACGCGCCGTCACCTGACGGAATTCTGGATGCTCGAGCCGGAGATCGCCTACGCCACGCTCGACGATGTCATGCAGCACGCAGAGGATCTGCTGTGCTACGTGGTGAAGAGCGTGCTCGAACGCCGCCGCACGGAGCTGGAGGTGCTCGAGCGCGACATCTCCAAGCTCGAAAAGATCGTGCCGCCCTTCCCGCGCCTGTCCTATGACGAGGCCTACGAGATCCTCAAGGAACACCCCGAATCGACCTTCAAGTACGGTGATGACTTCGGCGCTCCGGATGAGACGATCATCTCCAAGCGCTTCGACAAGCCGGTGATGGTGCACCGCTATCCGCACGAGGTGAAGGCCTTCTACATGAAGCGCGATCCCGCGGACCCGCGCAAGGCGCTGTGCGTCGACGTGCTGGCGCCCGAGGGCATCGGCGAGATCATCGGGGGCAGCCAGCGCGAGGAGGATCTTGAGACGCTGCGCGCGCGCATCGCCGAGCACAAGCTGCCGGAAGAGGCCTTCGCCTGGTACCTCGATCTGCGCCGCTACGGCACGGTTCCTCACGGCGGCTTCGGTCTGGGACTTGAGCGCACCGTGGCCTGGCTTGCGGGCGTCGAGCATGTGCGCGAGGCCAGTCCATTCCCGCGCATGATGTACCGCATCTACCCCTGAGTCCCCGTCAGGGCAGAACCGCCGCATGAGCAACGCGAACTCTTCGCAACCGGATCCGGCGCTGCCGGGCTGGCTGGGATTCCTGCTGGCGGCGCTGGTGCTCTCGGGGCTCGTGCGCTTCGGCGACAGCTGGCCGGGCATCGACTTCTATCAGTTCTGGCTGGTGGGCCGCGATGTGCACGGCCGCTACGACGCCGATCCCTACGAGGCCACCGCGCGCGCTGAGCTCGGCAAGCGCGGCCTTGCGGAGGCGCGCGAGCAGCGCCGCACGGCCACGGAGCCGAGCCAGCACTTGCCCGTGGCGGAGTATCGGCAGGCACTGGAGGTCTACTCCACGCCGCTGCTCTACGGAACCGTGGGTGCGGTCGCGACCGATCACTACGAGCACGACAAGCGCAACTGGCAGCGCGCGATGCTGGCGTTGTATGCGGTTGCCGTGCTGCTGCTCGGGCGCGCTTTCGGCATGGGTTGGGGTGCAGCGTGCCTGTGCATTGCGGCGTTCGCGATGAGCTCCGAGCCGTTGTTGGCCGAGCTTGGCAACGGCAACGTCAACGCCGTGCTGTTGTTCTCGCTGAGTCTGTGTCTGCTGGCCTGGAGCCGCGAACGCTACGCGCTGGGCGCCATGGCGCTGGGACTCGGCCTGTGCTTCAAGCCGCTGCTGTGGCTGGCCGTGCTGCCGGTGATCCTGCGCTGGGCGTTCGCCCGTGAGAACCGGCCGCTGTTCCTCAGCGGCCTGGGCCTGGGGCTGGGCGTTGTGGCCGGCATTGCCCTGGGCGCGTGGCTCGGTGGGGGATTCTCGATGTGGCAGCACTGGCTGGGCGCCGCGCGCGACCTCGCGCTGGGTGCGCAGGACTATCCCGACAACTTTGCGCCGCTGGCGCGCATCGAGCGCTGGTTCTCGCTCTCGATTCCCGGCTGGCTGCCGCCTCTGGCGGTGCTGCTGATCGCCGGCCTGCGGGCCTGGTGGCGACGAGGGCTTGCCGTGCGCGATGCGGAAGCGTGCGAATGGCTGGCCTGGGGCGCGCTGCTGTGCCTCGTGATCAGCCCGCTGGTGTGGATCCACTATCTGCTGCTGGCCATTCCGCTCCTGATGGCGGCCTGGACCACGGACTCAGGACCCGTGCGCATCGGGGCGATTGTGGCGGGCTTCTGCCTTGCATCTCAGCCGCTGACGATGCTGATGGGCTGGCGTGAGCATGACACGCGCAGCCTGCCTGTGCTGCTGGCGATGCTGCTGCTGGTGTGGATCGGCCTGTTCGTCGAGACGCCGGGCGTCGCCGCCTACGCGGGAGCGAAGCAGGGCGACGCGAAGTGAAGCTGATCGAGCTGACGCTGGGGGGCTTGTTTCTCGGGCTCGCGATTCTGGGCGCGTTCCTGCCGCTGCTGCCGACCACTCCCTTCCTGCTGCTGGCGAGCTTCTTCTTCGTGCGCTCTTCGCCCCGCATGGCGGACTGGCTCGAACGCTCGCCGCTGTTCGGTCCCTTGCTGAGCGACTGGCGCCAGCAGCGTGGCGTGCGCCTGCACGTCAAGCTGACGGCGGTGGGGGCGATCGCGGTGGTCGTCGGTTGGTCGCTCTACGACGATCGACTTCAGCCGGGTCTCAAGTGGCTTCTGTGCGTGCTGGCCGGCATCGGCCTGTTCGTCGTGCTGCGGCTCAAGACCGTGCGCGGAGCTTGACGCGCACGCGCGTGTAGCGCCCGGGCTCAAGCGTCACCGCCTCGCTCGCGAGGTAGCAGCCCGGTGCCTGAACCTTGAGCGTGCCCTTGGTCGGAACGAGCAGCTCCACGCCCCGGCCCGGGCCGCCGGTCAGCAGCTGCGCTTCGACGCGGCCCTGCGGACCGAAGAAATTCAGCGCGAATTCCGGCCGTTCCGCGGGCTCGAAGCTGACGAAGGCGCCCTGCGCAGCGAGCTGCTCTTCGCGCGTCGCTCCTGCGGGGAGGGCCGGCAACGCGGGCGGTGCGGACTCGAAGACGAGTTCGACTTCGAGGCGAGCGCCCAGGCTGAGCGGCTGGAGCAGCTCGCGCGTGCCGCCGGGCGGCAGGTTGACCGGCGCGGTGCGCGCGATCGGCAGGTGCCAGTTGGGCGTCTCGAGGCTGTCCGTGAATCCGATCTCGAAGCACTGTTCTCCCGGCGGAAGTCCTTCGATCCAGCCTTGGGGATCGACCGCCAGAATGCCCAGATCGAGATCGGCGGCGCCGGTCAGCGGCGAGAGCCTCTGCACGCGCGCGCCCGTCACGGCGCCCAGCGGGCTGTTCAGGATCAGGCGCAGCTTCGCGCGCGGCGCGGCCGGGGCCAGCGTCACCGTGCGCAGCTGCTCGAATTCGTTGGGGGCCAGCAGGAACAGCTCTTCAAACGGCTCGTAGCCGGCAGCCTGGACGCGCAGTCCGTAGGTCGTCTCCGACTGCACGTTGAACGTCGCGTTCGCGCTGCTGCCGCGCGTGCGCTGGAACCAGCGCTGCCCGCTCTCAAAACGCCCCTCGCCCGCATCATTGAGCTCGCTCAGCACCGCCTGTGCGCCCGTCAGGGGCTGGCCATGCGAATCGCGAACTTCGATGCGCAGACGCTGTGTCTCGACGCTCAGCAGGATGCCGTGCGTGCCGCTGTTGTAGTAGCCGAAGCGCGGCTCGAACACGACCTCGGTGGTCGGCGTGCGCAGCATGTACTTGCCCGGAATCAGGCCCGCCAGCCGGAATGAGCCATCGCTGCCCGTGACGCAGGTGCTGCTGAACAGCCCCGTGCCGCGCTCGAACTCGCTGGCGCGCTCCACGCAAAGGATCAGCGCGTTGGGTTGGATGGCAACCGCCTCAGGCACGGCCCACAGATCCAGATCCGCCACGGGAGTGCCATCGCTGAAACGCGCAAAGCCGCTCAGCTCACCTTCGCCGCGCAGCACCAGCTCCGCTGTGTCGAGGTCGCTGCCGGCGACCAGCTCGACTTCCTTCCACGCCGTGCCGACGTTGGGTGCGCGCGCATAGAGGATCATGTCCACGCTTGAGGCAAAGCCCAGCTCGAAACCTCCGCGGGCATCGCTGCGCACGGTGGCGATCGGCTCGAGCGCGGGCTTGTCGGCCTTGCGGGTCGAGACCAGCAGCTGCACCACCGCGTCGGCGACCGCGGCTCCGGAGCTGTCGACGACGCGGCTGCGCAGCGTGTTGCCGGGCATGAGCGTGACATCCATGCGCAGCTGCGTTGCGCCCGGATTCGGCTTCGGCGTGGCGCGCAGCAGGGGCTGATGGCCGGCCGCGCGCACCTCCAGTTCCAGCGGGCCGCGCTCGCGCTGCAGCTCGCTCAGCGCAAAGTAGGGTGCCAGCGGCAGGCTGTAGCGGCCGTCGGCATCGCTGATCGTCTCGCCCAGCACGAGGCCGGAGCAGGTCCAGCGCACGCGGGCGCCGGGGACCACGGGTGGGGTCGCCGCGCCGCCGGTCAGCCGGGTGAGCGTGCCGTTGATCCCGGTTTGCTGTGCAGGCTGGGAGTCCTGGATGCCCGCACGCTGAGGATCTTCGGGCTGCGCAGGCTCGCCCGACAGCGGTTGAGCGGGGGGAGAGCCTTGTGGCCGCTCAGGAGTGGGCTCAGGTGTCTGCGACTGCTCCGCGGATCGGCGGGAGGATCCCGAATCGGGCGCGAGACTCCAGCGCAGCAGGACGAACAGCGCCCCCGCAGCGATCAGCAGTGTCAGCAGGTGACGAGGCTTCATGGTGTGCGGTTGTTCCGGTTGGCGAGCGCCGTCTCGATCGACTTCAGCAAGCCTTCGCGTTGTTCGATCGCATCCAGCAGGCTGACCTGGCCCTCAACGCCGCTGTACGCGAGCAGCGCCTCGAGCGCGCGCAACTGGGCCTGCGCGACATCGCTGCCCGGCGCGACGTTGGCGCCGCGGGCGGAGAGGCGCGTGCCGAGCTTGGAGAAGGCCAGCAGGAACTCCAGCGCGCGGCGCTTGTCGAGAGCCAGCGCGCGGATCGCGCACTCCACGCGCACATCGACGCTTGGGTGCGGATTACTGCCGCTTGCCAGCTGCTCCAGCCGCGGGCCCATGCCGGGGAAATCCGCCATGGAGCCCAGCGCGCGCGCACAGACCGTGTCGACCACCTCGACCAGCGGCAACTGCTGCGTGCGGCTCAGCCGGCGCTCCAGATGGGCCACGCAGATCTCGCTCGCCAGCGGATCGGAGATCCGCGCCAGAATCTGGATCGCGCGCAGGCTGCTCTCATCGGCGCGGGCGAGTGCGCCCGAGAGAGCGCGCAGATCCTCGCCGGCCAGCGTCCAAGGCTTGCCATCCGGGAAGTGCTGTCCCAGCCAGTCGGAATACTCGGCCCACCGGACCTGCTGCCAGTCGCTCGGCAGCGTAGCGCGCTCGAGCGGTGCGGGCTGCACGACGCCCTGTTCGAGTGCGCGCTCGAGTGCCTGGGCGCGCTCGCCGGGCGGAGGGGCCGGCGGTGTCTGTCGGCAACCCGACAGGAGCACGGTGATCAGCAGCAGGGGCAGGCGCATCCGGCGTTTGAGCCTAGCGTGTCGCCCCTCACTCGCGCCACATTCGCAGGCCTGCGCCGTCGCTGATCCAAAGACTGCCCTGCAGGCGCAGCGCGAAGTGCAGCGTGCCGACGCGTTCCAGCCAGCGCGGTCCGCTGGGGGACTGCCAGCGGTAGCCATCGGCCTCGCACGAGAATTCCTCTGCCGGGAGGCGCGCAGGCTTGCCGCCGGCCTCGGAGAACTCGCTGGACGAGGGGCGCGGCTCGAGTCCACCGTCAAGGGCGAGCACGCTGCCATCGCGCAGGCGCAGCAGCACGGAACCTTCACAGAGCTGCGGCGCGCCGCGCAGCGGCAGCGGCGCGCGCCAGGGACCCTGCAGGCTGCCGTCGGTCACGCGCACGAGCCAGACTTCGCCATCGGCGCTGACGGCGTAGGCCTGCTCGGGATCCGTCGGCGAGGGCAGCGGGGTGTGCGCGAAGCCGGACAACGAGCCGGTCTCCACGGACCACACCTGCTCGCCGTTACGCAAGCACTGGAGTCGGCCCCCGCGATCCGCGAGCAGCGCATGCTCGCCGAGCTCGAGCGGCGGAGCTTCGATGCGGCCGCGGACGGCGCTGGCATGGTTTGGCAATTCGTGGAGCTCCAGACGCAGATTCTGCATCGGACCGCGGTAGCGGCGCTCGGCATGGCCCTCGCGTGTCAGCGTAAACTCCAGCTCGCGGAACAGGCTCGCGCGCAGCTCCAGCGGGCAGGTGAGGCGCGTGCCGTCGGCCAAGCGCACTTCGGCGCCCGAGGGCACGCTGTCGATGCGCACCGGCATGGTCTGGCTGCGAAGCTCCGACTGATCCTTCAAGAGCTCGCGGGCATCCGCATGCTCGCCGCGCAGGCACAGCTCCTGCGCCTGTGCCAGCAGCTGCACCTTCGCCGCGAGCGCATTGCGCTCGGCCTCCAGCTGCTCGCGCACCGGACTGTTCGCCAGCAGCGGCAGAAGTTCTTCGTAGTGCTGCAGGGCTGCGGGGTGATTGCCTTCGGCCACCAGCGCGCGTGCTGTGTTGTACAGGATGTTCTGGCGCGTCTTGAGCGCCTCTTCGGCCAGCGCGCGGCGCTGCGCATCACGCTGCGACTCGCGCAGCTCATAGCGTTCGAGCAGGGTGCGCAGCTCGGCGGCGAGCTTGCCGAGATCCTCGCGGCGTTCCTCGCCGGCAAGCCGATCCCGCAACGCCTTCAGCAGCGTGCTCTCCGCGGCCTCCTGCTCGAGCACCTGCGCGCCCGCCTCAAGCGCCGGCGGCAGCGCCGTGAGCGTGCGCTCGAGGCGTGCCAGCAGCCCCTGGAACAGCTCGCTTCGTGTGGGCCAGTTGTCGCCGAGTCCCGGCGGATTCGCTAGGCGCAGGGCACGATCCAGTCCGCGCAGGGCATCGCCCATGATGCACTCGGCCTGAATGGCTCGGTAGTGTTCGTTCCAGGCGTTGCGCTGCGCGCTCTCCAGCGCGGCGATAAGGTGGGCAAGCTCACTGCGCAGCTCCTGCACGGCTGCATCGTCGGCTCCTGGAAAGCGTGCTTCCAGCAGCGCCAGCGCGGCGCGGGGATCCTCGTGCTGCGCGCGAATCTCGCCGAGCTGCACGGCGCGCTCATGGCTGTCCTGATAATGAACGACGCCCAGCGAGGCGAACACCAGGGCGAGTCCCATCGTGATCAGCGAGTTCTTGCGTACCAGCCGCGACTTGACCGAGAGCGTGCGCGCGCGCGTCAGCAGGCGCCGCGCCTCCACGCCGCCTGCGGAGCGCTCGCACAGACCGCGCAGGGCTTCCAGCACCGCTTCGGGTTGCCTGGCTCCCAGATAGTGTCGCGCCGCATCGAGGATCCATGGCGCGGCTTCCATCGGCGCATCGCACGAGAGCAGCAACTGGCCGAGCTCCAGCTGCAGCTCCGGCTGGCTCACATTTCGGGCTGCCGCCACGCGCAGCAATGCACGGGCGCGCAGGCGCTGTCCGGAGGCATGGAAGGCACGGGCGAACTCCATCACGGCTTCATGTCCCGGCACCGAGGGATCGATGGTCGAGCGCACCTGCACGGCGAGCAGATGCAGGGCGACGAGCCTGTCCTTGGGGCATTGCCGTGCGAGTTCGGCATGCCACTCGACCTGGCGCAGCGGTTGCGCGCTGGAATTGCCGACGCGCAGGGCCAGTCGGCGCGCATCGCGAGGCGCCATGCGCGAGAGCAGCGGCTGGATCTGCTCCTGACTCCACAGAGCCTCCAGCACAGCCAGCTCGGCAGGCACCATGCAGCCGGCATCGCACGCGTGCAGCCACGCGGTGAGTCGCGCGGCCGCCTTGGCGGGACTGGCCTGGAGAAGTTCGTGCTGCACCTGCGTCAGCAGATGCTCGCGCGGTGCCGCACGCAGCCGGCCCTGCACCAGCTGCGTTCGGGCGCAGATGCGCGCCTGACGCAGCGGCCAGCCGAGGCGATCGGCGATCTCCGCCAGGCTGGCACCGCCATGGCATTCCCTGAGGAAGCTCGCGGCATCGCGCGCGAGTTCCGGTTCCACCTGTGACTGGGGCACGAAATGCGCCGCAAGCGTCTGCCAGCCCGGAACGCCCATGCCCTCGTCGCACAGGCGCGCATACTCCAGCAGCAGGCCTTCGACCGGAACCGGCGCCACGTGAACGCCTGCGCTGCTGCTCTCCTGACCGGACTCGCCGCTCTGGACGCCGCTCTTGCGGGCATTGGGGTGGGGGACCGGACCGGGCGTGAAGCGGAAGTGTACTTCCTGTGCGTCCAGCAGGTCGAACAGCGTCTCGATGCGCTGCGCGCGCGCGATCTGCGCCATGCGCACGGCGCTGCCGTCGCCCGCGAAGACCGCCTGAGCGCGCGAGCGCCAGGTCTCGCTGTCCTCATTGTCCTCGGGCAGCAGACACAGCGCACCGCCGAGCAGGCCCAGCGTCAGACGCATGGAGCGCCGCGAGCTCAGCTTGAGCACGCCGTCACGGCCGCGGGCCATGCTTTGCAGCAGGTCCGCGAGCGCTGTTCCGCTGACATCACCTTGGAAGCTCATCGATGGGTCAGCGAGGCCTATCGACTGCGGCGCGAAGCAAACTACAGCCGGAAGCCCCGGCGCGCGCGCAGAGCGGCGAGATCCTCGGGCGTGTCCAGGTCATCGAGCACGGCCGCGCTGTGACAGGGGAGCGACCAGCAGGGCTGCGCCAGCCTGCGAAAATCTTTCAGGGGGCGGTCGGGGTCGGCGGAATGCAGGCCCTCGAGCAGTCCGCGGCCGATCAGCAGCGGATGGCCGTGGCGTCCGCTCCCGGCATGCTGCGGCGCCAACCAGCCGAATGCCGGCGCTGCGGCCGCCTGCCAGCTCTCGAGCAGTGCGCGGAACACGCCCGCCGGCACGAGTGGCACATCGACCGGCGCCAGCAGCAGATCACGCCCCGGAAAGCGCGCAACGGCCGCCTGCACGCTGCTGAGCCGGCCCGATGACCAGCGCGGATTCGCGATCACTTCGCAGCCGACGGGCGCTGTCTGCGTGTACGCGCCAATGACCAGCGCACGCTCGCGCAGCACGGCTCCCGCGGCGAGCAGCGAATCCAGCGGTGTCAGTCCGCCGCCCAGATCACAGCAGGCCTTGCTCGAGCCCAGCCGCGTCGCGGCGCCGCCCGCCAGGACAATCAGCACGGGAACGCGGCTCATCGCGCGATGTAGCGGTCGTACAGCGCCAGCGCGCGGCCGATGTCCTCGGTGCCTTCGACCAGCGCGCGGCCATCAGGAAACACCGTCAGGCGCGCTTCCTCGAACTCCGCGCGCAGCAGCAGTTCGTTGCGCACGAGCGAGCGCGCGATCGGCCGGAGCTGCGCTTCCAGCGCCGCCAGATCCGTGGCGCCGCGGCTGCCGCGCACCTGCACCGTGTTGCGACCGCACAGCCGCAGCGCGCGGTGTTCGCCGGCCGCCTCCAGCATCGAGAACTCGCGCCGCACGCAGCAGGGACAGTCGGGATCGCGCGCCAGCTGCAGGCTGCGCACGCGCGGTTCCCAGACATCCAGCTCCACCAGCCGCGCGGCGGGCGCACCGGCACCCGCCAGCAGGCGCAGTGCGATGCCGGCCTGCAGCGCGGCGACCATCGCGACGGCGGGCTGCAGCACACCGGCGGTCTCGCAGGTTTCGAGGCTCGCCGCCGGCGGCGGCTTGGGAAAAACGCAGCGCAGACAGGGGCCGGAACCCGGCTGCACGGGCAGCACCATGCCGCCGCTGCCGACCACACCGCCGTACACCCAGGGCACGCCGGCGCGCACGCACCAGTCGTTGATCAGGTAGCGCGTCTCGAGGTTGTCCGTGCCGTCGAGCACCAGCTCTGCACCCTGCGCGAGCTCGTCGAGATTGTCGGCATCCAGATGCAGCGCGTGGGTCTCGATGCGCGTCGGACCTCCGATGCGCGCCAGCGTGTGCGCGGCCGCGCGCACCTTGGGCCAGCTCTCGCGCGCGTGCTGTTCGTCAAACAGGATCTGGCGCGGCAGGTTCGACTCCTCGACGAGATCGCGGTCGACGAGCACCAGCTCCCCGACGCCGCTGCGCACGAGGCTCATCGCCAGCGCACCGCCCAGCGCTCCGCAGCCCACCAGGAGCACGCGGCTTTGTTCCAGGCGCGCCTGTCCTGCCGCTCCCAGCGGAGCGAAGCGGGTCTGGCGCAGGAATCGTCGCGATTGCTCGCTCATCGCAGGGTGGATTTTATCCGAACACGCCGGCCGCCCACAGCACGAAGGCCGCGATGCACAGCAGCAGCGGGATCAGGATCGGCAGCAGCGCGGCGAAATCGCTGCGCGGCGGCTCGTTGATCTCGACCCAGTTGTAGTAGCGCTTCGCGCGCTCCTCGAGGCTGGCGCCGCAGTGGGGGCAGCTGGTCTGCGGATGATCGAAGGGGATCACGCCCGAGCACTGCATGCACCAGAAGTTGCGCTCCTTGCCGCCCTCGTGGACCCCCGGGGCCTCGTTGCGCGAGCGGTAGTAGGCCAGTTCCTCGGCATTGGCATCGGCCCGGGCGCGCGACCAGTGTTCGGGCCCCATGTTGCCGTAGCTCTTGCCGCTGCCGACGGCCGGGCCGCGCCCATCCGGTGCGGGGGGCGTGGGCTGCCCTGCCTGCGGGTCTGGTTGCGGGCTGGTGGCGCTCATGGAAGGGGAGCCTAGGCCGGCGTTCGGTGGCGAACAAGCTTCCCGCTTGACAGTTGGCCCGCCGCTTTGGATCCTCTTTGCCCCGCTTCTGTGCGGGCAGCCACTGCCGGATCCCTGGAGTTCGCTCTCGGAACGGTGGCGCTGGGACGGTGGATATAGCTCAGCTGGTTAGAGCACCAGGTTGTGGTCCTGGGGGTCGGGGGTTCGAGTCCCCTTATCCACCCCATCTTTGTCTGCGCTGCTTTGCTTGCGCTGCTTTGCTTGCGCCCTGTTCGCGGCGGAAGGGCTCGGCGCTCGCGCAAGTTGAGGTCAGCGAAATTCAGGCCAGCGATTGCAGCGCTCGTGCGCGCTCCAGTTCCTTGGCGAAGCACTCGCTCATGCCCGCCAGCGCCACCTGATCGAGGCCGGTGCCTTCGAGCTCGGCGGACAGCTCGCTGACGAACGCGCTGCCCGGCTGCTGTGTGCGCCATGGCTGGGTTCGGAAATGTTCGGCGATGGAACTCGCCAGAGCGACCAGTCGCGTCAGCATCGGATCGATGACGGCAGCGGCCGGCTGATGGTGGTGACGAGCGCACTCGACCAAGGCATCGGGCAGCTTCCAGCGTTCGAGCACGAAGGCGCCTGCTCCGGCATGGTCGATGCCGAAGTGCTGCTCCTCCAGCTGGCGTTGCTGCTCCGCATCCTGCGTCTGCGTTTCGATGGCCTGCAGCGCCTGCGGGGAGTGCTGCAGCATCACCAACCGGCCGATGTCGCACAGCAGCGCCGCCGTGTAGGCACGGTGACGGTCGGCGAGACCCGTGATCCCTGCCAGCAGTCGCGCAGCAATGGCGTTCTGGATCGCGCGCTCCCAAGCTGCGCGTCGCCACTCGCGTGCAACCTCCTCTGCGCTCATGTAGCAGCGCGCCACGGCGCTGGTCATCACCAGGCTCGCGAGGCAGCGATTGCCGAGCAGGTTGCAGGCCTCTTCCAGCGAGCCGATTTCGCGCACAAACCCGTACAGCGGCGAATTCGCGAATTTGAGCACGCGCGCGCACAGTGCCGGGTCAGTTTCGATGCGCCGGCACAGATCCACCGGCTGCGTGTCCTCGCGCCCGGCCAGCTCGAGCACCTCGAGGCTCACGGTGGGCAGCGGCTCCAGACTGCGGATCTCTTCCAGAAGGTTTTGCAGGGTGGTGCTCATGGGCTCTAGGGCGAAGGAATCGGATCCCGGACGCCGCTATCTGGAGCGCTCCCCCGAAAATGCATCCCGTGGTAGCCTTAAGTCATGCGAGTTCTGCTTGCCCCTTTTGCGCTGCTGCTGGCCGCTCCGCTGACGCTTTCGCAGGTACCCGTCACCCTGCGCGCCAATCAGGCGCAGAGTGACTTCACCTGGGGCGGCACATCCTCACTGGGTCCGATTCAGGGCAACCCCTCCAACGCCTTCGAGCTTGCGGGCGTCTGCGAGCTGGGTCTGATCAACCTGCCGGGAATCACGACGCTGAGCGACACGCAGTTCCTCTCCGGCGATTTGCTCGCCGTTCCAGATCTGCACGGCAAGATTCCGAATGTGCTCAGCTTCCTGCCGCCGCTGGCGACGATCGATGTGCTGGGCCTGCGTCTCTCGCCGTCCTCTCCGTTGGCGCCGGTCGCGGCCAACGGAACCTTCACCACAACCGTGACGCTGACGGCGCTCTCGGGCACGCTGGTCGTGACGCCGCTGGGACAGGCTGCGACGACAACGCCGCTCGCTGGCACGGTCTCGCAGCCCACGCTGGCGACGGGCACGCTGCTCTCCTCGGCGAACAACCTGAGCCTCAACCTGCCGGTCAACACGAGCTTCGCCTTCGCGGATCCTGCGACGGGCGCCACGGGCACGATCACCGTGACGGGCACGCTGATCGCCACCGGCAAGCTGATCGAGGCCTTCGGCTTCGGTGACGGCAGCGGCACTGCCTGCCCCTGCGCCAACAACAGCCCTGCTGCGGCGCAGTCCGGTTGCCTCAACTCCACCGGCGTCGGCGGCAAGCTCGTTGGCAGCGGCGTGGCGAGCGTCAGCGCCGACTCGCTGCTGCTGAGCGGCAGCGGCATGCCTGCGACCTCGACCGTGCTGTACTTCCAGGGCACGCTGCCTGCGAACAACGGGCTGGGTGTCGTGGTCGGCGACGGCCTGCGCACGGTGGGCGGTCAGATCGTGCGCCTCGCGACGCTGGCGAACAGTGGCGGAGCCTCCACGCTGCCTTCGGGCGCGTTCGGTGCGATCTCGGCGCTGGGTGCCGTTCCGGCCACGGGCGGCACGCGCTACTACACCGCTTGGTATCGCAATCCGGATCCGGCCTTCTGCACGGCCGAGCCGTACAACTTCACCAACGGCGTCAAGGTGGTCTGGCTCCCCTAAGGGATACTGCTCCCTTTGCCGGGACTCGCCCAATCCGCGTTCCTGGCAGAGCAAGTGCTGGCGGGCCTCAGATCGCCAGTCGCCCGCGCCAGGCGATCGCCTCCTCGAGCGTGTACAGCCGCGGCACCAACCCCAGCCGACTCGCCGGAGTCTCATCCACGCAGCGATTGGTGATCGGCCGCACGAAGTTGCGATAGCCGGTGTAGATCCAGTTGTGATCCGCCTGACGCGCCGCCAGTTTCGAATGGCCCCAGTTGCGCCGCACCAGCCG
>SXGS01145292.1_pt1 | contig 49526 bp, 34 predicted proteins | sample 3174681 | NCBI WGS metagenome assembly SXGS01 (sample SAMN11356861, study PRJNA531348) | freshwater metagenome | isolation source: freshwater sample F1-80 | place: China: Fuxian Lake, Yuxi | collected 2017-12-25
GCCGTTGCAATCACAGCCTCTGTCAGTTCTGCATTCATCGTCTCGTCCCTGAGACCTGGATGTTTCTCCCAAACCCTTTCGCGGTCTATAACTCAGCAAGCCAAACTGCCGGTAGATCAATTTCAACTGGCTGCCTTAGTGGCCGTCTCCGCATTTCCCGCGTGTTTTTGCGGCGCTCTGCTGGGAGCCACGCTGGTTGTTCTGACCTCGACGGGAGCCACGTTTGGGGCGGTCTGGCGAGTGTGGATCGTGGCCGATGTGCTCGGCCAGGTACTCGTGACGCCCTGCGTCATTGCCTGGAGTACCTCAGGCCGGTACGCCCTGCGTTCCTTGTCGCGATTCCGCTGGACCGAAGCGGCGGGGCTGATGGTGGTGCTGCTGGTGGTCACGGTGCTGGTGTCCCAGCAAAGGTCCGACGCGGTCGAATCGCTCTTCACTCGGACCTATCTTCTGCTGCCGGTGTTGTTGTGGGCCGCGCTGCGGTTTGGCGACTGGGGAGCCTCCAGTGCGATTCTGTCGGTGGCCCTGATCGGCATGTGGTTCACGGCTCATGGACGTGGGCCGTTTGCGACGTACGCTGGTCTCATCACCGCGCAGATGCTGGCCGTCCAAATCTTTTTGCTGGTGGCGGTGCTGCAAAACTTGATCGTCGTTGCGCTGTTGGCCGAGCGAGCTCGTGCGCAGGAGCAATTTGAGCTGGCCATTCGTGGGACCGACGCCGGCATTTGGGATTGGAACCTGGTGACGAACGAGGTGTATCAATCGCCTCGCTGGAAGAGCATGTTGGGCTTCGAGGATCACGAACTTCCCACGGGCTTTGGAGCGTGGGAAAGCCGCCTGCATCCCGAAGACCACAGCCGAGCGCTGGCGAAGTTTCGCGATTATCTGGCAGGCAAGCTGGATCGCTATGAGCTGGAACATCGCTTGCGTCACCGAGACGGCACCTATCGTTGGGTGTTGTCGCGCGGCTTGGCGTTGCGCGATGCGTCCGGGCGTCCGATCCGGGTTGCCGGAACGAATCTGGACATCACCGCGATCAAGCAGGCCGAAGAGGCGCTGCGCGAAAGCGAGCGGCATTTCAGCGCGGCGTTCGATGATTCGCCGATCGCGATGGACTTGGTGGATCTCCGCGGCCGTTATGTGCGCGTCAACGCGGCCTATTGCCGGATGGTGGGCTACACGAGCGATCAATTGAAAGGCAAGCACTTTCGCGACATCACGCATCCCGATGACTTGCCCACCGATCAACAGGCGATGAATCAGTTCTTGACCGGCGAGCGGCGGACCTATCAAACTGAAAAGCGGTATGTGCGTTCGGACGGCGAGTTAGTCTGGGCTTTGCTCAACGTGACGGTCGTGGCGGACTCGGATGGCCTGCCTCTGCACTTCTTCGGACAGGTGCAGGACATCACGCAACTCAGGCGGGACGAAGCGGAACTGCGTCGCCAAGCGGATGAGTTGGAGCGCAGCAATCAGGAGCTCGACGACTTCGCGTACATCGCGTCGCACGACTTGAAGGCTCCGTTGCGCGGGATCGAGAACTTGTCGAAGTGGATTGCGGAGGACGCGAACGACGTACTGCCAGAAGCCTCTCGCGAGCATCTGCGGAAGCTGCGGCAACGAGTCGCGCGGCTGGATCGGTTGCTCGACGATCTGCTGCAATACTCGCGGGCCGGGCAGATGATGGGCGACTTGATGGAGATCAACACCGGCCCGCTGGTGAATGCGGTGGTCGAACTTCTCACGCCTCCGCCGGGGTTTGTGGTCACTGTCAGTCCTGAGATGCCCACGCTCCTCACCCACAAAACCCCGCTGGAATTGGTGTTTCGAAACCTGATCAACAACGCCATCAAACACCACCACCGAGCGGACGGACGGATCGAGGTATCGGCGGTCTCCCGCAGTCGCTTTGTGGAGTTCACGGTTCGAGACGATGGACCGGGGATTCCCGTTGAGTATCATGAGGATATCTTCCGCATGTTCCAAACTCTGAAGCCGCGAGACGAATTAGAGGCGAGCGGTATGGGTCTGGCCGTGGTGAAGAAGGTTGTTGAACGGCAAGGAGGCCAAGTCACCGTTGAGTCTCGCGAAGGCCAAGGATCAGCATTTCGGTTCACATGGCCAAAGCGGAATGTGCCGCGAGGAAGAGAACATGTCTAATCCAATTCCGTCGATCCTGCTGGTCGAAGATGATGAGGTGGACGTCGAAGCGATCCGGAGAGCCTTTGCCAAACGTCATGTTGCGAATCCACTTTATGTCGCCCGTAACGGCGTCTCGGCATTGCAAATGCTGCGCGGCGAGGAGGCCTATGATGCCGTTCGTCGGCCCTGCGTGATTCTGCTCGACCTGAACCTGCCACGTATGAACGGTCTCGAGTTCTTGGAGCAACTGCGCCGCGATACCGACTTAAAGGACAGCGTGGTGTTCGTGTTGACCACGTCCAACAGCGATCGCGATCGAACGGCTTCGTATGCGAAGTACGTTGCAGGCTATTTATTGAAATCGGACGGCGATGAAGAGTTCAGCCAACTCGTGCGGGAACTGCGGCCCGTCTTGCAGTTCTTGGACAACTGAATCAAGAAGCGGTTTCCAACCAGCACGACGCGCCAGCGAGTGGTCGGTCACACGCGGAAAACAGCCACTCGCTGGCGCGTCGTGCTGGTTTTGGAACGGACCCTATCCCAGCCACTTCGCGGCCTCTTTTGCGAAGTACGTCAGAATCATGTCCGCGCCGGCACGCTTGATGGACGTCAGGATTTCGAGAGCGATGCGTTGCTCGTCGATCCAGCCGTTGGCGGCGGCCGCTTTGACCATCGAGTACTCGCCGCTGACGTTGTACGCCGCCAGCGGAATCTCCGGGTGAGCTTGCTTCACTCGGCGAATCACGTCGAGGTAACTCAGCGCCGGCTTGACCATCAGGATGTCGGCCCCCTCGGCAACGTCGAGCGCGACTTCACGCAATGCCTCGGCCGCGTTGGCCGGGTCCATCTGATAGGTGCGTCGGTCGCCGAACTGCGGCGCGCTCTCGGCCGCATCGCGAAACGGGCCGTAAAATGCCGAGGCGTATTTCGCCGCGTAGCTCATGATCGGGATGTTCTCGAAGCCGGCGGTGTCGAGACCGCTGCGCAATGCGGCGATCATGCCGTCCATCATGCCGCTGGGAGCGATCAAGTCGGCTCCGGCTTGGCACTGCGCGACCGCTTCTTTGACGAGGATGTCGAGCGTCGCGTCATTATCGACGTCGGTGTGTCCGTGCTTGTCGTTGACGATGCCGCAGTGCCCGTGGTCGGTGAATTCGCAGAAGCAGACATCGGTCATCACGAGCACGTCCGAGCGAGTCGCTTTGATGGCTCGCACCGCCTGCTGAATGACGCCGTTGGGATCGTAGGCCTCGCTGCCGACCGCGTCTTTGTGCTCCGGAATGCCGAACAGAATCACCGCCGGAATTCCCAGTGATGCGATCTCGTCAATCTCTCGCGGCAGATGATCGACGGTCATCTGATCCTGGCCGGGCATCGACTTGATCGGGACTCGCAGATTCTGACCGTGCCGCACGAACAGCGGCAGGATGAAGTCGCGCGGGTTGAGTTCCGTCTCGCGCACGAGATCACGCAGCCGAGGGCTCGACCGCAGACGTCGCAAGCGGAGCGATGGAAAACCGGAAGTGGAAGATGGCACAGTCATCGTCGAATTCTCAAAAAATGGATCGCGATCAAAGTAGACCGGTCACTCCGTGACCGGAACCTTCGAGTCACGGAGTGACTCGTCTACTTTCCGAACTGTTCGGCGAAGAGTTTGGTCATTCGTGACCACGAGTCTTCGTCGGCCTGCTTGTCGTACTTCATGCCGGGAAGGTTGCGAGCGTTCGCACCGGGGACAGTGAAGCTGTGAACGACTTCGGGGTACGACACGAACTCATGCTTCGCGCCCGCCTTGTCGAGCGGCTCGCGAAACGCCTTGATCGCCGCTTCGGGAATGAACGTGTCTGCTCCGCCGTGACAGACCAGCACGCGAGCCTTCAGTGACTTGGCCTCGTCCGGCGTCGGAGCGGGCAGCGCCGCGTGAAACGTCGCGACCGCTTTGAGGTCCGCCCCCGTGTAGGCGAGTTGCAACGCAGTCGAGCCTCCGAAGCAGTAGCCGATCGCCGCCAGCTTTCCATTGTCGCACTGCGGCTGAGCCTTCAGCACTTCGAGCGACACCTGTGCTCGCTTGCGCCAGTTCTCGACGTTCATGCGGACGACGCCCGCCATTTTGCGCGCGTCATCGGGATGCTCGGCGATCTTGCCGTTGCCGTACATGTCGCACGCGAACGCGACGTAGCCCAACTTTGCGAGCTGTGTCGCTCGCGATCGAGCGTACTCGTCGAGACCCCACCATTCGTGGACGACCAGCACGCCGGGCCGCTTGCCCTGGACCGCATCGTCCCACGCGAGGAAGCCTTTGCATTCCAAATCGCCGTGCTTGTAGCTCACGGTTTTCGTCTGCACAGCCGCCTCGGCCGAAGCCGCCAACAGCATCACCGCCAAGCCGATCATCAGTTGTCGCATGATTATTCCATTCTTTGGAGTGCGGCAACCAGAGTTGCCGCTTTTCAAAACGCCCTCATTGCTCGATCCGCCGCCATCAAGCCCAACAGTTCCATCAGATCGGTTTGAAAAGCGGTGGTTCTGACCACCGCACTCCAAAGCCTGGCCCATCGTAGAGACGACACGCTTGCTCGTCATTCGACTGGGCCTGCCGACCTACTGATCGTGTGGATGTTGCCCACGCCACAGCTCAAACCTCGGCGGCAATTCCTCCGGCCGAGCCACGCCGGTCGTCGCGAGTTGTTGCACGGTGATCGACGCCACGAGATTGCCGATCAGAGCCGCTTCCGGCATCGTCGCGCCGGAAATCAACGACAACACCATGCCGGCGGTGACGCTGTCTCCTGCACCGGTCGGGTCGATCGGGCCTTCGACGCGCACGGCGGGGACGAACGTCGGCACCGGCTCGCTGACCATCAGGCCGCGCTCACCGAGCGTCACGGCGACCGGAGCTTGTGTGATCGCTCGCAATGCGGGCAGCTCGGCTTTGAGGCGATCGAGTTCGATCCGTTCGTCCGGCAGCGGGTTCGCGTGACCGACTGCCTCGAACTGATTCGGCTTGATGAGCATGTTGCGGAACGCTCGGATGTGCTTGCGGCTGTCGGCCCAGAAGAGCACGCGCGGATAACGCCGAGCACGCTCGGCCAGAGCGGTTCGCATCGCCGCCGTGATGACGCCGCAATCGTCCTCGACGACCTGGTCGAGCACGATGACCGCCTCGACGTCCGGCAACAGCCGATCGAGCGTCGCCAGCACCTGGTCGTGGACCGCTCGCGGCATCGGCGAGCGATTCTTCGTGTCGTACCGCTCGTGCTCACCCGCGAGACTCGGATCGCGCATGTCGCGCGGCTTGAGATACGTCGGTGTCATGATCTCGCCGCACGTCCCCAGCCCATCGGTCGAACATCCGACTTTCTGCAAGCAGTGCCGCAGATCAAACGCCTCGCCGTCATCGCCGACCGCTCCGATCGCGTGCAGCGTGCGACATCCCAGCGCCGCCAAATTATTGACGACCGTCCCCGCCGCTCCCGCGAAACGCCGAATCGCCGCCACCTGGTTCGCATTCAACCCTGTCTCAAACGACGGCTCATCCAGCGCGTGATCGACTTCGAGGTACTTGTCGAGAAAGAAGTCCCCAACCACAGCGATCCGCCGCGAGGGAAAGGTCGAAAGCAGTTCCGTCAATCGTTCGGGAGTCATGGACGCGCCGTTTCCTGTCGTCGAGTCAGTGAATCAAACAGTCGCAAGGTTTGCTCGGCCATCGCCTGTGACGAGAACGACGCACGCACCTCGTCTTGGCCGATTTGTGCGATCCGCAATCGTTCGTCGGGATTGAGCAGCAGCGTTTCCCATTTCGCGACCAAGTCGTCGAGGTTGCCCGGCTCGAACAACAGTCCCCCTTGCGTGGCTTCGATGAGTTCCGGGAAAGATCCGTGAGCGGGTTGCACGACCGGAACGCCGTTCGCCAAGGCTTCGAGGATCGAGAGACCTTTCGGCTCGCGATAGACCGTCGGGACGCTGAGCACATCGAGCGATTTCAGAAACTCAACCTTCTCGGACTGCGATGCGGGACTGCCGACGAACTCAATGGCCGCGCCGAGGCGGGCCGCCTGAGATCGGACATGCTCGAAGTACAGCCGGTCGCGATCGCCCAAGTAGCCGCCGACTCGCAGCCGCGTGCGCGGATGCTTCATGTGCAGCCGAGCAAACGCTTCGACCAGCAGATGCAGTCCCTTCTCGGGGCAGAGGCGCGCGAAGTAGCCGATCGTGAACGGATCACCGGCCGCTCGCGGCTGGCCATCGTGACCGGTCAGGTCGATGCCGAGCGGCAGTTGATAAAAACGATCGAGCGACACGGACAACTCGGCGGCCATGTGCTCGGCGTAGTAGTAGCTGTGAGTGATGAAGCCGTCGAAGTCGCGAGCGCGGTTGTGCAGTGAGGACAAGACTTGTTCGCGATGCGAATCCGGCAGCGCGTCGAGAAAGATGTCGTCCCCTTGCAGCACGCAGAGGACCGGGCCGGTGAAGAGCTGCTTGATCCGGCGAACGGCTCCGGCCAAGAGCGCGTTGCTGAAGACGACGACGTCAGGACGCAGCTCGCCGAGGAACTTCGCGAGTTGCTCGACCTGCTCGCGCTGCGGCCCGGACTCGCCGGCAAGCATGTCGAGCGTCAGTTGGCCGAGTTCCGCCGCGTCGTTGCTGACCGCTTTGGCCGTCGCCCAGCGGATGATCGCCGGGTGATCAAGCCAGCGACGTGCGAAGCTCGGCACCGCTCGCCACCAGCGCCATTTCGAGGCGAGGTAGACGTTGATCCCTCCGAAGAAAACGCGCGAGCCGCTGACATCGGCTTCATCGACTCGGATCGGCGTGTAGGTCGGGATCAGCGAGACCTCGGCCCCGGTGGCCATCAACGCGCGTGCCCAGGTGTTGTCGTGCATGCACGACCCACAAAACATGCCTGCTCCGCCAGCGGTGATGATCGCGATGTGCATGAATTCCAGCGACGAGAGGCCGCGTCGCCCGCTAAAGCCGTCCATAATTTCGTGAGTCGCGGGCCAGGCGGGACGAAAAGACTCCCGACCCCGTCGCCGAGACGTTTATACTGCCTCCGTAATCCGCCCTGCCACGGAGTCTCTGTTATGCCTTCTCCTTTTCCCGGAATGAACCCGTACCTCGAAGCGGCGGGTGTTTGGCAGGACTTTCATTCGGCGTTCCTGCCTGCGTTGCGAGACGCCATCGTCGAACAGATTGCCCCCGACTATTTCGTGTCGCTGGAAGAGCACCTTTACATTGAAGACCCGCCGGACGCGGAGACTCGCTTCATCGGTCGGAGCGACGTCTCGCTCAAAGGTGGCCCGGCGCTGCGGACCTACGACGCCTCGGCGACGGCCGTGCTGGAAGCTCCGGTGCAGGCGAAGCAGACGAAGCCGAAGGATGTTTTCACCGAGTCGTACCTCGCCATCCGCAATCGCGAGTACCAGTCGATCGTGACGATCATCGAATTGCTGAGTCCCAGCAACAAACGGCCGGGATCGGGCCATGACGCTTACCTCGGCAAGCGGCGCGAGTACCTTTGGTCTGGCGTGCATTTCATCGAGATCGACTTGCTGCGAGGCTGGGGCCGGATGCCTTTGGACGAGATGCCCGCGTGCGACTACGCGATCCTTTTGAAACGCAGCACGACGTGGCCACAAGCGGGCATCTGGCCACTGAGGCTCCGCGACCCATTGCCAACGATTCCGATTCCACTGAACGAGCCGGACCCCGATGCGCGGCTCGAATTGCAAACGGTTTTGCATCAGGTCTACGACCGAGCGAAGTATCGCTACCGCGTTTACATGACGAAGCCGCAGCCTCCACTGATGCCCGACGACGTCGCTTGGGCTGACGCGATCGTCGCGGAACACCTCGCGCCCGATGAACGCCGGTAATCCGTCAACGACAGAGTTCCGACATCCTCAGGTGACTCATGAAAACAGTCCCGTTTGTCCTTCGATCGAGTCTGCTCGTGGCCGTCATCGTCACGTTCAGCATGACCCGCGTCGCGGCTGACGAGCCGTTGCGCTCGCGGGTTGATGCGTTGATTGACGCGAAGCTGGCTGGGCAGCCGGTTGCCGCGATGGCGGATGACGCGGAGTTCTTGCGGCGTGCGTTTCTCGATTTCGCTGGCCGCATTCCGAGTGCGGCGGAGACTCGCGAATTCTTGAAGGACTCGGCTGCCGACAAGCGAGAGAAGCTGATCGACAAGCTGCTCGCAAGCGACGAGTACCCGAACCGCATGACGGACTTGATGCACGTCATGCTGATGGAGCGACGCGGCGAGCACGCGGACTGGAACGCGTACCTCCGCGAATCGTTTCAGCAGAACAAGCCGTGGGATGTGATGGCTCGCGAGATGATCTCGCCTGACCCCGGCAACGAAAAAACGCGAGCGTCGGCGTTCTTCCTCAGCAAGCGGCTGGAGCACTACGGACAGAACGCGATCGACTATCCGACACTGACGCGCGACGTCGGCCGGCTGTTCCTGGGCATGGACCTGCAATGTGCTCAGTGCCACGACCACCTCTTCATCAAGGACTACAAGCAGGACGATTTCCAGGGGATGTACATCGCCTTCCTGAACACCGAGCTGCGCAGCGACTCGAAGTTCCCGGCGGTCAGCGAGAAGCTGCTGGCCAAGAAGATCGAGTTTCAATCGGTCTTCAACCCGGAGAAGAAGTCGGTCGGCCCGCGCATCCCCGGCCGCAGCGAGATCGCGATCCCGGAGTTCGCGAAGGGTGAGGAATACCTCGTCCCGCCGGACAAGAAGACCAAGGAACCGGGCCGGCCGAAGTTCAGCCCGTTGGAACAACTCTCGCAGCAATTGACGGCGACGGACAACTCGCAGTTCGCGAGGAGCATCGCCAATCGTGTCTGGTTCATCGCGATGGGACGCGGACTCGTGCATCCGCTCGACCTGCATCACAGCGAGAACCCGCCGTCGCATCCGGAGCTGCTCGACCTGTTGGCTCGCGAATTGAGCGAGCACAAGTTCGATCTCAAGTGGCTGCTGCGCGAGCTGGCGTTGACTCGAACGTACCAGCGATCGGGCGTCCTTCCTGCCGACGCGAAGGAGCCGCTGCCGGAGCGATTCTCCGTCGCATTGGAGAAGCCGCTCTCCGCCGAGCAACTCTTCGCAAGCGTGGCGACCGCCGTCGGCACAAAGCCCGCCGACGCCATCAAAGCCAAGTTCGTGAAAGCCTTCGCGAACCCGCCGATGGAACCGGAAGGCGAATTCGCTCCCTCGTTGCGAGCGGCGTTGTTCCTGATGAACGACGCAGAACTGTTGAAGCTGCTCGACGCACAACCGGGGAGTTTGCTGGACCGGCTCAAGGGACTCGATTCGCCCGACGTCGTGGCCGATGAACTCTACGTCAGCGTGCTGTCTCGCCAACCGACGGCCGACGAGGCAGCCGAAGTGACCGAGCAGCTCAAGGCCGCCGGAGACCGAAGAGAAGCCGTGTTGAAGCAACTCGCCTGGGCACTGCTGGCGTCGTCCGAGTTTTGTTTGAATCATTGAGGTCGAACGTAGCCGCCTCGCTCCCGCGAGGCGGAGCAAATTGAAAACAGGTCGCGTTCTGAAAAGTTGAGAGTCGATGGTGTCAGCTCTGCCTCGCGGGAGTGAGGCAGCTACGTTCGTTACGAGGTTCGCCGATGAATCCCAATCGCTGCACTGGTCCGTTGAGTCGTCGCGAGTTCCTGCAAGTCGGTTCGCTGGCATTGGGCGGACTGGCGTTAAGCGATCTGTTGGCGGCGCGGGCGGCGGCTGGGACATCAAACGCGGACACGTCGGTCATCTTTCTGTACCTGCACGGCGGGCCGTCGCAGTTGGAGACGTATGACCTCAAGCCGCAAGCTCCGATCGAGTACCGCAGCGTCTTCCACCCGATCCCAACCAATGTGCCCGGAATGGAAATCTGCGAGCTGTTTCCTCGGCAAGCGGCGATTGCTGACAAGTTTTCGCTGGTGCGGTCGCTGAATCACGACATCGGTATTCACAGCGACGGCGGGATCATCACGATGACCGGCAAGCGGCCCAGCGTGCTCGACCCGACCTCGCAATCGAAGAGCGAGCATCCCGACTTCGGTTCGATCGCCAGCCGCGTGCGTGGTCTCGGAACGAACATGATTCCTCCGTACGTCGCGGTGCCGAGCCAGCCGTACTACACACGACCGACGTATCTCGGCCGGCATCACGCCGCTTTCGACGCGGGTGACCCGTCAACGCCCAACTACGCGCCGCTGAAGTCGCAGGTCAGCGTCAGTCGCGACGCTGTGATGCAACAGAATCGGAAGTCGCTGCTCGCAGACTTCGATCGCCTGCGACGAGACCTCGATCAAAACGGGCAGCTCGAAGCCGCCGGTCAGTTTCGCGAGCGGGCGTTCGAGTTGCTCACCAGTTCGACGACTGCGACCGCGTTTGACTTGTCGAAAGAGGACGACCGCTTGCGAGACCGCTACGGCCGCAACCTATGGGGACAGGGTTGTCTGTTGGCTCGGCGTTTGGCGGAGGCGGGGGCGGCGGTCATCAATTTGGCGATCAACACACCGCAGAACGGCCCAGACTTCACGAACTGGGACGACCACATCATGAACGCTCAGCGGCCGGGACACTTCGCGGGCTACATGCGAACGCGGCTGCCGTACATGGATCACGCGCTCGCGACGCTGATCGAAGATCTCTTCGAGCGGGGTCTCGACAAGAAGGTTCTTGTCGTCGTGTTCGGCGAGTTCGGTCGCACTCCGCGCCTGAGCCACAACGCTCAAGGAACCGGCCGCGATCACTGGCCGCAAGCGTATTCAGCACTCGTTTCCGGCGGCGGGTTGCGGATGGGACAAGTCGTCGGCGCGACAAACTCGAAAGCCGAGTTCCCCACCGAGAAGCCGTTCACTCCGCAAGATTTGCTGGCGACGGTTTACCAGCATCTCGGCATTGATGCGTCGCGAAGTTTCTTGGATCACTCCGGCCGCCCGATCGCGATCTTGTCAGATGGGCGACCGATTACAGAGTTGCAGTAGCACGACGCGCAAGCGAGTGATATCGAGTCACGACCACTCGCTTGCGCGTCGTGCTGGCGTCGGACGGTGAATCAATTCCGTCAGCCTTGCTTCTTCGGCAGCGCGACCGAGTACAGCATCGTGACCGTGCCGACGGACATCAGGCAAAAGGCCAACCATTGTGGCGGGTTGAAGACGCGCTGTTTGCTCTCGTTGAGCGTGACGAAAAATCCACGGAACGATGGATCGCGTTCGATGGTCGGTTCGACCTTCCAGGCGAAGGTCATTTGGTCGACCATCAGAAAGGTCGCGCCCCACATGGCGATAAAGATGCCGACGGCAAAGCAAAACGTGCGAAGCATGGGTCGCTCTTTCGCGAGACGAGACGGCGGCGCGACGCCGCAAGAACGTTGAGATTTCTGGTGAGATCGGCAGAGGATTGCGGTTTGCTTCAGTTTCGATCGGTCAAAGTCGCCGATCCGCCGAGGCAACGTGCGGCTGGCATCGGTTGCATCTGGAACGCCGAAATCGACTGTCGCAGGGATCGTGTTGGTTCTACCGAACGGCATCGTGGAGATGACTGCCAGTGACCGTTACATTCCTCACCCCATTTTGTAACCCGAAGCGTCAGTGAGGGCGAACGCTTCACACGGACACCTTCAGCACCATTTGGAACGCTCGCCCTCGCTGACGCTTCGGGTTATTTCTGATTGAAAGGTTTAGCGAACAATGGATGCCAAAATTGTGTTGTTGCCCGGTGACGGCATTGGGCCAGAAGTGGTCGCCGAAGGACAGAAAGCGCTCAACGCAGTGGCGCGGAAGTTCGAGCACCGGTTCACATTTGAAACCTGCCTGATCGGTGGCTGCGCGATCGACGCGACGGGGAGCGCGCTGCCGGACGCGACGACGGCGGCGTGCAAGAGTTCGCAAGCGGTGTTGCTCGGAGCGGTCGGCGGACCGAAGTGGGATGACCCACGCGCAAAGACTCGGCCGGAGGCGGGACTGCTGAAGATTCGCAAGGAACTGCAACTGTTCGCGAACGTGCGGCCGGTAAAGGCGTACGATGTGCTGGTCGATGCCTCCCCGCTGAAGCGAGAGATCGTCGAGGGGGTCGACATCCTCTTCTTCCGAGAGCTGACCGGCGGAATTTATTTTGGTGAATCGGGACGCCGCCCGCATCCGTCGGGGGAAGAGGCGTTCAACACGATGATCTACAACACCGCCGAGATCGAGCGGATCACACGGATGGCCGCAAGAGCCGCTCAAGGGCGTCGCAAAAAACTGACGCAAGTCGACAAGGCCAACGTGCTGGAAGTCTCGCGGTTGTGGCGCGAGGTGTCGCAGAGGATCGTCCGCGACGAGTTTCCCGACGTGCAGTACGAGGTCTTACTTGTCGATGCGATGGCGATGCACCTCATCAGCAAGCCGCGCAGCTTCGACGTGATCGTGACCGAGAATCTGTTCGGCGACATCCTGACCGACGAAGGGGCGATGCTCCCTGGTTCAATGGGGATGTTGCCATCCGCGTCGTTGGGTTCATCCGGACCGGGCTTGTACGAACCGATTCATGGTTCCGCACCGGACATCGCCGGCAAGGGGATCGCGAATCCACTGGCGACGATTTTGGCCGCTGCGATGTTGCTGCGTCACTCGCTGGCGTTGGAATCGGAAGCGCGGGCGATCGAGGCGGCCGTCGACAACGTTCTCAATGCGGGTCATCGGACTGTCGATATTGCTGCCGGAGCTAAGAGCGTCAGCACGTCAGAAATGGGATCATTGGTCGTCGCGCAGCTCGAAATGTGAGCCATTGGTGGAGCAATGATCTGGCAGAGTTGATGGCCGAGTTGTACTGTGGCCCAGTTGAAATCGGTCTCGGATCGCATGAAGCCGGCCGATTGCTCTCGTTGTGATTTCGAGGAGTTCTCATGTCGCATGATCCCTTAATGGACTCAGATTTCCCGAATCAGTTCCGAAGGAACAGTTACTCGAAGCAAATTCTCTTTTTGTTATTGAGTTTGGCGATCGGCGTTGCGGCTTTGGCGTGGATGTTGTCGCCGCGAAGTTTCATCCCTTTTTTCGGCAGTTCGCTGACAGGGATTCGGATGCCTGCGATCGAGGCGGCGGGCTGGATCAATGGTCCGCCACCCGATCATGACGTGCTCGTGGGAAAAGTCGTGGTGATCGAAGTCTGGGCGAGTTGGTGTGGGCCGTGCCGGGAGAATATGCCTTCTCTGGTGAAGCTGCATAAGGCCTTTGAGAATCGTGATGTCGTGTTTGTTGGGCTGACGGAGGAAGGAAAGGGAGAACTTGGAGAAGTCCAAAAAGTGATCGAATCGAATGGCGTCACTTGGTCCGTTGGCTGGGGAGCGGTGCGGACGACTCAGGCTCTTGAAGCCGATGCCATCCCAGCGCTGTACATCTTCGGAGCCAATGGCCGGTTGGCGTGGTCCTCGCCCGATGGCGGTGATATTCGAAACGTGCTGGAACGCGAGGTCCAGAAGGCGGAATCGAAATCGAACGACAAGCCGTCGTGAGTAGAAGTCATCATGCGGTCAGCTGACCTCTTGCTGCCGAATTTGTCGCAATGGACTCGCCGAGGAGTCGTGCACGTTGGCACGCTCGGACTCACTGGAGTTTCGCTGGCGAAAACTTTGCAGACGGCGGAAGTCCACGGAATCGAATCGGGGGCTGTGAAGTCTACAGCAGCTCGCGCGAAAGCCTGCTTGCTGATCTATCTGGACGGTGGTCCGAGCCACATCGACCTGTTTGATTTGAAGCCAGACGCTCCGGCCGAGATTCGCGGACCGTATCGGCCAATCGCGACGAGTGTGCCGGAGCTGACGATCGGTGAGCTGCTGCCGCGAGTCGCTCAACTAGCGCATCGGCTCGTGCAAGTTCGCTCGGTGTGTCACGACGAAGGGGTGCATGACCCGGCTGTCTATCAAATGCTGACGGGCTACAAGCACATCAGTTCGGCCGGTGGGCTGAGGGTTGAGCCGACCGACTTACCGCACATCGGCGGCGCGTTGTTGCGTGCGGATCGCAGTCCGGCGTCGATGCCCAAGGCGATTCAGCTTCCCGAAATTATGAAGATGGAAGCCCGTGTCCTGCCGGGCCAGAACGGCGGCATCTTGGGGCCGTCGTTCGATCCGTTTCTGGTAGAGGTCTCGATGAGCGGTATCGTGCAGAAGCCACAGCTTCGCCGTGCGGACGGCGTTTCGATGGATCGTCTGCGCCGCAGATCCGCACTGCTTCGCGAGTTCGATGCGGAAATGCCGAGTCGGCGACAGGTCGCGATTGAACGTCACGACGAATATCAGCAGCAGGCGTTGTCGATCCTCGAATCGTCGGCGGTGCAGCAGGCGTTCGACATCGAAGCGGAATCGGCTGCGACTCACGAAAAATACGGGCGACATCGGCATGGACAGTCGGTCTTGTTGGCTCGGCGATTGGTCGAGGCTGGAGCGAAGTTCGTCACTGTGTATTGGGGTCACGAGGATCAAGACTGGGCGACGGACGCGGGCCGCGACCGGCGAACAATCCGTGGGACACGCATCGCAATCATTTTCCGCTGCTCAGCCAGTCGCTCGCCCCGCGAGCGGATCAAACGCTGGCCGCGCTGTTGGAGGATCTCGCGCTGTGCGGGTTGCTCGACGAAACATTGGTGGTTTGGATGGGTGATTTCGGCCGCACTCCGCGAATCTCGAAACCATGGGCCAGCCGCGATCATTGGCCGCGAGCGAACACGATTCTGCTGGCTGGTGCCGGCTTGCGTGGCGGCTCGGTGTTCGGTGCGACCGATCGGCACGCCGCCGAAGTCGTCGCCGATCCGGTGTCGCCCGGCGATCTCACCGCGACGATGCTCGATGCCCTCGGAATCGATCCGCAGCAGCTCGTGGCGGATACCCGTGGTCAACTGCATCGCCTGTCGCCGGGGCAGTCGCTCATGGGTAGGTCAGGCTTTCCAGCCTGACTCGAATCGGCAAATCACGTCAGTCGTTGACCGGGTCAGCCCGGAAAGGCTGACCTACTTCGTCAGCAACACAGCTTGCTACGATCTCCGCTCGGAGGTGACACTGTGAAGGCGGGTATTCGGGTTCCACTGTTGTTCGTGGCATTGCTGTTTTCGGCTGGTTGCGACGACAAGTCGGCAACCGCTCCCTTTGACTCCAGCGTTAGCCGGTACGGCGAGGACCATCGGCTGATTCAGTTCAAGGACAAAGTCACAACTCAGCCGGTGGGTGATGATAACATCGGCGATTTCGTGTTCACGGATATCAACGGCAATGAGACTTCGCTGAAGGAATACGTCGGCAAGAAGTACGTCGTGCTGGTCGTGACACGAGGGTTTGCCGGATCGGTCTGTTTGTATTGTGCGACGCAGACGTCGCGGCTGCTGTCGAACTATTCGCAGTTCGCGAAACGAGACGCCGAAGTGGTCGTCGTCTTTCCGATCGAGACGCCGGACGATTCGAGGCGGCACCGTGATTTCGCGGTTTCAGTCAAGAACCAACTCGACACGCCGATCGAGAAGATTCCGTTTCCAATCGTGCTGGATATCGAGTTGAAGGTGGTCGATCAGCTCGGCATTCGAAAGGACTTGTCGAAGCCGGCGACGTACATCCTCGACAAGCAAGGCCAAACGCGGTTCGCCTACGTCGGCGAGTCGCTGGCCGATCGGCCTTCTGTGAAGGCACTGCTCGAGCAATTGGATTTGCTCAACCGAGAAGCGGCGAGCGAGAGTGCGGCCGTCGGCAGGAAAGCTCCATGAACCGCGACTTCCTGAGCCTCGCCAGCGAACTGTCGATGCTGCCGCCGGAATTGGCTGAGCAACTGACGGACGAAGCGACTCGCACCGGCGTATCACCGGAAGCGCTGATTGCTCGCCGCGGCTTGTTGTCGGCCGTGCAGATGGACATCGTGCAGACTCTGCTGCGGCCCACCGACATCGTGCCGGGTTACGAATTGCAGTCGGCTCTCGGACACGGTGGGATGGGGGTCGTGTATCGAGCCAAGCAGAAGACGCTTGATCGAGTCGTTGCGATCAAGACAATTCTCGTCAATCAGATCACCGACCGGTCGATCGCCTCGCGGTTCGAGCAAGAAGCGCGAGCCGTCGCGCGGCTCAAGCATCCCAACATCATCGCTGCGATCGATTTTGGACAGCATGACGGCCGGCTGTTTTTCGTCATGGAATTAGTCGACGGCGAAGACCTCGACACGCTAATCCAGCGGCAACAGGGATCGGGACTGCGCGGTAGCGCGACCGAGACGCTGGCGTGGGGGCTCGCGCGGCAAACGGCATCTGGGCTGTCGCACGCGGCTGAGCAAGGGATTGTGCATCGGGATATCAAGCCAGCGAATCTGCTGCTGGTCGAGCCGCCTGCTGGGTTCCCGCTGCCTGCCGGAATGCCGATGGTGAAGATTGCCGATTTTGGTTTGGCCTTTCTGGCAACGGCCGAGGACGATGCACGTACACGCTTGACGTCGGCGAACACGGCGGTTGGCAGTCCGCACTACATCGCTCCGGAACAAATTTCCGGCGAGCAGGTCGATGCGCGAGCCGACATCTACTCGCTGGGAGCGACGATTTTTCATTTGCTCGCGGGGCAACCGCCGTATTCCGGTCGGCCGATGATGCAGATTCTCAGCCAGAAAATGTCGACGGAGGCTCCGCGATTGCGCTCCGTTCGAGCGGACATCAGCGACGCGACCGATCAACTCGTCGCCGATATGCTGGCACGACGGCCGGACGATCGCATCGCCTCGTATTCGGAACTGCTCGGCCGCATCGACGACGTTTGGCAGACGTTGAATTCGGCAACGCTGACCGAAGTGCCGCTCGCGGCGTTGACCGCGACCGCCGACTTGCCGCGAATCGTTGCCGAGCCGGCGAAGCGGGATACCGGCACGTTGGGAGCGACCCAACCAGTGCCGGTCACTCATTTGCCGACACGACGAACGCGCCGCGCGTGGCTTGCAGTCGTGGGAGTCGCCACGCTCGGCGGAATTGCTGCATGGATCGTCACGCATCCGAGACCGGACGTGCCGGTACAACCACGTCTGGTTCCCAGCGGATGGAGCGAACCGCTCTTCAGTGGTCGCTCGCTGCGCGGCTGGAAGACTCGTGGTGGAACGTGGGTTCCGGCCGACGATGAGGAGAGCGCGAAGATGCTTGCCGGCACGAGTGGAGTGATCTCCCGACGCTTGGTCCGTTCCGACGAACAACCCTCTCGTCCGTTGTTGAACTTTGAGCTGTCGTTGGCCGTCCGATTGCATCAGGCGAGCGTCGTCGAAATCCACTTCGGCCTGATCGCGGCCACGAATGACAATCCGCCCCGTCCGACGATTCACCTCGATGAAAAATCCGCGTGGTTAGCGAACCGATCAGCCGATCGCGGACCTTCGCAGCCAACGACAAAGCCGGTGGTGTTGTCCATGTCCACGACCGATCAGCCGCGTATCGTTCGTCTGCGGCGAGACGCGACCCACTGGATTACGACAGTCGATGGGCAGCCCATCGGAACGTTGCCTCTGGCTGGTCCTGCCGAGCTTCCGGAGTTCCGCCTGTCGGTCGAAGGGGGGCCGGCGTGGTTCTCCGACATCCAAGTCGAGGAATTGGTCGAGCCGAAGGCTCAATCGAAGTGATTGCCAAGCCCGTAGGTCAGGCTTTCGAGCCTGACCCGAATTGGCAAACGACGTCAATTCTTGATCGGGTCAGCCTGGAAAGGCTGACCTACTTGAGACCAGCCCAGCGCGCGTTGAAGTTGAAACTGAGCGACGTTGTAGTCGTTGATCGTGCGAAGATATTCACGTCGAGCTTGAGCCAGTGCCTGCAACGATTGCAATGTCTCCAGTGGCAAGCCTTGAGCGTTACGAATGCGTTCCGAGTTTCGCTCGAACGAACTCGCCGCCGCTTGCACGCCCTCTTCGGCGACTGCGAGTTGCCGTTGCCGTGCCGCGACCTGCGCGTGAGCTTCGACCACTTCGCGGGCGATGCGGTCGAGTGTCGCGATCTCTCGCCAGCGAGCTTGGTTGACTCGTGAATTGGCTTCGTCACGAGCGGCCTTCTCGCCGAGTCCGAGATTGCGGACCTCCCAAAATGCGATGGCGTCGGCGTCGAGCCGGTCGCCCGGCCGACGGAAGTTGTCGCCGAGACCACCGCCAAATCCGCCGTAGCTGACGCCGAGCAGCACGCTGGGCAGCAGCGGCGCATGCTTTTCTCGCTTCAAGCGTGCGCAGGCCTCGGCGACAAGCTGACGTTGCTCGCAGATTTCTGGGCGGTGCGACAAACCGGTCGCGACGAGTTCTTGCAGCGAACCGCTCGTGTCTGTCAGCGACAGCGGAGCAACGGTCGTTTCGGTCGGCAACAATTCGACGGACGGGTCGATGTGCAGCAGTTGCGCGAGTCGAGCGCTCGCCACCTGCACCCCTTCTTCGGCCCGCACCGATTCGTTCCGTCTCACAGCCAACTCCGCACGAGCGCGGTCGTGATCGGCGGCGAGTCCTTGGCCGGTGTCGGAATACGCCTTCGTCAGGTCCGTCAGCTTTTGAGCAAGTTGTTCGATGTCGCGAGCGATCGCGAGTTCTTGGTTGGCTCGCAGCAGATCGAGGTACGCGGTCGCCGTTTGCAGCAGCACGTCTTGCTCGGCCACGGACGCCGAATACTGCCGCGACGCGGCGGCGTGGCCGGTGATCGTCGGCTGGTGAATCGCATCGGTCAGATGAAACGACGCGAACACGCCCGGCACCGTCGGCGAACCGGCTCCGACCGCGTTGGCTCCGAGTCCACCGAAGAACGAACCGCGGCTCGTGTTGAACACGGTTCCGGCGACGTCCTGAATGCGACCTTCGTGCTTGTTCCAGTTGCCACCGGCTCGGATCGACGGCAGCCACAAGGCTTCGGCCCGCGCGTGCAGGGCATACGCCTCATTGATCCGCTCGCGAGCGAACGCGACGTTTGGATTCTGCCCAGCGGCAAGCTGCAACGCCGAGGCGAGGTCAATCGAGTATCCAGTCGGCGCTGCCGGCTGCGGCGTGATCGGCGACGAGTGGCTTGGTTCCGCACGCTGCGGAGGCACGGTGACATCCACCACAAACGATGCCGGCTCGATGACGTTGGGTGTATCAGAGTCAACGGACTTCGTGTTCGAAATCTCTCCATCCGGCTGATGCGCGAGCTTCGCATTGCTGGATTTCGGCTTCGCGACGATTGAGTGCGGCCGAATCTCGCGGACGTTGGCGGTCGGTGATGTCGCGCAGCCGGCGATGATCGCCAGCAGACCGCAAACCGCAGCGAAGCCAGGTTGTCGCAGTTCGGCAATCACGAATCAGCGTCCTCGGTGGCGCGGCGGCAGCTTTTGCCGATGCCGAGCGCGGAATTCGTTCCGCCGTCCAATCGAGCACGAGGCCGCGAGTTCGGGATCGGCAAGAGCCAGTGACTCTGTGCAGTCTTCCGATCGTTCGGGCTACTCACATCGTAACAGTCGTGTCGGTCGCGAAAGCGAGAGAGACTCGCGAGGGCCGGTGGACTTTGACGACGACTGAGCAGCGGCTCACTTCGCCACGATCACTTCGACCGCTTGGCCCTCTTTGTACGCGGCAAGATTCGCGCCGATCAGCGATTCCTCACCGGTCAGGCCGGAGACGATTTCGACATCGGTCCCCGCGACGATGCCGGTCTTGATCGGGAGCTCTTTGATCGTGTTTTCGGACGAGATGCTTTTACAGAAGGAATCTGGCCCCTTCTTGAACACTGCCGACTTGGGCAGCGACAACGCATCCAATCGGCGAGCAACTTCGATTTCGGCAGTCGCATACATACCGGGACGCAGGTGGCCATCGGGATTCGGTATGTCGATCTCAGTGCGCAACGTGCGTGAACTCGTTTGCAACGTCCAAGCGGTGCGGGCGACTTTTCCTTCAAACAACTTGGACAGAGACGGGACTTTGATCTTGGCGGGACTGTCCACGGCAATGAATCCGGCATCGGTTTCGGGGACGTCCAGAAAGATGCGAACCGTGTCGGCTCGGACGACGACGAACAGCGGTTTGCCGCTCGCGCCGCTGGATTGCACGAGATGGCCGGTGTCGAGATGCCGTTCGGTGATGACTCCGTCGAACGGTGCTCGCAGCGTGGCATAGCTGAGCAACGCGCGCGTCTTTTGCTCGTCTGCTTCAGCAACCTTGTGCTTCGATTGAGCGGCGACGAGGTCGGCGTCGGCCTTCTCGATGTTGGCAGATGCCTCGCTGAGCTTGGCTTGAGCCGATTTGATTTTCGCGGCGATCTCGCGCCGCGCGGCGTCGGCCGCTTTGAATTGCTGCTCCGTTTCGTCGGCGACCTTCTGCGTGACCGCTTGCTTCGCGACGAGTTCACGGACTCGCTCGAACTCGGACTTCCAGCGCTCATACATGGCGTCGGCTCGTTCGACCGATGCACGGGCTTCCGCGATCAACGCCTCGGCCGATGTCCTCGCCGACTTCGCGACTTTGATGCCGGCTTCCGACTGCGTGACCTCGGCCGCTGCCTGTGCGACGAGAGCCTGCTTTTGTTTCAACTCGGCGTCGAGTTCTGGAAGCTCCAACTCGGCGAGGATTTGTCCGGGCTGCTCCAACTGATCGGTACTGACTCGCGACGGCCCTGTGACTTTGTCGCCGATATCGACATGCACTTTCTTGACGAACCCGGCAAGCTTGGCGTGGATCGGGGTTTCCTCGAACGCCTCGATCTGACCCGGTTGCTCGGTGAATCGCACCAGCGTCTTGCGAGCCGGCTTGATGGGGGTGACTCGCATGACGCCTTGAGCGGTTTCGATGGCGGTCGTCGCGGACGTCTCGTCCTCCTCCGTCGAGCCGCAGCCGGTAAGGATCGTCGTCGCGGTCAGCAAAGCGAGCATGTGGATCGTTCGCATGATGGTCTCTGGAAGTGGTGGCTGTGTCTCGCATCGATCACGCTAAAGGGCGGAATGAAAAGTACTCTCCGGGTCTTCGGGATCGAGCGAGGCGGATTTGGTCGTGGCTCGCGATTGCACGATCGCGAAAATGGCGGGCAGGATGAGTAGTGTCGCGAACGTCGCCGCCAGCAGGCCGCCCATGACGGCTCGGCCGAGCGGCGCGGTTTGCTGGCCAGATTCGCCGAGGCCAAGAGCCAGCGGCAACATGCCGGCCAGCATCGCGGCGCTGGTCATCGCGATCGCTCGCAGCCGGCTGGTCGCGCCATACACGGCGGCGTCGCGCGCGGCTTGGCGAGCGGGGGGCGTCAGCCTCCTGGTCTTCGCTGTAAGTACAGAAGCCACCGATTGATCTCTGGTCAAGTCATCAGAGGGCTGACGCCCCCCGCTCGCCTGAGCGATTCGTCGTTGCTCCGCGAACGTCACCAGCAGAATCGCGTTGGCCATCGCGACACCGAGACTCATGATCGCGCCAATGAAACTTTGAATGTTGAGTGTTGAGCCGGTCAACAACAGCGACAGCGCAACTCCAGTGATGACCGCGGGCGCGGTCGAGACTGTGACGAACGCGAGTCGCCAGCTTTGAAAGTTGGCACTCAACATCAAGAAGATCACGAGCACCGCCAGCAGCAGGCCGATACCCAGGCCGTTCATGATCGCTCGCAGCGGCGGGATCTGTCCGCGCAGTTCGTGATGAATGCTGGGTGGTTTGTGCGGATCGGGATTACCGGCGGCTTTCGCTTTCGCGACGGCTTCCTGGTGGGCCTTCGCTTTGCCATCCGCGTCCTCTTTGCCAACAACGTTCAGAGCATGCGTGATCTGCTGTGAGACGGCTCCGAGATCGTCCCCCACGATGTTGGCAGTGAGGCTGATTTCGCGTTTCATGTTGTAGCGGTCGTATTCGCCGTGCGACTTCCCATCCACCAGCGAAGCAACGTCACGGAGCAGCAGGGATTGACCGAAGGCAGCACCGGAGCCGCGTTGAATCGGAACGGCTCCGAGGTCTTCGACGCTGTCGAGCTGTGGCTGCGGGATTTCGACCTGCACTTGATAACCGATGCCGGTTTTCGGATCGGGCCAATAGTTCGGCACGACAAAGCGACTGGAGGATGTTGCGGTGACGATCGACCGCGCGACTTGCGAGACGGTCGTTCCGGACAGGCCGGCCTTCTCGCGATCCACATTGATCTCGACCGTCGGGTAGTCGCGTGCCTGCACGATCTGCATGTCACGGATCGCGGGCAGTTTGCCAAGTGCGGCTTGGACTTTGCCGATGTACTCGTGGTTCTCGTCGAGGCTGCCGCCGCGAGCGGCAATCTCGATCGGCGTCGCCGAGCCGAAGCTCATGACTTCGCTGATGATGTCGGCAGGCTCGAACGAGAATCGCACGGTCGGAAAGCGGTCGAGAAACTCGCGACGGAGTTCTTCTTTCATCGCTTCCGTACTGATGCCGGACTTTGGTTTCAGAGCGATCCGCAGCAAGCCCTCTTCTGGCCCGCGTGAGAAGTGATAGACCGAGTTGATCGGAAAGCTGGCCGGCACCGTGCCGATGTAACCGAGCGTCATCGCGATGTTTTTCTCGCCGACCTTTTGTTTCACCGTATCGAGAATCTCGAGCGCGACTTTCTCGGTCTTTTCGATGTGCGTGCCGTCGGGCGCACGGAATCTCAAACGGAATTCGCCCGCATCGACGGTCGGAAAGATTTCAACGCCGAGCCGGCCGCTCACCCAGAAGAGCGTCACTCCGCAGACGACGAGGTATGCGGGGACGACGAGCCAACGCAGACGGACGAAGCGAGAGACGAGGCGTTCGTAGGACGACTGGCGAGCGGGGGGAGTGAGCCCCCCGGTTGGCGGAACCTTGAGCGGCACGGCGCTAGCCGCCGGTGTCCGCGCAAGACCGGCTGCTAGCGCCGTGCCGCTCAATTCTCCGTCGGTCAAACAAACACCGGGGGGCTGACGCCCCTCGCTCGCCTGATGGCTTGATCGCAGCAGCCATGTTGCCACCACCGGGACGAAGGTGCTCGACAGGATGTACGAGGCGATCATCGAGAAGCCGACGGCCAGCGACAGCGGGACGAACAGTTCACGGGCGGCTCCCTGCATGAAGAAGCTCGGCACGAAGACGGCGAGAATGCAGAGCATCGCCAGCAATCGTGGAATCGCGGTTTGAGCGTTGCCGAGTCGCACGGCCCAAGCGATCGAATTCGTGTGCCGCATTTGCGTGTGGATGTTTTCGATCTCGACGGTCGCTTCATCGACCAGAATGCCGACCGCCAGTGCGAGGCCGCCGAGAGTCATCAGGTTGATGGTCTGACCGCACAGCCACAGTCCGACAATCGCGGCGGCGATGGCTAGCGGGATATTGAGTACGACGACGATCGCGCTCCGCCAGTCGCGCAGAAAGACGAGCACCATCAGGCCGGTGAGGATCGCTCCCAATGTCCCTTCGGTCGCCAGGCTGTTGATCGCGCGCGTGACGTACGGCGATTGATCGAACTCGAACGAGACGTTGATGTCCGACGGAACCTCGGCGCGGAACTTGGGCATCGCGGCTTTGATTTCGTCGATGACGCTCATCGTCGAAGCATCGGCCCGTTTGGTGGCGAGGATGTAAACGGCTCGGCGGCCATTCACGAGCGAATAGCCGGTCGTGATGTCGGTCGCGTCTTCAATCGAACCGATGTCTCGAAGATAAACGGTGCTCGCACTGCCGATCGCAGCCGCTCCGCCCGTCGAACCGCCACCGGGGGCCGCTCCGACCTTGATCGGGATATTGCCGAGTTCCTTGATGTCTTTGACCATCGCATTGGTCGGGACCATCGGATAGCTGTCGCCGACTCGCAGATTGCCTGATGGGCTGACCGTGTTGCCGGCCACGAGTGCGCTCACGACGTCATCCGGCGCGATGCCGTAGGCACGCAGCCGATCCGGATCAGCGCGAACGACAATGCTGCGAGCACTCCCGCCGAACGGCGGCGGAGCACTCACGCCGGGCAGCGACGAAAACATCGGCCGAACTTTCATCAGCGCCAGATCGGAGATCTCGCCGATCGTGCGCGACTCGGACGAGAAGACCAAATAGCCGACCGGGACGCTGCCGGTGTCAAATCGCATCACGAACGGCGGGACGGTTCCCGGCGGCATCATCGCTCGCGAGCGGTTGACGTAGTTGATCGTCTCTGCCATCGCCTGGGCCATGTTCGTGCCGGGATGGAAGATGAGCTTCATCAACGCCGTCCCTTGGACGTTGCGGCTCTCGACGTGATGGATGCCGTTGATGTAGAGGAAGTGGTACTCGTAGTAGTTGGTCAGCAGCCCTTCCATTTGAGCTGGGTCCATGCCGCCATACGGCTGGCAGACGTAAATCACCGGCAGGTTGAGGGCCGGGAAGATGTCGATCGGCATCCGCTTGAGTGGCAGTTCGACGCCGACCTTCGCCAGCGCGACATCAAACCCCTTCGGTCGCACGGCGACAAAAGCCGTCAGCATCACGGCAATGATTCCGACCATCACGGTGATCGGGCGGCGCAGAGCGAAGATAATCGGGTTCATGCCACGTATCGGAATGAAACACCGATCCAACAGCAAGTCGGAATTTGCTCGAAACGTAGCCGCCATCGCTCCGTGCGCCGTGAAAGGTATTGATCTTCAACGGGGAGAGTCCCGTCCGGCAACTTGTTGTTCCAGCCGGTAGCAATTGGAGCAATGGTGGAGGAAACGAAGCTATTGAAGCCTTCAATGGAAAGGGTCGCTTGGCGACTCCGCGAGTCAATCCGCCTCTGGCGGATAACGTGAGTGAACGCAGGACCAACCTGCGGTCGGTGCCCATCCTCGAAAATGGCAATGTGAGAGCCGACCCGCAGAAGCGACGGGGAAGGCCGACGTCGTGAAGGAGTGTGCCTCGTGCCTTGTCGGGCGAGGACCGAACAACAAATCCCTCACGGTCTCACCGGGGTACTGGCGACGGCATGTTGGCACAGGGGATCAATGCAACACGGGAAGCCTGCGTGGTGACGGCGCGTGACCGTCAACGAGACGCCCGCGAGGGACAGGCTCGGCCACAGCAGGTGACGGAGAGGCTCGTAGTAGCGACGAAGCCGGGTCACTTCGGGGGAGCGAAGGGGCCTCAGTTCAAGGATCAACGTCGGAAGCGGCGCGGGGAGAGTGATTGGCGATGAGCCTACCGATGCTCGAATCGACTCAGAAGCTGCGGACGGCGTTGCAGGCGAAAGCGAAGCCGCCGCGGGCGGATGGTCCGAGCTACCGCTCGGCTCTGAATTCGAACATTGGCTGGAGCGATCCTCACGCTCACACAGGCGGAGCGAAAAGTTCATTCCGCTTCTATTCGCTGTACGACAAGGTGTCTCGGAAGGATGTGCTGTGGGATGCGTGGACTCGCTGCCGGATCAACGGCGGCGCATCGGGCATCGACGGTCAGACGTTCGCGGACATCGAGAAGCTCGGCGCGATGGAGTGGTTGAATCCGCCATAGGCGGAGCGGAAGAACTCCGGATGAAGACGTACCAGCCTCAAGCGGTGCGTCGCGTGTCCATTCCGAAGCCGGACGGGAAGCCGCGGCCGCTGGGCATTCCGACGATCAAAGACCGAGTCATCCAGACCGCGGTGCTGATCGTACTGGAGCCGATCTTCGAGGCGGACCTGCAACCCGAATCCGCCCGTGGCGGACCTACCGAGCCGAACGCAGCGCCCTGGATGCGGTGCAGGCGGTTCACAGGCTGCTGAATCAAGGTTATACGGACGTGGTGGACGCGGACCTCAGCGGCGACTTCGACACGATCCCGCACGCGGAGTTGATGCAGTGCGTGGCTCGTCGCGTGAGCGACAAGGCCCTGTTGCACTTGATCAAACTGTGGCTGGATGCACCGGTCGAGGAAACCGATCGTCGCGGACACGTTCACCGCACGACTCGCAACAAGGACGAAGGGCAGGGGACTCCGCAAGGAGCACCGCTCTCGCCGTTGCTCGCGAATTTGTACATGCGGCGTTTCGTGCTGGGCTGCCTGTGTTGTTTTGAAAACACGGCACTGGGCCACGAACAGCGTCTGCAAGCTCGCATCGTCAACGACGCCGATGACTTCGTAATCTGCTGCCGAGGCACGGCCGAACAAGCCATGCTGACGATGCGGACCATGATGGAACGGATCAAGCTGACGGTGAACGAGCAGAAGACGAAGCTGTGCCGTGTCCCGGACGAGACGTTCGACTTCCTGGGTGACACGTTCGGACGGTGCTATTCGCCGCAAACTGGCCGAGCCTATTTGGGCACTCGACCCTCTCGGAAGAAGGTCCAAAAGCTCTGCGAAGCGATCAGCGAACAGACCGGCCGAAACAAAACGCTCCAGGCCCTGGCCTGCATCGTCGGCAAGACTTGTTCGAGATGATGCACGTCCGACGGCGCGACCGCACGCGTGCTCAACACACCGTCGGCCGTCTTCAGATGCACCTCCATCGGAGCCAGCGGCGCACCGTTCGCGCCATGAACGGCCAGCACCGAGGTGAGTTCATAACCTCGATTGTTGGCCTGCGCGAGCTGTGCCTGATCGCGTTTTGAGGCATGTCGCTTGTCGCTCAACTTGCACCAGTCATGCACCAGCATCACGACCCGCGCCCGAGTCGCCGCCAGCTGCTGCCGAGCGTGCTCATGCAACGGCTCGACCAGATCGCGCATCTCCACGCGATCGTTGTTGTAAAACCGCCACGCCGCCATCGTCTGAGCCAACGCCGATGCCGCTCCAGGCAACAGCGAGCTCCCCGCCGCCCCCCGAGGCACAGCATCGCAATGCCGCCGCACAAGCTCCAAACAACGTTTCGACAATCGCTGATCCTTCAACTTGATTTTGATTCCATCCAGCGATGGATAACTCAGCTACGGAATTGCGTAGAGACCAATGACGCGAGGTCAGTAGGGAGCAATCTCATTTTCAACAAATGCACAACTTCAACGCTGACACGTCGTGCTGGTTTTGAAACGGCCCCGAGGCATCACGACGAAAGTGCCGGTATCTCCGGCATCGGCGTCACAACCGCTTGGATGTGGGGTTACGGCAACATTCGCAGAAGTCTCCAGGTTCAGCGGATCGGAAAAGGTTCGATTGGATGGTGTGGTCACTCTGTTTTTTCAGCGGCCGACTCAATCTGGAGAATTCGACTCATGCGGTATGACTTGATTGTGATTGGCAGCGGCCCGGCTGGCCAAAAAGGGGCGATCGCGGCGGCGAAAATGGAGAAGCGAGTCGCGATTATTGACCGCAGCCATTGCCAGGTCGGTGGCGTTTGCCTGCACACCGGGACGATTCCGTCGAAAACAATGCGTGAAGCGATCATGCACCTGACCGGTTTTCGGCAGCGCAATGTTTACGGCGAACGCTATCGCGAGAAGCGGCACATCAAGATGGCCGATCTGCGGCGACAGATTGCGCATGTGCTCGATCATGAAGTGGCGGTCATCCACGACCAACTCGATCGCAATGGAGTGGACTCGTTCTTCGGCGAAGCCCGCTTTGTCAGCCCGCACGAGATGGCGGTCGATGCTCACGACGGGCATACGACGCTCAGCGCCGATCGGTTTCTGATTACCTGTGGGACGAAGCCCGCGCGGCCCACAAACATTCCGTTCGACAAGCGGCGCGTGTTCGACTCGGACGAGATTCTGCAAATCGACCACATCCCACGCACCATGACGGTCGTCGGCGGCGGAGTGATCGGTATCGAGTACGCGATCATGTTCGCCACGTTGGGCGTACGAGTCACCGTGGTCGATGGCCGTGACAAGCTGCTCGAATTCTGCGACCGCGAAATTGTCGAGACGCTGTTGTTTCATGCGCGATCGCTGGGTTTGTCGTTTCGGCTGGGGGAAAACGTCGTGGCCGTCGATCACCCGAACGCGGACCATGTGGCGCTGGAACTCGAAAGCGGCAAGCGACTGATCAGCGAGACTGTGCTGTACGCCGCCGGCCGAGTGGGTGATACCTCTGGATTGAATCTTCCCGCCGCCGGACTGGCCGCCGATAGCCGAGGTCGGCTGGGCTGCGACTCCGATTTGCGAACGATCGTGCCGCACATTTATTCGGCGGGCGACGTGATTGGCTTCCCAGCGCTGGCGAGTACGTCGATGGAACAAGGCCGCCGCGCCATCTGCCACGCGTTCGGGCAACCATTCAAAGGTTGCGATCATCTCCCTTATGGCCTGTTCACAATTCCCGAAATCTCGATGATCGGCCGGAACGAAGAGCAACTTACCCACGATCGAGTCCCCTACGAAGTCGGCATTGCTCGCTTCAAGGAGATTGCTCGTGGCCAAATCAGCGGCGACGAGACGGGACTACTCAAGCTGCTGTTCGATCGCCGCACGCACGAAGTTCTGGGAGTCCACTGCATCGGCGAATCCGCGACCGAGATCGTCCACATTGGCCAGGCCGTGATGTCACTGGGTGGCACGATCGAGTATTTCCGAGACACGGTCTTCAACTACCCAACGATGGCGGAGTCTTACAAAGTGGCTGCATTTGACGGTCTCAACAAACTGGCGTTTGATCGACCGGCCAGCGAGGACCCGACGGAGCACCGACTATTCACGGAGCCAGCGGCGGCGTAGGCCCCCGCTCGGCATCTTCTCTGACAGCCGTTGAAGCGGGGCAGAGCAGGCTATACCTCGCACGGCCATTGGTGAGATGTTTCTGAGCGGTACGGCGCTAGCCGCCGGTCCATCAGTTCGGCCGTGACCGGCGGCTAGCGCCTTGCCGCTCAGAAGTCCCAAATCTGGACGTGCGAGGTATTGTTTGCCGTTCTGTGGCGGTTTTGACGTCGCGACAAAAACTAGCACGACGCGCAAGCGAGTGGTGATTCTTGGCAAACCACTCGCTTGCGCGTCGTGCTAATATGTCGATACCAACCGCCCAGTTTGAAACATTGGCCTGCCGTGGACGATTTAGGGGACTGCTTTATCGATTACGCGACCATCGATAATCTGTTGCATGTTCGATCGGCCCTGCAAACCGATTGAGCGACCTGCTTCATCAATTGTCAGTGGGGCCTCGCGTCATGTTCACCGCATTCGAGCGACAAGCACGCTTGCTGCAACAGCGCCGGGACTGGCTGCGATGCGGAGCCGGCTTGGCCGTCGCAGCGGCGAGTTGGCCATCGGCGTTGATCGGACGAACGGATCAGGCCCGTCCGCGAGAACAATCCGTCGGCACCGCGAAATCGTGCATCCTGGTTTACCTGCTCGGCGGTCCGCCCCATCTGGATATGTTCGATCTCAAGCCAGACGCGCCGCAGGAGGTTCGCGGGCCGTTCTCGCCAATCGCGACCAACGTGCCGGGAATTGAAATCTGCGAGCTGCTGCCTCGGCTGTCTGGCATCACCGACAAGTTTGCCTTGGTGCGCTCGGTCAGTCATCCGAATAGCAATCACACTCCGATGATCTACTACACGCTGACCGGACGACCGACCGCTCAGCCGCTGCTCGACAACGACATTCGCCCGCCGCTGCGGAGCGACTTCCCGCACCTCGGCTCGGTCTTGGCAAAGTTCAAACCGGTATCGACGTCGTTGCCGGGTTACATCGCCCTGCCCGAACTCGCGATTCGCAGCAGCACGATGGGCGAATTCAAACGAGCACGCAGTCCGCTGCGTGGAGGCAGTGCAGGATTCCTCGGCCCCAAGTTCGATCCATTGTCTGTGAATGGCGAACCGGGAACGCGTGAAGCGATCCCCGCGCTCGCCTTGCCCGACGGAGTTTCCGCCGACCGCTTGGAGTCTCGCGCGATGTTGTTGTCTCTGCTTGATCATCCCGCGCGGTCTTCCTCCGCGCGAACCATGCAGGACATGCAACAACAAGCGGTCTTGCTCACCGGATCTGCCAATCGAGGCACACTCCCGGCGTTCTCGCTCGACAATGAATCGGCCGAGCTGCGCGAGCGTTACGGACGTCATCGCTTCGGCCAGACGATGCTGCTGGCTCGACGACTGGCCGAGGCCGGCGTCCCCATGATCTCGATTCACTTCAACGAGATGACCATCTGCGACGGCTGGGACACGCACAGCAAGAACTTCGACGCGTTGAAAACAGAACTGCTGCCGATGATCGATCAATCGCTTTCCGCGCTGTTGGAAGACCTCGACCAGCGCGGACGTTTGGACGAGACGCTGGTCGTCTGCCTGGGCGAGTTCGGCCGGACTCCGAAGATCAACGGCAACGCCGGCCGCGATCACTGGGGCGACTGTGGCTCCGCGTTGCTGGCCGGCGGCGGCATTCGTGGCGGGCAAGTGCTGGGTGTGTCCGACTCGATCGGAGCCTATCCCGTCACGGACAAAGTGGACCCCGTCGATCTCCACGCGACGATGTACCACTGCCTCGGACTCGATTCCGAACTGAAAATCTACGATGAACTGCGACGCCCGTGGGATGTCTCGACCGGGCAAGTGCTCACGCGACTGCTGTGACTCATCAAGGGCATTGAAATGACCACTCGACGAAGTTTTTTGAAAACCGCAGCGGCCACGATCGCTGCGACCTCTTTGCCGAATTGGTATTTGGAGGAACTTGCCACACCGACGGCTCGCGCCGCCGACGATCAACCAGCAATCGCTCTGATTGGCTGCGGCGGCATGGGGCGCGGCGACGCGAAGAACGCCTCGCGATTCGGCCGAGTCGTCGCGGTGTGTGATGTCGATGACCAACAAATCGCCGAAGCGAAAAAGCAGTGGCCGGACGCGGAAGCCTACAAAGACTTTCGCAAAGTCATGGATCGGCAAGACATTCAAGCAGTGGTCTGCGGCACCGTCGATCACTGGCACACATTGGTCTCGCTGGCCGCGCTGCGGTCCAAAAAGGATGTCTACTGCGAGAAGCCGCTGACGCTGACCATCGCCGAGGGTCAGCACCTGGTCAAAGCCGTTCGCGACACTGGCCGCCTCTTGCAGACCGGCAGCCAACAACGGAGCGACAAGAATTTTCGCTTGGCCTGTGAACTCGTTCGCAACGGGCGAATCGGCAAACTGAAACACGTCTCGGTCTGGCTGCCGAGTGGCCGTCGCGAAGGACCGTTCAAGACGACAACGCTTCCCGCTGGATTCGATTGGAACTTGTGGCAGGGTCCGACACCGGAAGTCGAATACGTCTCCGAACGGACGCACGTCACATTCCGCTATTGGTGGGAGTATTCCGGCGGCACGATGACCGACTGGGGCGCTCATCACAACGACATCGCACTGTGGGGAATCGGCGCTGAACGCAGCGGCCCGGTCTCCGTCGAAGCCAAGCCGAAGATCGAAATGATCCCCGGCGGCTTCTCCGCCTTCAGCGAGTACGCCGTCGACTACACCTACGCCAACGGAGTCACACACTCCTGCCACAGCACTCCCGCCAACGCTTGGAATGGCGCGGTTCTGGATGCGAAGGGACAACAGCACGGCGTGAAGTTCGAAGGCTCCGACGGCTGGATCTGGGTGACTCGCGGCAAAATCGAAGCCAGCGATCCGGAGATGCTCGTCACGCCACTGCCATCGAACGCTGTTCGCCTCGCCGAGAGCAACGATCACATGGGCAACTTCTTCGACAGCATCAAGTCGCGCAAACCGCCGATCTGCGAAGCCGAAATTGGTCACCGCTCAGCGACCGTCTGCCATCTCGGGGTGATCTCGCTGCGTCTCGGCCGCAAACTGCAATGGAACCCACAAGCCGAGCAATTCGTCAACGACCCCGAAGCCAACCGCTGGCTCACTCGTGAAATGCGCAAGCCGTGGAATTACGAGTCGGTGTGATGGTCGGTCAGCGCATCATTGAGGTCACAACTCAGAGGCGAGCCGGTGGTGGCTTGTCTGTTCGCGACAAGAGCATCGTTCGCAAACCAATCCGGCGTTGCGCTGGTCCTATTCGACGTACAGAAACTCGTTGCTGTTGAAGAGCACTCGCGCCAAGGTTGGCAGACCGTGCTGTGTGGCGAACGTACGGAGTTCGGCGATTTCCAAGATCGATGGCTTCCGTCCCAACATTCGCTCGACGATCCGTGCCACGTCGTGATCGGAAACGCTGGATGAGTTCTGTCGCTGTGTCTCTGACAGCCGTTCCGACATCCGCAACATGAACGAGTTGTTGAGCAGCGACAATGCTTGCAACGGAGTGGTCGTCACCGCGCGGCGCGGGGTCTTCGTGGACGGATCGGGGCAGTCGAGGACTTCCAGGAAAGGATTGCGTCCCGAACGAACCCACGTCCGGTACAGGCTGCGACGATGGAAGCTGATGCCTTCCGCATCGACGATGTCGTAGAACTGTGAGTTGAACGTGAACGTCGTGAAGTCGTGATAGCCTGGACCCCCGACGGTCGGATTCAGTTCTCCCGCGACGCTGAGCACGGCGTCGCGAAGCGTTTCGGCATCGAGGCGCTGCGGGCTCTTGCGCCACAGCAGGCGATTGCCGGCATCTTTCAGTGCGGCATCGGCTCGCGGACGCGACGACTGGCGATAGGTCGCCGAGTTCACGATCAGCCGGTGGATGTGTTTCAGACTCCAAGGCTGCGTGTTGAGGGACGAGGGGCGAGGGGCGAGGGGCGAGGACTCAGGGGCAAGGGCTGCACGAGCCTTTTCTCTCCCCTCGCCCCTCGGCCCTCGCCCCTGCTCGCTTGGCTCCATCAGCTCTGACGCCAGCCAATCAAGCAGCTCTGGATGACTGGGCCGGCCGCCGTTGAAGCCGAAATCGCTGGGGGAATCGACGATCCCTACTCCGAAGTGATAGTGCCACAGACGATTGACGATCACGCGGGCGAACAGCGGATTCCGACGGTCGGTGATCCAGGTGGCGAGCCCCTTGCGACGCTCGGCATCCGTGGCCTCCTTTGGCAGCGACAACTCTGGGGCCTCTTCCGTCCGGCCGTTGGCCGATGGCCGATAGCCGATGGCCGTTATCCCACCTCCGAACACCTCCTCGGCCGGAGTCGCCGGGTTGCCGCGCAGCAACAGGTGCGTCGCTTCCGGGTTCTTCGGTGCGAGTGCGTAGACACGGTTCTCACTGGCTCGCGCGAGTTGCTTGCGAAGATGGTCGGACTCGAACTTGAGTCGAACTCGTTCGGCCTTCGCCGACTCCGGCAACCGCGCGAGCAGTTCTTGTTCGGAGATCGCATCGGTGAAGACGCCAGCCGAGGCGGCGACTTCGCCGGGGGACAAGGCGCGGTCGTACAACGCCGCGCGGTCGATTGCTCCGGCGAGCATTCGATTGCCCCCGACCGGGCTGTGTCGCATGCCGAAGGCGATTTGCGATTTCTCTGGCTCGAACGTAACCGGCCCGTTGCTCTTGTACGGCTGGCCGTACAACTGGCCGTTGCGGTAGCCGGTGATCGTGCCGTCGGCGTCGTACACGATCACGATGTGAACAACCTGCTTGTCGGCCTCGGTCTCTTCGGGAGCTTGAAAGCTTTGCGTGCGGACGAAGCCGTTGCTGCCGGCCATCCAGCGATTCGGTTCTCGCTCGGCAAAGACGATCGAATCGAACGTCCCGCCATCGAGCGTTTGCAGCGTGATCGCTCCGCCGCCGGTTTGATTGCGATGTTCGAGCCGCAGCCAGACCTCGAGCGTCTTTTCCTTGATCGGCTTCTTGAGCGGCACGGTTGCCGCGAACGCTTGGCGACCGTTGACGATTAGCGAGCCTTCTTTCAGCTTCGCACCGTTCGCCGTGACGTGCAGTTCGCCGACGTTGTCCTTCAGGTCGTCGTTGAATTCCCAGCGAGCCAGCGGTTGCGGCGGCGCGAGCTTCTTGTCGATACGCGATTGCCGCTCGGTGAGGATCAACTTTCGAGTCTCGGCTTCTAGTTCGGTCAGTCGCGCGGTGATCGTGTTCAGTTCGCGGTTCATGTCGGCGACGATTTTCTGCTGCGATGCTCGCCACGACTCGTTGCCGGCGGGAAGCTCCCTTTCGCCGGGCCGCACACCGGCCAGAATGGCGGACATCCGGTAGTAGTCACGAGCCATGATCGGATCGAACTTGTGGTCGTGGCAGCGAGCACAATGCACGGTCAGGCCCAGGAACGTCTCGCCGATCGTGCTGACGTAGTCTTCCATCTCGTCCTGTCGCACGACCGCGCGCATCGCCGCGCTCTGCTGCGACTGACCGACCTCGTCGTAGGCTCCGGCCACGAGAAAGCCGGTGGCGATGACCGCTTCTGGATCGTCAGGTCTGAACACATCCCCCGCGAGTTGCAGTCGCACGAACTCGTCAAAGGGGAGATCGCGGTTGAAGGCGTTGACGACCCAATCTCGGTATCGCCACGAGTTGGTTCGCAGCTTGTCTCGCTCGAAACCTTGGCTCTCGCCGAAGCGGATGATGTCCAGCCAGTGCCGTGCCCAACGCTCGCCGAAGTGCGGCGAATCTAGCAGCCGATCGACCAGCTTTTCGTAGGCTTTGGGCGAGTCGTCTTTCTCGAACTCTGTGATCTCCGCTGGCGTCGGCGGCAGACCGATCAAGTCGAACGACAGCCGCCGAATCAGAGTACGTTTCTCGGTCGGGGGGGATGGGGCGAGTGCATCTTTTTCCAAGCGTGTCCAAACGAAGGCATCGATTGGGTTCTGAGGAAGACCAGCTCCGTGCTGAGTACTGAGTACTGAGTACTGAGTACTCAACTCCGGCACCGCCGGCCTTCGCACCGGCTGCAACGACCACCAGTCGTAGCCCGCGCGAGCGTTCGTCGTGAACGCGAACGGATCAATCGGCGATGTGCCCCATTTCGCTCCGCCATCGATCCAGCGTCGCAGCAGTTCGACTTCTTCCTTCGGCAGCGGCTTCTTGGGAGGCATCTCGCCGTCGCGCACCCGCTGCCACAACAAACTCTCGGCCGCTTTGCCGGAAACGAGCACGGTTCCCGATTCGCCCCCCTTCGCCGACGATTCGGCTCGCGAGAGATCGAGCATCCCCTTCGTCTCGGCACCACTGTGGCAATCCAGACAACGCCGGACCAACAGCGGAGCGATGTCGCGATCGAACGTCACCGCCGGCTCACCCGCAGCAACGACAAGGTTCACAGCGACGATGATCGCGCCGCCCATCGCAAACAACTGAAGGCAACGGTTCACAGGGAATCCTCTCATCGCAAATGAAAGTAACGACGTGCAGGCATCCGCATTCAAGGCCAGAAGAGTCCGCACTGCCAACGATAGAAGTCGTCCATGAAACTCAGATGATCGCTCAGAAACCGCAATGGCGAGTAGAAAACCTTGGAAAGCGGATCTATGGTCCAGGACACGAATCCGATATGGGCTAAACACCCCCAGACCGCGTAGGGACTCAAGACGTAACCAACGAGAAGCGACCAAAACACCTTCACTCCGCAGCGAGTTCTGTTGGTCAAGCGTTGCGACGCATCAGGCGGTCCGGCAGAGTCGGTCATGGTCGGAGCTTCCCCGTATCAAGTCTGTACCTCGCCAAGAACGGTCATTCGCCGCTTCGTTCCCTTCGGTGGATTCTGGTACGATGGCCGTCCGTCCGACAACCCAACTGCCGGAACTTTTGGAGCACCATCATGCCATCCCCATTTCCGGGCATGGACCCGTTTGTCGAAAACCCTCGCCTTTGGCCGAACGTGCATAACAGCCTGATCGCCACCATGCGTGACCGGCTGGGACTGCAGCTCCGCCCCAACTACTACGTTGGCATTGAGGAGCGAGCCTATATCACGGACAGCGACGATCCGGCGGCCGAGGTGATTGTTCCCGATTTGCAGATCGTCGAACCGCACAGCAGTTGGTTGGCCAGCGAATTTGATGCGGGAGGTGTCGTGATCGACGTGGCGGAGCCGATCGTCACGACGACACTCATCGACACCGAGATTCGCGAGCCACGCTTAGAAATCCTGGATGCTCAGAGCCGAGCGGTCATCACGGTCATCGAGATTCTGTCTCCGAGCAACAAGATCAAAGGAGCGTACGGCCGCGCGTCGTACACTCGGAAGCGGGACGAGGTGTTGAACTCGAAGACGCACCTCGTCGAGATCGACTTGTTGCGTGGCGGACATTCGTTTTTGCCGAAGCTCAAGCGGCGCGGCGGCGATTACTTCGTGCATGTCTCGCGAGCGGGGCAGCGGCCGAAAGGAGAACTGTGGCGAATTCGATTGCCTCAGCGACTGCCGCCGATCGCGATACCGCTCAAGGCCGGCGACGACGATGCCAAACTCGATTTGCAGGAAGTCTTCACGAGCGTTTACGACCATGCCGGGTTCGATTTGATCGTCAATTATCGCGACACCCCAGAACCGCCGCTGAACACCGAACAAGCGGCCTGGGCTGATCAATGGCTGGCCAAAAACCAAAAAGGGGTTGCGCTAACGTGAAGCTTGCACTGGCACAACTCAATCCGACCGTTGGCGATTTGAAAGGGAATGCCGCGCTCGTCTGTGCGGCGGCGGCCCATGCGGTGACGCTCGACGCCGATTTGCTCGTCACGTCCGAACTGGTCATCAGTGGCTATCCGCCGAAGGATTTGTTGCTGCGGGAGGGTTTCGCTCACGCTTGCGACCGGGCGGTGAGTGCTCTGGCGAAGGAACTGCCGCGTGGGTTGGCGGTGTTGGTTGGGCATCCAACGAAGTGGGGCGTGAGCGAAGGCCGGATCGCAAACGCGGCGAGCTTGCTGCTCGATGGCGAAGTACTCGACACGGTTCACAAGACGCTGCTGCCGAATTACGACGTGTTCGACGAGCAGCGGTACTTCCGCCCGGCCGAGCGTGTGCGACCGATCGAACTGCGGGGCGTGAAGCTCGGCGTCCACATCTGCGAAGACGCTTGGTACGGCGAGCCGCACACGTTTTATCACGACCGGCCGCTGCAACAATTTGATCCGGTCGCCGAGCTGGTTTCGCTCGGAGCAGACGTGCTCATCAACCTCTCGGCCAGTCCGTTCGAGAAGGACAAACCGCATCGCCGGCTGAACATTTTGCAGCGGCATGTCTCGCGACATCGCAAGCCGTTCGTGTTCGTCAATCAAATCGGTGGCAACGACGACCTCGTCTTCGACGGCAACAGCCTCGCCCTCGACTCGGCCGGCAACGTGATCGAACAACTCGCCCCGTTCGCGGAAGACCTTCAACTTGTCCCTCTCCCCACGGGAGAGGGTGGCCGAAGGCCGGGTGAGGGCCGAGCGGCCGAGCGACTCTCATCGCCAGTGGCTGAGCAAGCAACAGACGTTGGAACGTCTTCCGCTGATGTATCCCTCACCCCAGCCCTCACCCAAAGGGAGAGGGGGCTGGACAGGACATCTCGCTCGCGCGAGGCCGATCTGCTCGACGCACTCGTCCTCGGCCTGCGGGATTACCTGCGGAAGACCGGCTTCAAAGATTGCGTACTCGGACTGTCCGGTGGCATCGACTCGGCGCTGGCGGCGTACATCGCGGCGCAAGCGGCAGGCAAGGAGCACGTCCACGGATTGCTGATGCCCAGCCGGCACAGCAGCGAGCACAGCGTCTCCGATGCGCAGTTGTTGGCCGAGAACCTGGGCATCGATCACGCGATCATCCCGATCGACGAGATGCACCGCGCCTACGAAGCGACGCACATCGTCGGGGCGGATCTCGCCAGTCAGCCAGGAGGACTCGCCGACCAGAACTTGCAGGCTCGTATTCGCGGGGCGCTGGTGATGATCCGCAGCAATCGGCACGGTTGGCTCGCGCTGGCGACGGGCAACAAGAGCGAACTGGCCGTCGGCTACTGCACGTTGTACGGCGACATGGCCGGCGGATTCGCGGTCCTGTGCGATCTTCTCAAACGTGACGTTTACGCGGTCTCGCGCTACATCAACGACGTGCGCGAAGGTCGCGAAGTGATTCCGGTCAGTTCGATCACGAAGGCTCCCAGCGCGGAACTCGCGCCGGATCAGTTCGATCAAGACACGCTGCCGCCGTATCCGGTGCTCGATGCGATCCTCGAAGGCTTGATCGAGCGAGAGGAGTCGGTCGCGACGCTCAGCGAGCAGTTCCCTGCCGAGACGGTGCGTTGGGTCGCCTCAAAACTCAACCGCAACGAATTCAAACGCCGGCAAATGCCTCCAGGCATCAAGCTCACCGCCCGCGCCTTCGGAAGCGGACGACGAATGCCGATGGCGGCCAAGTTTGAGTTCGGATAGTCTGGTTGGCGTCGATTGAGTTTCCCGAATTGAAAAGGCCCTTGTCATGAGTCTTGCTCTTGCTCAAGAACTGATGACCTACGAAGAGTTCATGTCGTTACCGGACGACGGTGTTGATCGTGAACTGATTCGTGGCGTCGTTCGAGTTCGTGGAGAAACGCCCGCGATGACCCGCCGCAGCCGAAGACATTGTCGAGTGTCCACAAAAGTGGCCTCCGCGATCGAAGTTTGGAACTCCACACAACCGCTGCCGCGTGGCGAAGTCTTATCGGGTGAGGCGGCGTTTCGTTTGTCGGTGGACTCGGATTCGGGTGTTGGAATTGACGTGGCTTATGTTTCACCCGATTTGGTTTCCGAGACCGATGACGATGCCTTCGAGATTACGGGGCCGCCGACGCTGGCCGTCGAAGTCTTGTCGCCGTCGGATCAGCACCGGGACATCGTCGAGAAGATCGAGTTGTACCTCGCCTCAGGTGTGCCATTGGTGTGGGTGATCGATCCCGATCTCAAAGTCGTCCAGGTGCATCGTCCGAACGAGGAGCCGGTCAGCTTCAACATGCGGCAGCAACTCACGGCCGAGCCGCAGTTGCCGGGCTTCCAAATCGCCGTGGCCGATCTCTTCGCCTAACTTTCGCGAGTCAATTCGATGCCGAACACCACCGTTGTCCGTACCCCCGCCTCCCGCTGCGAATTCGGCATCGCTTGGACCGACATCACGCCACCGGTCGGAATGTACCACCGCATGTGGGGCGCGGCGGCGCATGACCGCTCGACTGGAATTCACCGGCTGCTGCGAGCAACCGTCGTTGTCATGCGGCCGTTGGACCGATCGCGACAGACGGTGCTTGTGTCGCTCGATCACTGCCTGCTGAGGGCACCAGAGATGGATGCCCTGTTGACTGAAACTTGCCGGCTCACGGGCTTGAGCCGGTCGGAGTTGCTCGTCACGTTTTCGCACACGCACTCGGCGGGATACCTGTCTCGCGATCGAACCGATTTTCCCGGCGGCGCACTGATCGGCCCGTATCTCGACAGCTTGCCGAACAAGATCGACGAGGCGTTCAAAGCTACTCAGTTCAGCTCGCAACCGGCGACGCTGACGTACGGCTTGACAACCTGCGAGATGGGCTGCCAGCGCGACTATTTCGACGAGGCTCGCGGGCATTACGTCTGCGGTTTCAATCCGGATGAAGCCGTGCCGCTGCCGCTGAATGTCGTGCGAGTGACCGCGGCGAATGCGGTGATTGCGACGATTGTCAACTATCCGTGTCACACGACGACGCTGGCTTGGGAAAACACGCTCGTCAGCCCCGATTACGTCGGTGCTCTGCGAGACGTCGTCGAACAGGAGACCGCCGCCCCCTGTTTGTTTCTGCTGGCTCCGTGTGGTGACATCGGACCGCGCGATGGCTACGTCGGCGACACGTCGGTCGCAGATCGCAATGGACGACAAGTGGGCTTCGCGGCGCTGAGCGTTTTGGCGGGGATGAATCCGGCGGAGACCGATCACGTCTATCAAGGCCCAGTCTTCTCGGGGGCAACGCTCGGCAACTGGCGGCATCAACTCTGGACGGCCGAGAGATTTGCCAATACCGCGATCGCGCGACAAGCCGCGTTGAACGTGCCGCTGCCATACTTGTCGTCTTTGCCGAATCTCGCCGCCGCTGAGCAACGTTATCACGAGTTAGTCGCCGAAGAACAAACCGCTCGCGAGGCGGGACGCGCCGACGAAGCTGCCACGTTGCGAGCGAAAGTCGAACGCCAGCGCCGACTGCTGGATCGCATTCGCCCGTTGCCACCGGGGGAGAACTACCCGCTGCCGGCTTGGGCATGGCAATGGGGCGATGCGTTCTGGTACGCGGCCGAAGGGGAGCCGTATCACTTTTTACAGGCAGCGTTGATTCGGCGATTTCCGCATCGACCGCTGATCGCCATCACGTTGGCGAACGGCACGAACGTCAGTTACATGCCGACTCGCGAAGCGTATTCGAAGCCGCAGCTTTATCAGCCGGAAGTTGCGCTGGTCGCGCCCGGAGGTTTGGAGAGGCTGACCGAAGCGCTCGGTCAGCAGTTGGCGGAGTGGGACAGTTCGACGCTCGTGAAAAAGTAGCCGAGTCACTCCGTGACTCGAAGGTTCCGGTCACGGAGTGACCGGTCTACTTTGGCTCGCGTCGTTTGACGACCGTGAGTTCATTGCCGGTCGCGTTGTGAGACACCTCGTCCACGAAACAATGAATCAGCAGCAATCCGCGACCACTGGCCTTGGCCAGATTTGCGTGGTCGCGTGGATCGGGAAGCCGCGCGGGGTCGAAGCCGATCCCTTCGTCACGGATCACGAACTTGACCGCTTCGCGTGAGAGACTCACGGCCACATGGACTTTGCGGTCACGATACGGGGCCTCCTGCGATCGCTTCTGAGCGAAGTCATACCAGTTGCGGCCATCTTCGTTGCGTTGTTCGGAACTCAGTTCCAGGTTGCCGTGATAGATCGCGTTCGTCATCGCTTCCGACAGCGCGATTCCTAAACGGAGCTGCGCGGTTTCGTCACAAAGTTGCATCAACCCGACGCAATCCTGCAGGTGCGAGATCAAGTGCGGCACGACGGACAAATCGTTGTCGAGCACAAACCGCAGTTCGTTGGTGACGAGCTCGTCGATGAGCTTCTGATGCCGTGGGTTACCTCGCGCGATTCCCAACAGGCGCTCGACACACGGGACGAGATCGGAGTCGATCCGGCGCTTGGGGATGTAGCCAACTGCTCCGCGATGCAGGGCTTCGGCGGCGATGTCCTCACTGCCGAACTCGGTGATTAAGATCGTTGGCACTCGTGGAAAGCGTTTGCGAATCTGTTCGACCAATTCCAAGCCGTCCATCCCCGGCATCAGCATGTCGGTGACGACAACATGCGGCTGCCGCCGAGTGATCGACTCCAGGGCCGCTCCTCCATCTGCGACGACCGTCACCTCAAAACCGTGAGCTTGCAGCACTCCTTTCAGGAGCACACTTTGGCTGTGACTGTCCTCGACCACCAAGACACGACTCATGACGAATGTCCCAGGCCTCAAATCCGTGATGCTTCCACGAAGGTCAGGAAGAATATTGTTCAGACTCGCTCATCGAAAGCGGGTTGCACCGATTTCGAGGAGGATCGGCAACGAGATGCCCGATTATACGGACTGGATCAGGTCCGCTTCCGTTCGTTCCGTGGCCCAGGGCGTCTTGCGGATGAGGGTGCGAGCAGAAACACTGTTGTCCTCGTCCGTTGGCCCTACTGGGATTCCGTGATGCGAATGTTGCTCGCTCGAACACTGTCATTCGCCGTTGTGGTCGCGGTGTTTTTTGTTATCGAGCCCTCCCCATTGCCCGCTGCCGACATCTCATTTTCACGCGACGTGATGGCCGTGCTCTCGAAAGCCGGCTGCAACATGGGGACGTGCCACGGCAACCAGAACGGCAAAGGAGGCTTCAAGCTCTCGCTGCGTGGCGAGAATCCCGACGCCGACTTCGTCACGCTGACTCACGAGCAAGTCGGCCGCAGAGTCAACACGGTGCGGGCCGAGAGCAGTCTACTGCTGCTCAAGCCGACGATGTCGGTCCCGCACGAAGGAGGCAAACGATTCGACGAGGACTCGCCGGAGTACGCGCTGCTCCGGCGCTGGATCGCCGCTGGAATGCCAGCGACACCGCGCGACGAGCCAACGTTGCAATCTCTGGACGTCACGCCGCTCGAACAGTTCGCCGTCGAGCCATCAGACTCGGTGCGACTGCATGTGATCGCGAAGTTCGCGGACGGAACGACGCGCGACGTGACGCGGTTGACTGTCTTCGAATCGTCGCAGCCGATCGTCGGCATCTCGGTCGATGGTGTCGTGCGGCGCGAGCGATTCGGCGAGGTTACGGTCACGGCTCGATATCTCGACCAGCAAGTTCCCGTGCGGCTGGCTTTCCTTCCGGCGCGGCCAGGCTTCGTTGCAAATACTCCGACGCCGTCGAACTTCATCGATAAACACGTCTTCGCCAAACTGCAATCGCTGCGAATCAATCCATCGGAGATCTGCGACGACGCGACGTTCCTGCGACGCGCGAGCCTCGACCTGCTCGGCCTGCCGCCGACTGCGGCCGAGTCACGTCAATTTGCGCAGGACCAGCGGCTCGACAAACGGCAGCGGCTGATCGACGAACTGCTGACTCGCCCGGAGTTCGCCGACTTCTGGACGCTCAAGTGGGCCGACCTGCTGCGTGTCGAAGAGAAGACGCTCGACCGCAAAGGGGTCGCGACATTCCACGCTTGGATTCGCGACAGCGTCGCGACGAACAAGCCGCTGGACATTTTCGTCCGCGAGCTGATCGCGTCACGCGGCAGCACCTACGAGCAACCGGCGTCCAACTTTTACCGCGCGATGCGCGACCCGATCACGCGGGCTGAGACTGTCGCTCAGGTCTTCCTCGGCACGCGGCTGCAATGCGCGAAGTGCCACAACCACCCGTTCGATCGCTGGACGCAGGCCGATTACTACGGCTGGGCGAATCAGTTTTCGCAGATCAAGTACGAGGTGCTGGAAAACAACCGCCGCGACAAAAATGACTCGCACGAATTCGACGGCGAACAACTCGTCCTGGTCGGCGACGGCAAAGAGGTCGAACATCCCGGCACTGGGAAACCGCTGAAGCCCAAGTTGCTGGCGGAGAAGGCAGAAGGCAGGGGGCAGAAGGCAGGAGGAGGTTCGTCGTCCGATCGCCTGCTTGTCGTTGCCGAATGGCTAACCAGCCCCAACAACCGCCGCTTTGCGGAAGCTCAGGTCAATCGCGTCTGGTTCCATCTGCTCGGTCGAGGGATCGTCGATCCGATCGACGACTTCCGAGCGACCAATCCGCCGAGCAATCCCGCGCTGCTGTCCGCACTGACGGACGATTTCGTCGCACACCGCTTCGACGTGCAGCACTTGATCCGCACAATCATGGCCTCGCGGACGTACCAGCTCACGTCCGCACCGAACGACACAAACCGTGACGACGAATCGAACTTTTCACACGCGGTCATCCGCCGCCTGTCCGCCGAGCAACTTGCCGATTCATTCAGCGAAGTACTCGGTGCGAAGCTGGACTTCAATGGTTATCCCAGCGGCACACGCGCCGCGCAATTGGCCGGCGTCCGAGCCTTTCGGCGGCGCGATTCCGGACCGTCCAGCGGCGACGCATTGCTGACCATGTTCGGCAAGCCGCCACGCCTGCAAGCCTGCGAGTGCGAACGAGCCGACGATCCGACACTCTCGCAGACGTTTCAACTCGTCAGCGGCCCGATCCTCAACGAGCTGTTGGCCCGCTCCGACAATCGCCTGCGCGACTGGTTGGAATCCAAAACCGATGCCGACACGCTAATCGCCGAGGTCTTTTGGACGGTCCTCAATCGTGCGCCGCTCCCCACGGAACTCGCCGCGACCAAAAAGCATCTCGCGTCCTCCAACAACCGCCGAGCCAACTTGGAGGACGTCGTCTGGAGCCTGATGTCGTCCCCCGAATTCGTGCTGCGACACTGAGCGAGAGTGCCACGATGTCGGTTTCCGAGTCCCTACCAACACTCGAAGTGGATGAATCGTCATCCGAGTCGCGCGACCGTGACATGACTCATCGCCGCAGTCACGACGTGACCATGCTGTGCATCGCCGTCGTGGTGCTCGTGCTGTCGTTTGCTCTGCGGGTCCGCGCCGATCAACGTGTTGAATTGCTTGGCCTGAGCGGACTCCCCGCACCGGAGATGTGCGGCTCGCGGCTGTGGCTGGGTATCGAGTGTCCCGGCTGTGGCCTGACGCGAGGCTTCATCCGATTGGCCAGCGGCGACTGGTCCAGCGCGATCGCACTCAACCGAGTCGTTCCGCTGCTGGCGTTCGCGGTGCTTGCTCAAATCCCATATCGACTGGCGATGCTGCTCGGTTGGCCGCCCGCTCGACGCTTCGCCAAGTCCGTTTGGTCGAACGCCTTTGGCTGGGTTGTGATCGTCGCTTTGTTCGGCAACTGGATGCTGAAATTGTTCGGGATTTAAATTGAGATGGTCCGTAGGATGGCCGCCCTCGGCCGTCCGTTCTTGGCACCGAGCACGCAAACCGCAGGACGGCCGAGGGCGGCCATCCTACGCCAATCAAGGTGCACGGCTCACCACGATTTATTTGCCGCTCGGCGCAATCAGCCGCACATAGTCCACGCCGACCATGAAGCCCACGGAGTCGGCGTGCTTGCCGACCAACTCGAACGTGAGCTTGTGCGTCCCCTTCGACAGCTTGCGAGGCTCGAAGTTCAGCACGCCGGTTGTGATGACGTCGGGCGTGTTGAAGCCGTCGATCGGGCTGCCGAGCGTCTCGTCGTCGATCCGCACTTGGACGAGGCCGTAGTCGCGTGCCTTCGTCAGTACGAGTTCCAGAACAAACTCGCCATCGGCCGCGACGGGCAGTTCGAGATCGAGCCGTGCGCCTCGTTTGCCGCCGGTCCACCAGAGTTGATCGTTGTCGCTCCATTTGTCTTTCGCGAAGCCGCCCATCTTCTGCGGGGCCGCGTTGCCCGCCGACACCTTCAGAATTTTGAGCGACTCCCCTTCGAGGGCCTCCAAGACCTTGCCGGTCTTCGCATCAATCGGCGACTTCGGCCCGCGCAGAGCCACTTGTGCCGGGCTGCCGAGATACGCGACGAGATCGCGCACCTCGTCCGGCGTCAGCGTGTTGAGCTGGCCTTCCGGCATGATCGAAAGCTCGGACAGTTTTCGATCTTCGATGTCCGCCTTCGCAACGACGATTGTGTCGTTGATCGTGCGAAGCGTGATTGCACTGTCGGTTTCCTTTTGGATCAGCCCAGTGACGACTCGACCGTCCTTCGTCTCGATGATCGTGGCTCGATAGTCCTTGCCGACGATCGCCGACGGGTCGAGCATGTTTTCGAGGATGTAATCAAGGTTCGCTCGGTTTGAACCGGTAATGTCCGGGCCGACCTTTTGTCCTTCGCCGAACAGTGTGTGGCAGTTCTGGCACGTCTTGGCGAACAGCCGCCGGCCGTTGCTCAAGTCTCCATTTTTCACGCGAGCGGGCGTGAGGTTCGCCTTGTGCTTGGCGATCAGTTCCTGCTTGTCCTTCGCGGTCGCTCGGAACTCGCCCCAGACGGACTTGATCCGAGCTTGCAGATTCTCGTCATTGAACCGCAGCAGCGCTTGCACGTTGTAGGCGTGCAGATCGGTACGCGGCAGTTTTTCCTTTTCGATCGCATCCAGCAGCGCCGCCGCGTAGTTCAGCCGCGTGCAGAGCGTGTTGATCGCGTCTCGTTTCTCGGCTTCGGTCAGCTTGCCGTACTGAGCCAGCACGACGCCCGGCGTCTTCGCATCGTCGTAGCCGGAGAGCGCCCGAATCGCCGCGCCGCGCAGAGCAGTGTCGCTCACGATGGCCTGGAACGACGCGACCGCGTCCTTGTCTCGGCCGCGCAGCAAGATGTCCAATGCCTGCTGTCGCTTCTCCAGCGGAGCTTTGTCGTTGACGAGCAACTCGCGCATCTTCGGCAACACACGCTGGTCGCCGAAGATCACGGCGATCTGATCCGCCTTGTCCCGAATCGCCGCGTTGTCGCTCTTCGCGAGCGCGTCATACGCCGGCTTCCACGACTCCGGCGCGGCAATGTTCACTCGCCCTTCAAACGCCGCGAGGACTTCGTTGAGCACGACCTGCTGCCCTTCGGGGTGTGCCTTCGTCAGCATTTTGAAGACGCCATCCAGCGACTTTTCGTCCGAAGCGGCTCGGCGAATGATGAAGTTCGCGACCTTCGGAATCTTCGACTTGTTCGCCAACTCCAACGCCCGCTCCGGGTCCGCCACGACGAGCGGTTCGATGCCGTACCAATACATCAACGGCAAGTTGTGATCGTCGGCGTCCTCGGCATGAGCGAGCAACGCTTCGGCAATCAGCCAACGATGGTCAGGTGCCATTCTTTGCAAGCTGCTCGCGATCGCGAGTCGAACTTCTGCTGTCGAATCTTTCTTAGCGAGGTTGGCGAGCGAATCAAAAAAAACTGAATCGAATGCCTCACGGTCTTCCAGTTCAAGTTGGATGGCCCATCCGATGACAGAATCTGGAACGCCTTCGATATCATCGGGGGTCAACAAGTGCTCGAGCAACGCAGATAACAGCGTGGCCATCGTCGCGTTACCAATTCTTGGATCACGATGACTGGTCGCGATGGCGTGTAGCGTCCAAAGCGATCGCAACTGCTGTTCTTGAGACCGTTCGGCCGCCTCGGGCAGATACCAGCCAAGGATGGACGACAGAAAAGTGTCCGGTTTGAGCGTGCCGTCTGCCGCACGCTCTTGAAGGATTCGACGAGCGATCCGCGCGTGCCATTCGTTTTTGTGGGTTTGTAGTGCAATCAACTCGCCATCGCTGAGCTTCGCGAGGTCCGTTGCCTTCCCCTGATCCCTAACCCCTAACCCCTGACCCCTCGCGTCCGCGCCCACATACCGCACGTTGTAAATTCGCCCGTTCGTGCGGTCCCAAATTTCCGAGTTCGTGCGGTGGCAGGCGTTTTTGTCGTACCAGTCGATGACGTAAACGCTGCCGTCGGGGCCGGTCTTCAGGTTGATGCCTCGGAACCAGCGGTCGTTGGCGATCAGCAGATCCTTGCCGTGCTTGCCGACGTAGCCGGAGCCTTTGCGAACGAGCAGATCCTGATTCACACGGTTGCCGTGGATGTTGCTCATGAAGAGCGTGTTGCGGTACTGCGGCGGGAAATTGTCGCCGAGATAAATCATCGCCCCCGCGTGAGCGTGTCCGCCGCCGGCCGCGAGCGTGTCGGTCGGAGCGTGCGGTTCGTGGCCCCACCAGGCGTGGTCTCGCAGGTTGCCGACGTAATGCTGATGGTCGGCGATCGTCTTGATGTCTTCAAAGAAGTATTGATCGAAGTGCTGACCTCCCTGCCGCTGATACTTCCCTCCTTGAATGATGTGGTACAGATGCGGAATCACGCAGGCGGTGATGAAGGCGTGACCGTGCTCGTTGAAATCGACACCCCACGGATTGCTGCTGCCGTGAGCGAAGACCTCGAAGACATGTTTTGTGGGGTGATACCGCCAGACGCCCGCGTTCAAACCTTGCCGTTGCTCGACCGGCGTGCCGGGCTTGCCGACCTTTGAGTGCGTGAAGACTCCGTGACAGCCGTAGAGCCAACCGTCCGGCCCCCAAATGAAAGCGTTGAGCGTCTCATGCGTGTCCTGCCAGCCGAAGCCGTCGAGGAGGACCGTCGCACCGGCGGGGACGTCTTTGGGGAATTGGAGAGGAACTTCTGGCCCTTTGACTGGTCCAACATCCGGTTCGTCATTCCCATCGCGATCCGGGATGAACATCAAATACGGAGCCGCTCCAACCCACACGCCGCCGAAGCCGAGTTCCAGGCCGCTGACGAGATTCAAACCCTCAATGAAGACCTTACGAGTCTCGTGATATCCATCGCCGTCCTTGTCTTCGAGGATGACGATCTTGTCCTGCCCTTCGCCGTCATTTGCTCGATTCGGATAGGTGTAGGCTTCGGCGACCCAAATCCGCCCGCGCGAATCGAATGTGAACGCGACCGGCTGATGCACGAGCGGCTCGCCCGCGACGAGCGACGCTTTGAAGCCCGGCGGCACGGTCATTTGCTTCGCGGCTTCCTGCGGAGAGAGACCGTCCGCCATCGCGACCGGTTTTTTCTTCAACGGCTGTGCTTCGAGCCACTCCTCCTTCGAGACCTTCTTCGCTCGGTGCCGCAAGACGTGTGAACCAACCATGCCGCCCGCGATGATGTCCGGCAGCTTGTCGCCATCGACATCGGCGACGTTGAGCTGCCGTCCGATGCCCGATTCGCCGTCGGCCAGGTACGGAATCCAGTCGATGCTGTCCTTCGTGCGACTGAGTTTGAACCAGTAGACCACCGCCCCCGCGTCCCACATCGGCGACTGACGGTGATGCGACCAATACGTCTTGCCGGTCACGATGTCCTTCAAACCGTCGCCGTCCATGTCGTGTAGTTCGACTGCATGCGGTTCGGTGAAGAGCACGCCATACGGATTGTCCTCCGGCTTGTCCCCCATGATGAGGTGCTTCTTGAACGTGATCGCGTCGCCGTCTTTGACTTGCTCGAACCACGCCAGTCCAAACGTGTGAGCCGCCAGACTGGTGATGACATCGTTGTCGCCGTCGCCATCGACGTCGTAGGCGAACATGTCCGCTCCACCCGGCCCGGCGAATTGGTATTTGTGAAACGTCCAAGTTGGAGTTCCGCCTTCAGGCGGTGTTTTTCCATCCGCCTGAAGGCGGGACTCCAACGGCTGCTCGTACCAGCCACCTTTCCAGATCACGTCGGCGCGGCCATCACCGTTGACGTCGCCGACTCCCAGGCCGTGCCCGAACGGATACTCGCCGACTTGTTCCGAGATGATGTGCCACGTCCACGGTTCCGTCGGCTTCTTTACGTCGAACGTCAGATAGCCGAACTTGCCGTTGTGATTGCAGACCAACTCCGGCTGTTTGTCGCCCACCAGATTCACGAACTGCGGCGACTCGTTGCCGATGCCGTCGTGAACCTTCTGCGTCTGCCAGTGATTCGCTTCTTCGAGCACCTTGCCTTCGCCCGGATTCACATACAGCACGGCCGCCGAACCGGGCAGGCCGACGCTGACGAGGTCATTCCAGCCGTCGCCTGTGAAGTCGTAGACCCAGGTGAAAAAGTTCGTCGAATAGCCGTCGCGGTTCTGCGGTTTTGGAGCAAAGATTTCGTGACGGACTTTGAACCCTGGCCCTTGCCACCAGTACGGCCCATGAATCGCGTCGAGCTTCCCGTCGCGATTCAAGTCGCCGAAATTCGCCCCTTCAGAGAAATACACGTCGGTGAGCTGCTGCCGCTCGAACGAATGCAGCGTGTAGTCCTGAGCGACAACTGTTGCAGCGACAGCGGTCATCCAAACGGCCAGACAGAGCGCGAGCTTCTTCACAGTGAGTCTCCCGACATCGAAGAAATGGAATCGCGGCATTCTCAAATCGAAGCCGCAGGCTGCCAAGGTTCGCGGGGGAGTTTCCGGCTCGGCTTCGGAGTTTTCGATTGCGATTCGTTCGTGGCTCCAGACAATCATCGTTTCACTGTAGCCCAGGTCCTTGTGGCCTGCGTGATTGGTTGAAACAAGATGCCATCGACCGACCCACAAGGGGTCGGGCTAGTGCGTTTGCAAGTGGATTGAATCAGTGAGGTGTAAGTCCTCGTCGAAGTTGGTTTGAACTTTGTATCCGAACGTAACTGCGTCGTCGTGAGACGGGGTGGAGAGCAACGGGAGGAGA